>Ga0126325_10000553_pt1 | contig 10228 bp, 6 predicted proteins | sample InaspJWI14metaG_FD_94487 | JGI IMG/M metagenome (GOLD analysis project Ga0126325, IMG submission 94487) | Marine gutless worms symbiont microbial communities from Oahu, Hawaii - Inanidrilus sp. 1 OAHU.JWI-14 metaG | ecosystem: Host-associated > Annelida > Digestive system > Unclassified | place...
CAGCATGTGAATTCTGTAAGAAGTGGCAGTCGAAGAAGAACTTATGGCGGCATACAAAAACCTGCGTGGCTCGCAAGGTTTATTATGAAACTCATCCACAAATGAATAGTGCGGATCACAGTACGCCCAAGAGGATATTGGCAGTGAAGCGTGGGCAGTCTTTTGTCCTGAATGCAACATGTGTGAATGACGAAAACGCACTCAGTGAACTCATGAAACGAATGAGAGATGACGAAGTTAAGCAAGTTATTATGGGCGATGAACTCATCTGCCGAGAAGCCTCTCTGAGGATGTGTGCCTTAGGGAGAAAGAGAGATCAAAAGAATGACGACGTTTACCGCGTGAGTCAAAGTGCTAGAACACTGGGCCGTTTGGTTCTTCTTGCCCGACAAGAGAAACCAGATGCTACACTTGACAGTCTTATTGAACCAAGCAATTTTGACCTAGTCGTTCAAGTTGCAAAGAAAATGTCAGTACACAAGCAGAAGCCTGCACTTAATGTTGGAAGAACTGTTGGACTACTGCTGACTAAAGTTTGTCAGTCAAAGTATTGTGCCGCACTTCGTACAGACAATCGTCAAGCTCAAGAAAATGCAACAAATTTCAAGAAACTCATTGAAGCTGAGTGGAACAGTCGGGTTAACCGCAGTGCAGTGAGACAAATGCAAACAGAGAAAAGAAGTAAGCTTAAAGTTATTCCAGTAACACAAGATCTGCAAATGTTCAGACGCTATTTGTTGAACAACATACAGGAATTAAGTCAGCAACTTCGGGACCACCGCAACCCTCAGGATTGGATGTTGTTGGCGAAATTCGTTATGAGCCGCTTGATACTGTTCAATAAAAGAAGACGAGCAGAGGTGAGAGAGCTGAGAGTCGATGAATATCTGTCGCGACCTAATTGGAAAGAAGCTCATTCCGGTGAATTAGAAATGGCACTGTCACCAGCAGACCGTCTGTTATCACAGAGGTATGCAGTAATACACATTTGATTTTCATTCAGTAGTCCACTATTGCTGTCTCTTAAATCAGTTGTTTGATGTGCTCGTCCTCATTCTAGCCTTCCATTCACACCTTTAGCAACCACTCTTTCTTGGACTATCTGTTACTTTATCAGGTTTCCCAACAGCAGCCTTGATACCCAGTCCTTACTTCCTGTTCTCTCTGCTTACAGTCCAAACATTGTCCCCTGAAAGCACTTTAGCATAATCCACTGTCACCCTTTAATATTAATTTAATGCATTGTTTAACAAGCATAACTTGTGAAGTAATTGGCATTACTTTTACACATCAGAAATACTTCTATCGCCGTTGGATAATCTCATGATCTCATCGTAAGTAATCACTGGAGCCGTTGCCATACGCCGCAGCCGCTAAGCTTCAAGCTGCAGTCAGCCGTTAAGCTAATGGCCAGCTGGCTGAGCTAGTTGTTACTTATTGTGCTACACACTTCATTGAGCTTCAGGTTCTATTCTTCAGCATCAGTTCTTCTACTGGAGTGTATACACTACTGCCCACTCAGTTCTGATGCGATGTTTGAGGTCGTCGAGATCAGTGATGCATGTTTTGTACACCTTCTCTTGCAGGATGCTCCACATGCTGTAGTTAACCGGATTTAAATCTGGCGAATTTGGAGGCAACAGTAGCGGCGAAATGAACTGAAGTTGTGAAAATTTGTTGAATTTTGTCAAAGTAATGCCTAAAATATTATTGGTTCCATTTTTTGGGGACACAGTGTACAATTTGTGACCCAGAATATGCAAGTATATAAGAGTGTGTAGATTACTTCGTGTTCCTTATTTTTGTTTGGTCAGTTATAGATTTCTAGTCAACTGCTAAACCAGTCACCACAAACTAGATCATCTGGGATGATCTCTAGTGCGTCTTATACATGACGTGATTGTCCCACAATGAGCCCACTTTCACCCTCCTTCTGTTACAGGACTTTCTCTGTTTAGCCCCAGTGTCTAAAAAACTTGAGATCATGTGTCAATAGAACAAAAGAGGAGAATGCATGACTTTAGGACAAATGTCCCTGTAGCATATGTCCAAATTTGTTTGCGTTTGACAGATTTTGGCAGTTACTAACAATTTGTGAAAACTGGTCTGTCGAACAAAAACTGATTCACTCCCACATGAGCGAGGTGATTGCAGTGATAGGTCACCCAACTATATCTTTCCATGAGTGGGCCGCCTCCGAAATTACCTATATTGTGTTGTTTGGGGCGTTAAACTGTACTCCAACTCTGTGAGTGGTAGAGATCAAAAAGGCATCTTGGAAACTGGTTGCAACTTAGGTTATAATAAAACTAGAATGCTCCAATTTAAACTACAGGCGGACATGCACAGATGTTAAATTTGTTTCAAAATTTGACTTCTGGTTTAGTCACGTCACCAGGGTTGCAGGGTGCTAATTTTGGACAGGTGCACAAATGAGTATGTGACAGCACTGTGAAGTGTTTGCTGTATATTGTTTTTGTGCTTCTTATTTGAGTTTCAAACTGTTGTAGAATGGATATGGTTATTAATGCTGGCAAATCTAAGAAAAACGTGGAAGCATTTGTTCTTCTACCACCGGATGCACGAAGTGCCATTGACCTTCTCATCGAGACTCGATCAGCTGTTGGGATACCGCCTTTGAATGTCTTTATTTTTGCTCGGTTATCAGCGGATACTCCCATGAGTGGACATGTGGAGCTGCAGGAACTCGCTCAGAAATGCCCAGGGTTAAAATACCCTGAGCGTATTACTTCACGACACTTACGAACATATATTGCTACTGTTTCACAGGTTTGCAACAGCGTCGACCTAATTAAGTGGGTCTTAATCCGTCGTACGTTTGTCCGTTGGGCGTTAAACTCTACTCCAACTCCGTGAATGTGGTAGAGGTCACGTTCTACGTATGTAGAACGAATTTAATACGTCCATCCGTCCACAAAATAGTTTTTCCGATTCCAGTGAAATGTGGTATGTAGGTAGAGGTTAATGAGTGATGCACAGTGGTATGCCGTATGACCCGATTCAAGGTCAAGACCACGAGACTGTTAAATTTCTTAATTCGTCCATTTTTGTCCATTTTCAAAACCTATCCCTCCGCCATTTTTAGTTGAAGCTGGCAAATGACCACTGGTAATGAAACTATGGAACAATATCTAAATTTTGTACACACAAGATTTTTGATATCTGTTCCAGTTTTTGTGTCACATGACATCAAACAAAACAAAATTTAGTTATTGCATTTGTTGCCATGATGACAATCAAGGTCACAAAATACGTCGGGTTATGCACAAAAGTCAAGAAAATTCAGTTTTGGAGAAGTCAACCGTCAGTCCCATACTGGGCTAATTTTTTTGAAAAAGGCATTTGTATACACAATTATATAAACATTTACATATAAACCAAAATACAGTGGTAGAAGTAGTTATGCAAACTGCCTATTTTTTCTTTTTATGTATTGTATGCCATAACATTTTTTCAATAGAGGAATATTAGGTTGCAACTATTTGCAACAAATAATTACAGTTGGTCTTAATCTTTTTAAGTATATCTTGGTAGATGTAACCTGTGTCACACCTTTTCTAGACTGTCCAATAACTGTATTGTCCCTATTTTTTGTCTAATTTTACTTTTATTTTACATTCTGTCTTTTATATCGGTGATTTTTGTTTCTCCATTTGTGATTCATTGACTGTATGCTTTGTATTGTATATTTTCTGTTTATCTGTCTGGCTACTGTGCTGATAAACACTTAGTTACTTACTTAGGCTGTTATCTAGGCACTACCTCTGTTCTTGCATACATGCCATGAGTAGTGTCAATATTCAGGTTCTTGTATTTATTTATAATTCACCATGCAACGGTAGTAACAAATGTACAATACAATATAATAAATTACGAAATTTTGAAGAAGAAAAAACAAATGTCTCGATCATAATAAGACAGCATTTATTTTTGCCTGTGTTTTCTCATAAACTGCACAGCTTTATGAAAACTCCATATACTGTAATATGTTTTGATGCTAGAAATGTTTGTCTGTTGTTCAAGATTTTGGATATGACAAAGGCTGAAATTGGACACTTGGCTAGACACTTAGGCCACGATCCTAGGACTCATGAAGTCTTCTATCGTCTTAGTGATTCGACAATTCAGTTGTCTAAGGTATTTAGCCTTTTTTCTGTGTCACAGTTCAATATTCGGTATCTGTGTATTGCATAACTGATGTGCTGTACTGTCAGTTTTATTAGTCGTCTGGTTCAGTTCTCTGTAAGTACTAATATGTTGTCAATGCTTTGCAGTATAATGACATTCCATTAACTTTTTCCCAGGTAAAATTTTTGTGTTAAATCTCTCTCAGCTTACAAACTGAAAAACACAGTCTAGTGGTTGAAATTTTATATTTAATTGCTCTTGGTGTTTACCATTATATAATTTCTGTTGTAACTGCTTCATTTTTTGTTTCAAAAATATATGATTTGCTCTCCTTTACCCATTTAAAGCCTCCATTTTGTGCGCTGAAAGTTTGTTTCAGCACAGCATTAAATGCTACATCAGTCTTTTCGTTATTGATAAATTTCTATTATACAGCCCAAAAGTCATTGTTCTTCTTCTTCTCTCTCTCTAGCTTTTTCTTTTATTTTTCTATTTTTTTCTTGTTATTCAGATCAGTCTGTCGAGCATACAAATCAGTGTGATGGTGTATATGCTGCTGTATGCAAAATAATAAAAATTTAAAAATCTATAACATGCAATTTGCAATTGTTGGCTCCATGAAATGTGTTAGGCACTGCATGCTAATAACACTTCACTAATGTGGTGAGCATTATGAGAATGTGTTATGCCCAGGTTGCTCGCATGTTGATCGCAGTTGATACGGGTAAACTTCATCAATTCCAGGGCAGAACTCTGGACAGCATTGATGTTGAAGGTTTGTTTGCTGCTATGTTGCTGTATTTTAGAAAGTATTATCATGCAGTGTCAAGACTGTTGCATGTGACAAATGTAGACTTAATTGTGTTGTATATTCATCTGTGGACAGTATCATCCCATCATGACCTCGAGTCTTTCTCAAAACACTTGTCCAGGTTATCATTAATTTTTTCATCTGGTGGTACGTTGACTACAATTGACTGAAGTGCTTTTGCAGGCTTGTATCTGCACTGACGACAGCTGAACATATATGCCATGTTAGAGTGAAATGAAAACTGTCCATTTTACTTGTCACAATTCTTCACTTGTGCTCCAATTTCAATAATTTTTGACAGAAATTCTTGCTTTTCCATACCAGTTTTCAGAGCTTTTACTTTACCTTTTAACACAAGCAACAAGAAGACTGACTTACTTGCCGGGGGGTAGGGTCATCAATGCCCACAACTCTGCCCCGGTTTCAGTTTACAGGCTTACAGCAGATACAGCCGGTTCAAGGTTCATCCTGCACAAGTCACTTGCATCCTAACTGAATCACTCGTTGTCTTCAACATTATGTACTTTTAAAAAGCATGATGTCTAGTGCACCGCCGTTAAAGCGACTAAAACAAACGTGCTTGAACTTCTCTATGTGTTCACTGCCATTGTGACGACATGACATGATGCTGCCTGCCGACTCGAACATTGCATCGCGGACGTCGGTAGCTGGATGTCAGCTAACTGCCTGAAGCTGAACACAGACAAGACAGAACTATTCTGGGCTGGGTATAGCTTCAGTCAGGCTCCTCTTGGAAATCTTGGCCAATCACTTTAGCTCAGAATCGACACCATTACCACCAGCGGCCATGTTCGAGTTCTCTGCAAAACATCTTCGTTTGACCTGAGTCTGGAGAAGCACGTGTCCAGCGTTTGCTCAACGTGCTTCTACTGGCTACTCCAACTCAGACGGGTCCGACATTCACTCAACGCTGAGTCTGTCTTGACACTTGTACATGCGTTCATCGCGTCACGGATGGACTACTGTAATGCTATTCTAGCTGTGGCGCCGAGGTTCATTGTAGACAAGCTTCAGCATGTGCTGAATGCTGAGCATGTCTCGTCACCGGCACTCGGAAGTTCGACCGTGGCTCGGTCTGACATTTCGTAGGTGTCTACGACACAGAGCTCCCCTGTACCAGATGGAGTACTGTACGCCCATTGCTGATGTCGCCAGTCGTCAGCGTCTCCGTTCCACCAGTCGTTGTCAGCTAATATCATAGCATCCGATGAGAGGTTACGATCACTTGCCAACAATGTAACTTGCCTGTAACTCGTGTGACTGTGAACAGTTTTAACTGTTTAATAATGATGGCGTTGATGCTAGCAGGAGACGCACTCCGGAGTATCTAAAATGCCAGCAAATCCGTGGGCTAATGGAGATCCGCCCCAGACCCGCTGGGTTAGCTTACACCACTCCTCTAGACCCCCTATTGAGGTGGCTCACTGTCCCCTCCCCAAGAACACCACGCCTGCTCTTGGCCCTTCGGGCCTGGACATAAAATTTACTGACCAACTTTAGTGATTCTGAATGCAAGGCAGATTAAATGCCACTGTACATGAGGCACATTGTGAAATCATAGGTGAGATCATTATATAAATATCATCTGCAGATGTCACTTGTATTTGGGTGATTATTCAGACAATGCCATATCAGTTCAGTTGCTCATAACTTTAAGGTAAGTTATATTTATTTGCATATTACTAGCATTGTGACTATCATTGTTGAAGATTTAGCTTTGTATTGTCGATTGTACACAGAGTTGCCGGAGGTTGAAGACAATGACTATGATGACAACAATGCTGATGATGATGACGATGATGATACTGTAAAATCTATTCAAGGTTTCTGCCTTTTGTTTGCAGTTGTTTCTTTGTGCTGTATTGTTGCAGTTTGATATCACGCTTATATTTGAAAGTGTATTGCTATATGCATTGATAATATGTATAGCAATTACCAAATTTTGCTGTATGTTTTACTTATTAAATAGGTGTTTGTATGAGACTTCATCATATCTATAACATTTTAAACATTCGGATGATTTTATATTACTTGATTCATGCAGTCCACAGTGTCTCATGGTTTAGCTCTACTGCCTACCAGCCTGCTATTGTGATGTGTGTCAATTACTTATAACTAGGTTCTTAGATGGCAGTTGTCATCTTTATACCATCGGAAGAGATCTGGGGTATACAGAAAGTAGTTGTGCCAGCTAGAATAACTGTCTGCGTAAGGCGTGGTTCTTGCCACAATGGTCTTGTTCATTGAAGGGCTCGCATTGACAAAATGAAAACAACTGCATTACCTCCTGACTATGAAACGTTTTATGCCTGCCAGTTGCCAAGACATGTCGTGTTGTCGTGTTCTACTATTTATTGTCAGTTTTATTATCACTGATACATACTGTGTGTTAGTGTTTTATTTCAGCATTGAATGACCAAGATTGTTGTGATTTAGCTTTAGCAAATTGCTTCTGGTACATGTACCAGTTGTGTGAATTTTCACACAGTAACTAGTTACAGCTTATTGTAGATGTTGCAGTGTGTAACGATTGTATTTTGTCTAACTTCCTGCTTCGTCAATTTGGTTCATGAAACCTGAAATCAATTTAATGTTTAGTTGGTCTCACAGTGATGCAAAAATCAATAATACGTGTTTGATATATACATTTATATTAGGAATTTCGTGATTTATGCAAACAACAAATTTTGGAACATCAAGTCATTTTGGAACATAAGTCATTTTGTAAGAGTTTAAATATTGGTGCAGAAGACATTAATTCTTTTTATCCCTTGGTGTACATGTATACATGCAATTGTACCACTTACATCACCATGTGCTTTTAACAGCATTGTCAGTCAAAAACCAAGTACTTTATCTTATTTGTCTGATGTGAATGATTTGAAAAGCCACAGCTTGATACATAGTGACACATTGTATTGTAGCCAATTGCAGATGTATTAACTCTACTGTAATTTTTCAACTTATTACCAATACCAGTTTTGAGTGGGTTTCTGTGATGTGTTTTGTGTAGTTCCGCCTGCAGTTGTTAATGAAGCAGATGATAATGACGACGTCGAAGACGATGAGCAATCAGTGGCTGCTGATGGTATGTCATTTAGTCATTGAAGTCATGTTATGTTCGCACAAATTTTTGGTAGCATATTTTGTTTTGTTGCTGGTGCTGTCTTCAGGCAAATAAAGCCGTCTCTACATGCAAAAGTTGGTGTTGTGCTTATGTGAGAGAGCATACTTCCTGAAGATTCACCTTGCATGGTGGTTGGGTTAGAGTCAAAGGCTCCCACCCATCCCCCATGCATTGCAACACTCAAACACTCAGTAGATCCACAGTTATGATAGGTATGTCATATCATATCACAGAGATTTATAGCGTGCACAATGCTAATGGGTTGAATCAGCGGCTGTATTTTGAGTTAGACATTATGACACCTCTTGTACTCTAGGTTTACGAACTGATTTAGCATCACTCTGAACACATCTCATGAAATTGTAATTTTTGTCTGATGTTGATGAACTTGACACACATGATATATGTACCAATGTGCTAAAATTTGTGTACCAGATTTTTGATATTTTGATTTTGAAATTTTTGACAAATTTTTAAACGATTAAATTATAAACTTAGATGAGAGCGAATGAGAGTTATGCCTTCAGTGCTTTGACGCTGTTGGTTGGGTGGCAGGAAGGGCATCCGGCCTGTAAAAAACTGAGTGGTGGGGTGCTGGCGTGGTTATTTGTCTGGAGAGAGGTGCAGACTTGCATATGGCCCAGCTGATGCCACTGCCACTCACTGTCTGCTGCTTCAGTAAAATCCACATTGGTTCTACATTTCTGGTACCGGCTCACCTGGGTAGTCCCAGACAAAGGGCCGTTAAACGGGTGTGTGTGTGTGAGAGAGAGAGAGAGAGAGAGAGAGAGAGAGAGAGAGAGAGAGAGAGAGAGAGAGAGCGAAGTTACCTAGGCCGACAGGCCTGTTGTTAGAATTTACAATAGAGTGTTGTAGTACTATTGAGATGCCTCAAGAAAACATGTGTTTAATGTGCAGTCAGCAGTTTTATCGTTGTTTAGATGCCAGCTTCACCATTACAATCAAAATTCAGACTTAGGGTTTTCCTGGAAATATGGCAGGATGATATATTTTTGAGTTGTGTGATGTGAACTGTAGAGCTTTGTGAAGTTGACAGCAGTGATGATACCTGCTGTACATCTGTTGACAGCGGTAAGTCTATTCTAGTAACTTTTGACTATCAGCATGCTAGAGCATTATGTGGCTCAGAAAGGATAACTTTGACCTTGCACTGTTCCAGTTATCCCTGTTGAATAAGATGATGTGAATTAAATTATTTTTGAAATTTTGAAATACACTTTTATTTTTATAATTTCTTGCAGGCTTGGACTTCTCAAGACTTGAGTCTTGGTCTTGATGCCAAGTCATGGTAAAATATAATGTAGAAGGCATCAAAAGTGTCGTCACGATTTATATGTGGGCGGTATCTTTCTTTAGGAGTAGATAGGATGAAAACAATAGGACACGGGTCCTAGCCCGCAGCCTTGTATAATACTGGCATTTATTGTTCTAAAAGTGGATTTGATTTGGCATTTGTCAAGTCTATTACATTCAGGTCTTTATCCAGTATCTTGTTCCAGTTCATTATTGGGCATCCACGTTTCTTCTGGAACTTGGGTGGGATCCACCTCAATGCTTGAGAGACAAAGTGTCCTGATCTCAACCTTTGTGCATGTCCAAACCATGCAGCAAAGAAGTCTTCTTCGAATAATAGTTTCCAGTTTTAGCAATAAAATGCGTTACGGTGTGCAGCCTAGGCATTTACATTACACTGATGTCATGCTATGTCATGTTCAAGTCAGTCTTGGTCTTGGTCACGGTTGGCAAGTTTTTGCCAATTGGCGGAAAAAAACCGTCCTGGCAATAATAGTTTTTGCCAGTGGCAAAAACCAGTTTTTTGTCAGTTACTGGCAAAAACTTATATTTTAACTAACACACACACATGCACACACACAACCGTTTAACGGCCTTTTGTCTGGGACAACCCGGGTAGGCCGGTACCAGAAGAAACATTCACCCACTCACACCCATCCTGATCATCAGTCATCCTTTATCAACTTCCTCCATTTACAATGATCCATGGCATCCTCTTTGTTCAGTTTACGAGCTTGACAGTCCTCTTGGACAACCTCTCTCCAGGTCCTCTTTGGTCTTCCTCTTGGCCTTGGACCCTCAACTTC
>Ga0126325_10000554_pt1 | contig 10221 bp, 9 predicted proteins | sample InaspJWI14metaG_FD_94487 | JGI IMG/M metagenome (GOLD analysis project Ga0126325, IMG submission 94487) | Marine gutless worms symbiont microbial communities from Oahu, Hawaii - Inanidrilus sp. 1 OAHU.JWI-14 metaG | ecosystem: Host-associated > Annelida > Digestive system > Unclassified | place...
CCCAGCTGATGCCACTGCCACTCACTGTCTCTTGCTTCAGTAAAATCCAGATTGGTTTTACCTTTCTGGTACCGGCCCACCTGGGTAGTCCCGGAAAAAGGGCCGTTAAACGGGTGTATGTACACTACACGATTTGTGTTTCTCTGGATAGCGATTAAATATCCAAAATGACAGTCATATCACAGACAATGAAAATGTAGATATTTAATAAATTCCTCTACACTGCTGTTTATTGAACTAACTCATATTTTTCTAACAAAAGGTATTTCAGAAAGTCAAGTACAAAAAACCTGACAAACTGCAGGTCTTGTAGAAAATTGTGAAAATTATCCTGGAGTTCATAACAACACATTGTGCCTTCAGTGCTTTGATGCTGTTGGTTGGGTGACAGGAAGGGCATCCGGCCTGTAAATAAACTGAGTGGTGGGGTGCTGGCATGGTTATCTGTCTGGAGGTGCAGACTTGCATATGGCACAGCTGATGCCACTGCCACTCACTATCTCTTGCTTCAGTAAAATCCAGATTGGTTTTACCTTTCTGGCACCGGCTCACCTGGGTAGTCCCAGAAAAGGGCCATTAAATGTGTGTGTGTGTGTGTGTGTGTGTGTGTTCATAACAAAACACTGATAGTGACCTGTGTAGCACCAGCAAGTGAGTCCTGAACTTGTTTGGTTATGTTCTGAACATATCGGCCATAGATCCGTGATAACAGAGCTATTGGAGGCACAATACTCAATGCTATCACTGACAACTTTGGTGACATAAATGTCTGCAAAAGTATCAATCACATAAAGCCACAAAAAAGAAGACAATCACACATAAACAACTACAGTTTACGTAAAATTTCATATTTAATTTGTTCAGCAACAACAAACAACAAGCAAGATCTTTTTACAGAGTGAAGAATATCTGGATGAGATGACATCAGGTTCTAAGCACTAACTGCACTGTCATTACTTTCAGTCTGACTAGCCTTTAAGATCTTCTGATACATTATACAATGCATTACATCGTCTTTATTTATAATAATAATAAATAAATAGAATAGAATAGATAAATAAATACAGCTAAAACACACTCTTTTGATTAACATTTTTAAATGACACAGTCCATTCTGTTAATAAACCAAAAAAAGTGACATAAATACCGCAAAAAAATTACACAGTGTAGGACGATGACCAGTTAATCAGCTAGAAGATAAAATTAAATTAGCTTATCAGACATCCACTACTCACTTACTTATAATCTTATGACACATGAACAAACTGTCACCATATTAAAAAGGCCAACTTTCAGCAGTTAACAAACACATAAATTTATCAACCAATGTTCTGCAGAATAAGTTTAATCACAGGGTTTTTAACATATAGCAAAACATATGGTCTTTTTCAGTAACAAGCTGAATGGATTAGCATACCATCATAGAGATGCCAGCCAGAGCCTGCACAACTGCCCGCAATCCGTCTGATATGTTCATAGTTACTGACTGGCCGACTAGACTTGTGTCAGTGGACAGACGGTTGATCAGCTCACCAGTTTTGTTCTTATCAAAAAATGCAATTTCCTGCCGAATGATTGACGAAAAGAGCTGAGATCGAAGACTTCGGACGATGCGATTGCCTCAAGAGCAAGCCAACACAGACAAACTGAACTGCTCTGGCCTTGAAAAACTGATTGATCATGTAATCAATCATCAAAAATGTAACAATTTTACAAATGCACAGTTAAAGTGAACAAACTCTTTTAGTTGAAGTTAATTTTGTCAAACGGTTTTAAAATTAAACTATACACTAAAAGCTGATATTTTTAAAAAGACAGAAATTTTTAATCATCACAGACCCTACATATAATATTTTAATAAACATAAATGAACACACTTATTCAACACTGCAACAATAAATTATTAATGACGACTAAAATTCACCTAATTAACTCAAAGTACCAGATACAAAAACATTCTCAATTCACTACCTGATGTCTGCATGAGATAGATGCGACCAAAATTGGCAATGGCACCAACAATAAAAACAACAAACAAAATCTGGCAAAAGTATGTCAATCGTTCGACCATTTGGCCATCTTTTGCAGATGTGTAAATGATGTCTATGACTCGACCAATGCCAAATGGAACAGCCATTGTCACAGCACTGGAGACGAACAACAGTCCTACTGCAGCTAACAATAACAACAAATTTTTTCAGCTGGTCACTTATGTTGAAGCTCAAAACATAACGAACAGCAAAAGCTAACTAAACACCTGTCAAAAAAACGCACTTCTTCAAACTCAGAGGCCAATATAATCTGGACATTTTTGCAACTGTGTTATCTTTAATAACAAATAACAATGCCTAGTAGATGTCAGACATTCATGAGTGGACATTTATTCTGGCAGAAACTAGTAACCACTGAGTATAATCCAGACATGTCGACGAAGGCACTCCTGATACAACCTCAACCATTTCTGTGCCATAGAAAGGTGCAGCATCATTATTTGATCATTTTGCAACACATTCTGTTACTACTTCATACTGCAAAAATGTTACACTAAATTAGACAGAGGATGCTTACCAAGCAATTTCCATTTTTCTGGCTTAGCTAATGACAATAGCCTGTACACTTCAGATGCTTTTGGTCCTCCTCTCTTTGATACCTGTTGCACAGGCTTAGAAACTACAGACTGAACACTAACAGTCTTGGTGTTGGAGGCATGCCATAACTGTTTTACAAAAGCATTTCTCTGAGGCAGTAAATACTTCACACATCTACTATGCCTAGCACATGCACTGCAGAAATTCAATAAACCAACAGGCTGTCCAGTGAGCCTACTCAGTGTACTGCCATAAGAAAATTGTCCCAATCTGTAAATATGACCAGATATGTGTCTCAAATACGGCTTTCTGACTCCAAAATTACAACTCTGCAGCTGATGATACATCACTGGGTGTTGCCATACAGATTTTGCCACTGAAGATCCGGCAATATAACAGCAACGGAGAACTGAAGCATGAGTCCACTGCCACATGGCTGATGGAGAGGTAAATAAGAATATATGGCAATCTCTTCAAATCATCTCACTGCCAACACAGCAAATCAGCAAAACACAGTAACATTACATTTAAAAATTTAAAAAATAAAATGCCCAAATTCTTGGCCTACAGTTATTTATAATCACTGCCACACATACTATTTCAATGTTGAACACAAATATACAAGGACTTCATGTTTACTCTATTGCACAAAACAATGACACATTCTTGTACTACTTAAAACAGCATAACTTTAAAAGCAAAATTGTAACGACAGCAATTACTGCATTTTTAATGACAACAGCAACCACAACATACAGCATATTACACAACCCAGCCATCTGCATGACACATTGCGGTCCGCATCAGCTGACACATGTAATCCATATACAATGGTCTTCCATCTTGGCTGCTAGTGGCTTAATGGTCATTGCCAGCATTGTGTGTATTGTTGATGTTACATTTAACATGAACAGACGAATATATTTTCAACTACATTACAAATTGCAGGCCATGGGGTAAAATGTTGGTATGGAAGTTGGTAAAATGCCATAAACTTAACCCACTACCATACGTACACCACATATAAACTCTAAAATGACTTCTATCCAGGTTTAAGCTAATTTACAGGATGAGTAAAGTTAGTAGTAGGGTCTGCAGTGTCAGCGTTTTGGTCAGTATGGTATGTAGGGAGTAGGGTTAGTGTCAGTCTTAGGATTCACATCACCGTGATGGTTTGGCCTCATCAAAATAGACACAACGAGATCTGCACACGCCGGCATTTTGCCAAGTTCCCATATTGCAATAATTAATGCTCATACTGCAATAATTGGTGACCATGCGTTCATTCGCAATGCGGGCACACAGTGAGACTATCATACCGCTAGTGTGGAGCGGACATCCGCTAAAACCTATACGCTACAGCAAACAGGTACGCTTTCTTAACATTGAGTTCTATCGCGTGTTCTTTAACTACAGTATATATGCAGAGTTTCAGACTTTGGTATTCCACTTTAAACTTGCCCTACAATGTTTACAAATGCATTTTGTTTACGTATGACGTCAGAGGAACAAAGGTCACGAAACATGCTGACCTTTACGTGAAAGTAAGTAACGACATTGGTTAGCTGTGTCTTCGAATTCAATCAATCAATCTTTATTTGCTCAAAATGTCCAGAGATACACATGAAAGGCTTTTCAATTGCGAGCAGGACAACAAGGCTGAGACCAGCACTAACAGCTGCCCAACTAATAAACTATACTATGAAAGAAAAGGAAAAACTCATCATGTACAAAAAAAGCCTACGGTGGCGTACACATACACTGTACCCGGTTTTTCTAAAGTTAATAACAGTAACTAAAATACAGTGAATAGAGTATAATAGCATGTATAGCTAAAAGTTAAGTTTTTTATGTTATTTTTTTAAATCGCGTTAAACATTAAGCATTATATCAAATATTCAGATAAGTCAGTCTTTAATATTGAATACTGGAGATGACAGCTAGCTGAGTAATGGGCTAATACTCTTGATCAAATTTCATGACATGGAGTTTGATTGTCAACCCTGGGTAATATAGGGAACTAATACTTCGATATACCTACGAGTATATAAAGATATCTCCAATATTTAGCTTACAAATAAGTGGCAGTTTCAGGTTTAGTAATTAGTCGTACATTGGGAACATCATTCTGACGGCCGGATTACACCAGCAACCAGACATACGGGTATTCTCAATGATCGTACAAGGAATGGCCCTGGTGTTACTGTGTCCTTAAAGCCACTGCAGCTAACTCTCCTTTTTAGTCCGCGTCTGTGCGATGCGGCCTATTGCTACTGGAATTCTCTACCTACTCAATGTATAAATTGGAATACCGTTGATACTTTTAAAAAGTATGTTTCAATTGCACTGGAATCGGAAACAGACGTCAATAGTTGACTCCGTTAGATAGTAGGCGTTAAATGGCGCACGCCTGTGCCTACTTTGCCGTCATCGTTTGAATGAACTTTGGCGGCTTCAGTAAATTCGATGTCTTGACGTAGCACAGTCAGTCTGCATGTTGGGCACAGGTGAGCACTGCAAAAACAGCTGAAGCAACAGCAAGCCAGCTTGAGAACAGAAGACTCGTTTGGGCTCAAGAAGTCAATATTATTATGAGATCCATATCTCCAATGGGAAGGGGGACTTTTTGAGGGGTGAGGATGATGCCTTTTGCCAAATTAATTTAGACACTTGTTCTAAGTTGACAACTTCAGTAACATGGGGATGGCACTGAATAGCTTATATCACTATCAGGTTATTTACTTCCATTAAAGCTTCTAGATTCGGCCATTCCCAAGATGTAAGGGACGAGCAAAAATATGACCACGGGCCACTAGGAATGTCACCATTTGACAGCTAGAGTACATGACTTCCTTTCACAGAAACAGAAATCATGCAGCTATCTTGTGCCATTCAAGATACAGCGAGTTATTTGTTGAAACTTGCAATGTGCCACCACAGTAATCTTACTTCTAGCTCACAAGCACCATACCAAATGTAGTGCAGATTAGTGTCAGAAAAGTGGCACACAAATCCTGCTTTTGTTAAACTCTACATTACCTTTTCTTCACTTAAGGACCACTGTATATAGCAACAGTGCATACAATGCATTACTGATAGTCGACTTCTGTTTATTAAGTCTAGTAGCAACATGTCATCCACAGTACTGAGATTATAGTAGTCTATTTCTGATATTGCATTGACGCTGTTGGTTGGGCGGCAGGCATCCGGCCTGTAAAAAAACTGAGCGGTGGGGTGCTGGCATGGTTATCTGTCTGGAGCAAGATGCAGACTTGCATATGGCCCAGCTGATGCCACTGCCACTCACCGTCTCTTGCTTCAGTAAAATCCAGATTGGTTTTACCTTTCTACTACCGGCTTACCCGGGTAGTCCCGGACAAAGGGCAGTTAAACGGATGTGTGTGTGTTCCGATATTGCCACAGAAAACTGACAGCGAGACTTTAAAACTGAATACTAACAAAACAACACACTCTGCAACAGACTGCATATCAACAATCGACAACTTCACACAAAATTTGCGGAAAACAGTACACCATCACTCAGATCCCGACTTTCCCTAGTTTAGTATCAGTCTTGGGATTGGCGGTGAGTGACTGAACAGCAATGATGGCCTCGTTGGCGAGGGTTTGAAGTTCTCGCAGTTCACGTATATGCAGCAGCCGCAGAATCTTTGCTGCTTCCTGAGTCACGTAGTCTACACGAATAATACACACAGTGCATGTCAACAGACAAAACTCCGTACTAGAAAATCAGCCGTTGATCAAGGATTGAAAATAGACAGACTGCAATACCATGATTGCAAACCATCATTATAACTACTACAACTACACTACAACCATTTAACGGCCTCTTTTCCAGGACTACCTGGGTAAGCCGGATCCAGAAAAGTAAAACCAATCTGGATTTTACTGGAGCAAGAGACAGTGAGTGGCAGTGGCATCAGCTGGGCCATATGCAAGTCTGCAACTCGCTCCAGAAGGAGCCAGTACCCCACCACTCTGTTTTTACAGGCCGGATGCCCTTCCTGCCGCCCAACCAACAGCGTCAAAGCACTGAAACCATCATTATAACCCAAAAATTAATTTTCAATCCCCAGTGAGATATAGTAATAATTCATACACATGCAAAAACATCACTGTCAAAATTAAGGCAGTCATCAGTTGGATTGGAAACAGATGGACAGACAAATTTATTATCTAAACATATTATCCAGACACCAACCATACACACATATTTACACGAAGTAATTCTCTATTCAGCCTTTTTTTGGAGTAACTTCAGATTGGACTTGGCTCTCCAAAAGTATTTTTATATGATAGGTCTTTCTTGTTGCCACATCAATAGTGAAAAGCACTGAAAGGAACTCAAAGCAGAAACTGTATTCTATTGCATAATCTCAAATTTCATCAAAAAGCAACCATAACATTTTGAAGTTGCTGCTAACAAACAGATAAACAAAGAGACAAACACAAGTCTAAACATTACCCCTGTCACGCTGTAACATAGGTAATTATGATAATGATGACAACCATTGATAATAATTTGATGAACCACTTATATAAAATCCATAAAAGTGACCTTTATAGCAGAGGCTGCTGAGGTGTTTAAATCAAAAACTGTGCAATGCATACAGAAAATGTCAATAATGCTCAAAGGACATTACCTGGAGTTTCAAAGCCAAGTTCAACTTTGTCAAGTGGTAATACTGGCTTTGGCTACAACATTCAGTGGAACAGTAACTTAATGTCAACATTTTCTGGCACATCACATGCATAGATAAAATAGAACTGTGAATGTAAAGAAATAAATCAACTAAATTACTACAAAAACATAAAATAAGATAAGAATACATAATGTTTCCTTCAACTGCAACTACAAAATATAACATCTGAACAGCGTTAAACTTGAAAACATTTAAAGGTGAACTGGCATGGTAAAAATCATTTGTTTGATGTACAGCAATAATGTACTGAAAGCCTTGACAACTAAGCATACTCACTGACCTTCGTGCCCTTCTCTTTTGCTGTCTTTTCTAAAGCTTCCTTTGACAACTTTTCTTTTACTAACAGACAAATAGCCTGCAGCCAGCAATGAAAACAGATCACAGCAAATAAAAACAGCACAAAATGACAGTCACTTAAAAAGAATTTAAAAGAAAGACATATTGCTGACAGCAAGTGTGAATTAACATCAAAATTTCAACCACTCAAGTAACTTAGCTACTGCGGCAACTGAAACCACCGACAACAACATGACATGCAAGAAGTTCAGCAACTGCAAAGGGACCATGTGCATGCACAACGTCAGTTGAAATGGTGTCATTGTACCATCTGCCACACACCTCTCAGACTACACAGAGTGCAGCACCAACAGCGTCCTTGTGACACTGTCACTCCATTCAGTATGTCAAAGTAACAAGTTGCTTCAGTATTGACAGTGAAGGGCTGCACTGCTGCTGCCACCTACTGAATAACTTTGGCTCACTCCCCATACTTCACAATGGGCCGAGAAATGCCCCTCCCAAAATTGCCCCTTCCCCTCGGGGGTCTGGGCCTCCACCCCCCACCTTTGGACCTGGTGACTCCACACTCCACAGTATCTTGACTGGTTCAGCCAATTTTGCAGGGCTCATGGTTATGTCCAATAGACATGCACACAAACCACGGAACATCAGTAACAACAGGCAGCATCTTTAAACTCAGTGCATAGGATGCTGCCTAGTAATAACAATACTCTAGTAGCATCTAGCATAAAACCTTAAGAGCCTGCAGTCTATATGTGACAACTGTGGTATGTTTAAGGTGAATTCAACAAAACACACAAATACCTTGAGGACAACTAAATGATCAGCATGTGGTGGTATCTGCAGTAGTTGAGCCAGCGATGCAACACCAGCTTTGAAGTCGGGATCATTAACTGCACAAAACATCACAATCATATGTGGCAAAAAAGTTGCTATTTATGTCCAACACTGTGCATCAAGTTGTCATACCTCTGTTTACATCTGCAGCATTACAGCTACTGGTAGCTGTTTTTGTGGACGCCACAAGCAGTCGTTACCAGAAAATAAACCTAGTTATGCATGTGACAGCCAGCCATTTTAAACCAGGATCAACAGTTTCTACAGGAATCCAAGTGAAAGTCACTTGAAAAGTGACATATACAATCACAAATATTCTTGTGTAGTGCATGTACACAGCAAAATGTCACAGTGTCAAAGTGCAGCAATCAACCACTCAGAACATTTGCCCTCAACTAATCCTGATCAAATGCAGACAAAAACATGCATGCAGTCTGGTAGGGTGTTGAATATGCAACACGGGACAGAAATTCCCCTTCCAGCCTTACATCAGGAGTCTGGTGGGGGATGAAGAAAGGATGAGGCCAGTCTACTGGTTGGGATCAGTGCTTTGAATTTCCTTCAGTGTTTTGACAGTGTTTGTTGGGTAACAGCATGGACACGTGGCCCACAAAACCTGCGCCACTCAAAGACTCTCTAGTGGAACAAGTGGGGAAGAAAACGGAGTGACACGGGTCCACTTGCCAAATGTGTATATGTGTCATTTTTTAGGTTCAGCTTGGTCAGCCAGTAAGTACCCCCCAAAAAAACAAAACAAAACCGCAAAAAATTATGAAGAAACATACAGTCTAAATTCTCAAGTGGATTGCTGGTCTTTTGTGATAAGCTGGCTGCAGATACTGACTTGTACTTCTCCACTGAACACACAGCAACCACTATCATTATTTGTTGGTTAAATTATAATCATTGCATTACATGCATACTGAAATTCAAGCTGTCCATTGCCATTTACAGTCACAGACACGTGCAAAAACCACTGCAACTACTTAGCTGTACCATAAACTGAGCTGAAGTAAAACTGCTGCTAAAAGCAACCATTACTATTTACTGTAACTTTTACTTATCTATAGTGTTAGGATACCACTGCTAGAGAGCTGTCATGGTGCAGTGTCATTCTCTCAGAAGTCAGTTGCAGTGTTGTTATGGCATTCAAAACTGACACTGAAACCTAGGTTTTTTCAGAGTCCATCTGTCACCGAAAGCTAGGTCTTTCTGCCACAATTAGCAGTTTTCTGATTTGCACAGTTGTAGTTGCATAATGATAAGGTTATGTACAAATCATACAAAAGATAAAATACACTAAATTACATCCTCATTCAACTTAAAATTTAATGAGAAACAAAAAGTACCATTATCCCCATACTCAAGCTGTACTGCACATCCAAGTACCCAATCAATCACAGCATTGCGGTCGGCATTAGGAAATGGACATCCAAGATCATCTAAGTACTACAACAATAATAGTGCACACTGCAATATATGACACGATACCATTTTCTCAATTAATAGCAACAGCAACATATTTTAGCTACTGAATTAACTGCAGAAAATATACAGCTTACAAAATAAAACACAAACATCATTTCTGCAACTACATGAAAGCTTTCCAAGCATTATCACCATACACGAGGAAAGCCCTGCAGAACTACAATATTCCACAAAATATTTACTGTACTGAGCTTAGTGTAACAGCCATAAAATATCACCAAGCAATATACTTTTTGGTAACAAATAAACAATAAGCAATATGCTTCAATGTGGTTCACGCAAAC
>Ga0126325_10000555_pt1 | contig 10211 bp, 8 predicted proteins | sample InaspJWI14metaG_FD_94487 | JGI IMG/M metagenome (GOLD analysis project Ga0126325, IMG submission 94487) | Marine gutless worms symbiont microbial communities from Oahu, Hawaii - Inanidrilus sp. 1 OAHU.JWI-14 metaG | ecosystem: Host-associated > Annelida > Digestive system > Unclassified | place...
AGTTAGAAGTGACAGTTAGAATTGTTTAACTTTGATGGTTGTGCCCCTAATTCCATCAAAAACTGGGTGGGCACAACTGAAAAGTGGGGGGGGCACCAAAAAAATTTTTAGGCGCTTCGCGCCAAAATAATTACTACCACCACTGTGCCCCTCCACTTTTAAAATCCTTCCGGCGCCTATGATCACTGGACTGCATGTACAATCAGTGACGTAACTATAATTTTTGCCCCCCCCGGCAAACATTCGCTACGGGCCTTAGTCCACCTTTGAACCTCTAATTATTATCATTTATTACGCCACACGGGCAGCCCACACACACACAACAGCATTCTTAGTGATAGGCCTATGTTTGCGTATGCCAGTTCGGCAGTTCCAATCGACGTTTTGGCATTGCCGGGGCTGTCGATGGATAGTTACGCCACTGTACAATGTAGCCTGTTTATACGACTTACTGCTATTATTGTTCTGCACTTAGAAATATTCCGTTATTAAATAAATTCTTAGTGATAGGCCTATGTTTGCGTATGTTGACTGATTCCAGTTGCTACAACAAGAAACTAGGATTTTACAGGCGTCCAGAGGGCGTCTTGCTTGGGGACTGTTGGGCCCCAATCAGTTCGGTACGGTGTTTACAGTCTGTGAATGCCTCGTGTATTTCGAGCGGTCTGTTTATGTTGATCTAAACCGGATGTCGAGTATTTTGACCCGTACCCGAGAAAGCAATCGAAGATGGCGGTAGCAGCAACTGCTGCAGCATGCATGCTGGCTGCACCTGCACGCCTGCAGTCATAGTATGCTACAGTTCGAATTTCTACGGCTTCTTCATTTCAACAGCGCACACAGCTTGGCATCTCCTCGTCGTTCGGCGGTCCGCGGGGGTCGAGTGGCCGCTCGACGTCGACGAAATGCAGCGAAGTAGACAGATACCCGGAACGCGCCCGCCGAGTGTCGGGTCGGCGGCGTCGTAATAACCAGGCGGCGGTCGGTCGGTGTGCGGGTATTTCGCGGGTGCGCCGCGCCGCCACTAGCAGCAGGCAAACTCGGCAGGACTAGGCGAGAAAGGCAGCAGGGCTATAGTGCTACTGTCGAGCGGTGCTGAACGCCACCGCACTGTACAGCAGTCGCACCGCTGAACGAGGCCATTGTGATGCGTGAATGCTTAGCACACACAGACGGCGCATGGGGAAGTGGCCTTGGCCGACAGCTAGCGGCCGTCGCGTGGTTTGAACACCGCTGCCGATACCACATTACAGTGGGAGCGTTCGTTCGTTGACAGTGCGCAAGTTGTGATGTGCGGCTGGATTATTGCGAGGACGCGCGTCGTGGCTCGCCGACAACTATAGCGCTCGTTAGTCGGTCTCGAGACCTGTGAGGTGATGTCGACGTTGGCCGACGAGGAGCGGTCGCGCGCCGACGACGCCCAGAAGTCGCCGGATCGTCAGCTGGTGTCGACGCCGAGGCCGCGACATCGCAGCGCGTCGCCGCGAGACGGACTTCGCGTCGCCGCCGGTGGAGGTCCCGGCTGCCCGGCGCGCGGTCGCCGCCTGACCGCCGAGATGCAGACGGCGGACTGCGCGCGACGGCGATATAACTCCATGTCGGCGAGCACGATGTCGCGGCCGACGATCGCCGTGCGGACCGCGGCCGACGTAGCGCCGCGACGACTGCGGGTCAGCCGCGACGCCACACAGCCGGCCACCGGCAGCATGCGCTCTCTGCGCTCGTCGTCGCAGGACAGCGAGGAGACCGACGAGTTTCCCGACCGCTCGTTCCCCGGCGCCGGCATCGGCGGCTTCCCGGTGTGCGGCCGACCGCGCGCTGCCACCTGCCCCGAGTCGAAGGCGTTCCGGCGGCGAGCCCGCGTGCGGTCGTTCAACCGGCCGCCGACGCCGACCCCGACGCCGACCGGAACGGACACAGACTCGCCGGCGGCGACCATCGACCTCGAGGGCGACGACGAGTGCGTCAGTGGGGCAGCTCAGCGCCTCGCAGACTTCCGGCTGAACGTCGGCTACACGAGAGACCCGGGCAACGGCGGCCGAGTGACCAAGTCACCGAGCCTCGGCAGCTGTGGCGCCGACCTGCCGGCCATCAGCGAGTCGCAATGATGACCAGCTGGATAATCTACTGTACAGCAGAGGACATGTGACCGGATGACCAGCTGGGTGGCCTACTGCTTCACACTGGACGGCAACACCATCACACAGTGTCGTCGGACGTCGGACATGTTCACTGACCGTACTTTGCCTCCCGGACAAGTGCCCCCGGACGCCTGCCCACTCCCCAAAAATTACTATCGCGAACGTCTGCTCTCCGGTTACGACTATGGTTGGGGATAGGGCTTGGGGTTAAGTTTAGGTTATCAAGGTCAGTGGTTAGAGTTGGTGTTAGGGGTCACGGTTGCGGGTTAGGTTCGGGTTATGGTCAGGCCCGGGAGCAGATGTCTGCGACGGTAATTTCCGAGTGGGGGATCAGTCCGGGGATTTGTACGTGTGACTGTCCCGCATTTGTTCGCCCTCTCATAGGTTTTCCCAGTGTTCATTTGACTCCTTTTCTGTATTCTTGTATTTCCTCTGCCCATTGCTTTGTGTTCATTTTATTGATTTCATTGATATATTCTAGTCTCCTTGATTGCTGGGCGTGTCTGTCGTATGCGTGGTTGCTTTGTGCACACTGTGTGTTGCGTATACCAGTTTCCATGATGTTCAACTTCATGTTCTTGCGCGTCATCTCCATTCAGTGTACCTATATCTGAAAAGGCGTGTTGCCACGGCTGTCGTGTTTCTAGATGGCCTGTGATTGGACCACGGGGAGAAAGAGGTCGCGTAGCCACTCCACCCAGGTAACAGATAAGTAGGCTCTATCACATAGCAGCGGTGACGTCATAGTGGGATCCGCGCTTAGATAATGCAAAGCGCGATCGTCGTCGTCATAGATCAGAGAACGAAAATGTTGATGAGAAAATATGTCGTCGTGTGAAAAATCGAGAAAATCGTCGTCGTCAGCGGCAGTCAGGGCTGCAGAAAACAGTTCTGCAGGACTTAAAGCTCGGCGCTGTGATGTAAGCCTAACTTTACGTAATAGGCATCGTCGCGGGTAGCAAGCCTGTATATTATTTATTCTTTTTTTATTACGCCATACACGGCAGCACACAAGCACACAAACAGCTAACGGCTAAAAATACATCAAAACTACATCTAAAATACAAAAACGTAAATACAATATAGTTGGCTCTAGTGCATTATAGGCCTAGATATAACAGCTGTATGGGCATATTATAAGCAGAGTTGTCCATGGGTCCATTTTGTGTGACACTGTCCAACCCAACCTATCAGTTGACTGGTCCAAACCAACCGAACCCAATACAACTAACAATGGAGCTTACAGTTTAGCAGTGACGTATTTTTATACACAGGAACTCTAAGTCCGCATCATTACAATCTAACCGTTATTGGCTAACATTATCACTTTATTACTCCTTCTGATCGGTTTCCGGTACCTGTCAGATCGTACGTAAAATCAAATTTAACTGCTTGGTGCAACCAAATCTTACCTAACCGTGCTTTAAATGGATTAACAAAATAATTCTTTCAAATTTTTAGTACTTTTGCTATAGTGGACCCAACCCAACAAACCCGCCGAAAACTGAAAACGACCCAACCCATGAGTCAACCAGACTTACGGATTATAGGCATACATAGGAGGAGTGGGAAGAGAGCAGGAAGGAAGATGGGGGCGGGGAAGGAGGGAAAAGGGAGGAGAAAAGGAGGGGGAGAAAGGAAGTATAAAGAAGCCAAGGTAAAGTAAGGAGGGTTTGTAGATGGTTGGTACGAATGGGGACGGGAAGGGAGCGGTGACTGTGGAATAAGAGTAGTGATAGAGGAAAGCGGTGTATCAAAATCAAGCCGTCAAAAGAGCCGTGGTGGCTTGTACCCACTTACCTCCGTTGTTCCGTCATCGAAATCTTATATCAACGAAGTAACGTAAAAACGTAACTATGTACATTGTTTAGTCAGAATCAAAATAACAGTATGATGCGTTTAGGCCTATTATTTTCACGTCTATATTTGTATGTATCGTACTGAAGTTTTGCAAATCACCTATATAAACCAATAGCCTTTGTAGGCTTATATGATTCCTTTATTTTGTGAGTAACGTTGGATAGTTTATCAAGTTCATGTGGTAGAATCGGGCTATTCTCGCGGGCTTTCATTTTTGCACATGTTAAAGTAACAAGCGAAGTAATCGTCCGTATTAAAAATCTATTCAGGCCTATACTGTGGAGTACAGGAAGGCGTGCTTAAAATGTAAATGTCTCGTTACTGGGCTGTGGAGACTGGAGACAGAATGATGTATGAGCTTTTTTGTATTCACTGTTCAGCACCATTAACTCCATTACCAGTCTCTCCTGTCGTCTCTACGGAGTAAGTCAAATCAGTGTGTGCACTCGCATAATGGAAGACAGACATTTAATGTTGTATGCGGTTTTGTGTATTTTGAATCTCAGTTGTATACTATTGTCTCTTAGCTGCAGCAGTCTGTCATTCCACTTATTATCGACCCCCTAAACAAACACGCATACTTAAAACAGTGTGAGTCAATTTTTTTACATTCCTAATGTTTGCTGGCAATATTTGCCCAACGACTGAGAATTTTAAATAAAATTTTACATGCTTATTGTATGCTTATGTCTACGCATAGTTACAAATTTTTATTCAATTATTTCTAAGTATGACAAAATTATACTAGCCATATTAAGCGCGATCATCTAGTGAATTTTTACATTTTACTAGAAACACACAAAAATGCGATATTTCTGCAACATTACGGTCGTTCTCTACACAATTTGGCGCGATGACGCAGAACATCATGTCTCTGAAGTGCATGACTGTTAGAAATTTCAATATCAAAAATCCAAGATGGCGGACAGCCGCCGTCTTGAAAATCAAAAAGTGATATCTCATGGTGATGTAGATCAGGTCTCGCAAGCGTATTTAATGTATGACCTTAATGTATGTTGTGAAATTACATTTTTAACGGCCGATGCACTTGCGAGCCGCAGTCTGTATCACCGTGCCAAACTCTTTGGATTGGTCATCGCAATTTTCGCGTTTTTTCTGGTGAAATGTGCAAATTCACTAGCGGTCGTGCTTAATGTGGCATAACTTTGTCTGTGGTTAGAGATGATTGAATAGAATTTAGTAATTTTGTGTAGATATAAACATGCAGTAGGCATGTAAAAATTTATTTTAAATTCTCCGTCCTTTGGCAAATACTGCCAGAAAACCTTAGGGGGTAAACCTTTTTGGCTCACGCTATACAGGGTGCGCCAATAAAAAAGTTACAGCACTGGTTTTTCAATCTGGAACACAAATTCACTAACTGTTTCCCACATTTAATATTTTTGGAAACATGACGTCATTTTTGACGTCATTTTTAGTCGTTGTGATATTATTTATACAGTTTTATTGTTATTTGGAATGTCTTCAAGATGGGTAATCTGAGTAATGAAGACAAAATGCGTATTCACAGGCTTCACGGGCAAGAATTTGGGGCTAAAGCACTAAGAGCGAGTTATCCTGACAGAAACTGGAGCTTGAACACGTTGAAGACGATTTGCCATTGGGTTAAACCCGCCAAAAACTGAAAAATCTCGACCCAACCCGACCCAACCCATTGGTCAACCGAAACCCACGGACAACTCTGATTATAGGCATACGAGTACATAGGAGGAGTGGAGAGAGAGCAGGAAGGAAGATGGGGGCGGGGAAGGAGGGAAAAGAGAGGGGAGAAAAAGAGGAGAGGAAGGACATGTAAGGAAGCCAAGGTAAAGTAAGGAGGGTTTGTAGATGTCAGCCATGAATGGGGACGGGAAGGTCGTGCAGGTGTAGGCTGATTTGCCACAAGAGTTCATGCATACGGCAATCGTATCACTTCGGAGCAGACTTCGATCGTATGTTGTTGCAACTGGTGGACATTATGAACACTCTGTTTAATTTACTAACTGGGCAGCCGACATTCATCACTGATACGTTTAAACTGTTCTAAACGACTAGCTGCGCAAAATTGATTCGTTATTCGTTATTCAGTGTGCAACTTTGCAGGATATGTCGTGCAAACACTGACATATAAATGTTGAGAGTTTGGCTCAAATTCATCGTACCGTTGCTGAAATAAACATTTTTTTCTAAGGGGTTGTTTTTATTGGTGCACCCTGTATAATATGACTTACTACGCTACATGGCGGCAGGGCTTTCTGTGATCGTAAACTAACAGACACGTAAAGCTTTTTGCAAAGCAACAGTTTACGCTGGTTAATGACATGAGATTGGCCCATTGAGCCAAAGTACAGAATGCTAGTGGTTTTAAAGTCGTTATAACTAATGTGTCACCCGTTGACTTTCACAGTTTTCCATGACGCTATTGTATACGTTGTACTGATTTGTGCTTGCCAACTAGGCTCATTATTTGATGCGTTTAAATAACCAGTCTCATAGATTACTGATATCAGTTATCGATTTTGCTTGTTAATGAAGCCACGGCGTGATGTTGGCTGGCTGAGTCACTGGAGTGATTTGTGCAGAAGTTTTATGGACTGTTGCGATGTTGTCTGTGATCCACACGTTGTGTACTTGTGGTGTTTATGATGAATGAATACATGTGATTCAGTTATCAGTATTTCTACACGTTGTTATCAGTAGCGTAGCAGTAGGGTGTGCAGTGTGCATTGCACACGAACCCAGCGCTATGGAGTGGCGGCCCAAAATTTAACAGGGGATTGCTTGGCACTACAGACGAACCCTAGGCGGAGGACGAGAGGGGGCCCATTTGGAATCTTTGTACACGGGCCCACTACAACGTTCCTACGCCACTGGTTTTCAGTGAATCTCTTCGGTTTATGATATGGCAGATCATCAAAGCATGCATTCGCTATCAGGTTAAATTACAGTATTAAGCAACTGCTGGAGTGGCCGACTGTGGTGTAGTGAGAGCCCAAAATATGGACGTAGGTCTCGCTAGTCGCTACTGGGTACTGGGAAGGTCTCCGTTTCCGTGGGCGGATCTGCTCCCCCAAAGTAGGCTCAGCTGTCCTCTGTCACATCAAAAACCAACTCAATTCGTTAAAGGTGTTTAACCACTGTATATACAAACGTAACACAGACACGCAGACAACGCGAGGCATGGCCACACCGTTACCACTTTCTGCTAAAAGGCGTAAAAGTATTTTGACAAAGTCCATGCTGTTTTCTTTCCGAGCATGCACGCACACCAATAGCCTGTTTACTGTGATGCTGTGCAGCTGTAGCGGTTGGAGAGAATGCACTTAGATATATTATAGTCGAGCTGTCAGTTACTCTTGCTGACAGCCATACATACGACACCGGCCGAGAAACACTAATTAGTCGTTCTGGCGTATTGCTGACAACGCGGAGATATGTAGAGTCTCTCATATGGCAGGCGGGCTTCCCATCGAGTCGATATGCCCGCCAACTCGTTTATTACTTGTTTAATTTGCGGCACGAGTTGCGCGGCGACTGCACTGGCTGCGGTAATCATCTATGCGATACGCACGAGACTGCGGGCGTCGACGTTGCGGATTGCTTTCGCCGGAAGTGAGCGATGCTTGGCGGCGGTAGTGGCAGCTGCTGCTGCTGCTGCTGGCCGCCTCTCTGTGTCTCGGTGATTGTAGACAGTCGCGCGTCCGCTGAGTGCAATTCAGGCCTACTTGCACGAAAACGCATTACACAAATGGATATGACGGACAATTTACGACGGCCGTCATCTTTTGATCGCATGCTGCGACTGTAATTGTCGTGACGACAATCAAAATCCAAGTAGCCGTAGCATGAAACAGTCCGCACCTGTGTCCGCGCCATAGAACACTGGACGCTTTCTGTTTCATCAGGCTGGATTAATCCTGGGCGTGATGGGATGGTTCGGACGAAATTGATTCTGCGCCGGTGTCTCTGAACGAAGCAAAGATCGAGCGGTCCGTTGCTGTAGCGGGCCATCAGCTGCAGAATAACTTTTGCACGCTGTCGAAAAAGCAGTAGTTGCTGCAGCGACAGATTTCAGAAATTGTCTGTCTGTCCCATCGATCGACAGCAGCAACGGACTGCGGGTTTGTTGCTGAGCGCCGGCGTTTGCAGCAGATAGTGATCGATAGTTTCGGGCGCCGTGCTGCAGGTGCCGGCGCTCAGCAGCAAATGGTGGTAGTGTCACGTTGAGAGCGGGCGGCGAAGGTTCAACACAGACTTGTTTTATAAGTTTTCCATTTCAAAAGTACGCGTGCATACAAATAAACAAGTGAATGTGACAAATTTATCTGAATTTTCACAGGTCTCGCTCAGAGCGAATGCGAAACCCCGCCGCTGAGACAGACTGAATGCGACCGAATTTTGAAACGCAGAGTGAAATGCTCGGGCGTAATTTAAGAACCACTGTCAATGGCATAGGCCAGGTCAGTTTTGCTTGATCCACACTGAATTACGGAACGCATACAATATATCAGTGGTAAAAACTCGCTGGTTTTAGTCGATGCGGTAGCATCGTAGCCAAGAATTAAAAGAGATGCTGCCAGAAGGAGTCTTAAATATAGCGATAGCGCCGGTTTTTTGCAACCCCAGAAAAACGAGTGAAAAGCGGAATTGATCAAATATTGACATCAGCGTACTGTCCTCGACAGAATGAACATATGTAAGTTGCACAAAACCATATCACGGCCATTTTACAGCGATGCCAAAAAGGCCAAAACTTTGTTGTTCTTCTGCTTCTTCTTCTTCCTCTTCTTCGTCACACTTTTTATTTCAACGCGATTTCTCAGGAACTATTGCAGATACAGACATAGTTAATACACCGCTAGAACCGTTTCGGCTCACAGATGTGCCTTTTGAGGGGTCAAAAAACCGAACCTATAAGATTAGGACGACTTTCGAACTTTCAGCCGCAGAGTCGATTTTTGGCAGCAGTCGCGCCACCTAGCGAATGAAAATAAGAATAAGTGTATAGGCCTATAGTGTATAGCGCAAATGGGACTTCAGTATAAATACGAATTAAGTACATACAAAAAACGAAAATTAGACTGACTTAAGACATGCTGAAACATTAAATTTAACAGTTTTTATAATGGATTTTTTAAACTGCCGGGATTTATCAGAAGAAAATGATATCTCTATGTAAAACATCAATAATCCATCCAGCAGCAGTTTTAATACTACGTCTGATACTCAGCAGACCCGCCAGATATTTTTACATTTTAGGCCTTATCGCAATGCATAGCATAATATGCGGCCTATTGCTACATTGCCTGGATAGCGTGGTCTGTCTGCGTTTGTCTGTGTGTTGGTCACAGCTAAACCGATCGATATGCCGTTTGTAGTGTGGACTCGTAAAGGTTCAATGACCCATGTAGGCCTATTAGGTGGGGCCCGGATTCTTCCGCGGAAGGGAGCTCTCAATAGAGAGCAATACTTGGACATGCCCATACTTGACCGGGGTTGATATCCTCAACCTCATTCGCATTTGAGCTCGCTACAGGTGTAATCTTTAATAGTCAAAATATGCTGTCAAACTTGCTGCAAACAGCTTTAGTCGCCTTTTGTACTGGAAATTAGCAAAATAGCATGAAAATGTGCGTATCTGACTCCGGACGAAAGTAGGTCATATAGACCGGCGAGCCGGGTGAGGTGCTACAAAGTAGCGTTTAGGCCGCATCGTATTGCATAGCACGGGATGCGGTCTATTGATACTCATGTAGCGTGGTCTGTCTGTGTGTTTATTGGTCACAAGCGTCAGTCCCACAAAAAACGACTGAACCAATCGAGATGCTGTTTGGGTGTGGACTCGTAAGGCCCAAGGAACCATCACGTCGGTATTAGATGGGGCCCGGGTCGATCTTCCACTAGAAGAGGCAACTTATAACTTTGCCAAATATTCACCGATTTTAATTTTTCTAAATCGGTTAAGATTTGACAGAATTATGGTCATGAGTCTGTGGCCCCGCTTTTTGACCTACCCTGTATAATATAGGCTGCATTCTTTGCAAAGTACACATGTGTGGAAATGGCAGTCGTAAAAGACAAACGTATCAAAATAAAGCCATTTGTACTATTTGTGTTTCACTTGGACGGTGAATGCAAATTCATTAAAAACAAAACATTATATTTATTAAAGAAATATGTTCTTGGCAACCACCTTTCTGTAAACAGAAT
>Ga0126325_10000556_pt1 | contig 10203 bp, 8 predicted proteins | sample InaspJWI14metaG_FD_94487 | JGI IMG/M metagenome (GOLD analysis project Ga0126325, IMG submission 94487) | Marine gutless worms symbiont microbial communities from Oahu, Hawaii - Inanidrilus sp. 1 OAHU.JWI-14 metaG | ecosystem: Host-associated > Annelida > Digestive system > Unclassified | place...
GGGTACATGAACGTGACCAACAGACAGACACACAGACAGATAGACCACGCCACATGCGACATCTGTAGGAATACCGGTATCCCGCATCTACGCTAAAGCTTCGATGCTGGATAAAAATACCGACGGAAATGCCCAGTACCGAACAGCGGGACCGATAACGACTTAAAATTTCGATCTCACCGAGCTCTAACCTGGAGTTACCTTCCTCTGCCTAACGGGAAGGTCTGCAAGGTGGGCCAAACAGTGGCACAATGGCACAATGGTGGCGTTCTTGTTGGTGGAAAAACCCGGGGGTCTAGGCCGCTTGTACGGATAGAAGCCTGGTCCCGGATACACGCCGGGTCCCGGTTAGAAGCCGGGGGCCAAGGACGTTTGTACAGATAGAAGCCGGGGGCTTCTATCCGAGGTTTTACGGTAGATATGGCCCTGTGTTTGTCTGTCTGTCTGTCTGTCTGTCAGTCTCTGTCACGAGTCGGTGTTCTATCGAAGATGAACGAGTCGAGCTGGGTTTTTTTGTTTTGCACTATATGTTAAAAGGAAACTCTGTGCAGGGTATCTACAAAATAAGGGCACTTCCCTCTGGAACTATATCAGAAACTTCCGAAGTAGAAAATTTCGCCACGGCATATATCGATCGTCGAAACATGTTATCGACTCAGCTCGAGAAAGGTGGGCGCTCCGAGCGTGATAAACTGGACCTTCCGAGCTCCGACGCTCGACCGATAGTAGCCTATATCACACTAACCATCAAGCTCTGTCTACAGCGCGATTCCGTCGCGCGGGTCTATTAGCGACAACGGTAGCCGAGTGGTTAGCGTGCTCGACTCAGGCGCAGAAGGGCCTGGGTTCAAATCGCAGCCGCGACGCTGTCGGGTAACAGTCTTAGGCAAACTGTTCACACCCGTCGTACCGCTGTTCACCAAGCAGTGAATATTTTTGAATTTGGTAGCAACCCTCTTAAGGGTTGCGAGGGTAACTGTAGTGTAGGCCTGGCGGAAAGTAATGGCAGCCTACCGCCAGGTTTATGGCTCGCGTCACCTGCAGGCTGACTGCCAAGAACCGGGATCAGCTCCGGAACCCTACGCTCGGTAATCGAGTATGGTCCACCTTTACTTTTTTGATACTTGTACGGAGCCGTTCGGGGTCGGCGCGCACTGAACAGTCACGGTTAACTGCGTCCCAGGGCAGACAGCGGTCTATATACAGTATGTTCAACGTCAACGTCAACATGTTGACGACCGCAGCATGTTCGGCGGTCCACTCGCCGGTGTCTAGGTACGGACGAGCCTGTCACTTGTGAAGGCCTAATTCGTGGTCTAGGTCACCAACTGCGCACTGTATAGGCAAGGTCAACTCGTGCTGTCCACAGCACCACGGCCGCATTAAGGTACAGACCAAGTGCAGGGGCATCCACCACTCCTCTCAGTACCCTCATTTCCTCTTGTTCCCTAAACCATCACGTCTAGCAAATAGCACCTCGTATCTTATCGTATCCACCCCCCTCAGCACCAGGAAGTGTAAGTTAGACCACTGTCTACAGTGGAATACACGAGCGTAGCGAGTTTATTCCACTGTAGGCAGTGGTCTGACTAACTTAATTCATGACCGTTGTAGTTGTACTTTGTTCACACTCTCGTCTGTGGCAGTGCGTGTTTATTTCACGCTTGGAAGGTATCTGGGTTGTTCACACTTGGCTGGATGTGTGCATTCAAGCGTGAACAAGCCAGGCGCGAATGGGAGAGTGAGTAACGACACGTTAACTCACTCCAGACTCTATTGTAAGATAGGGAGAAAAAGTAGGTCATGAATTAAGCAACATTTCTCTCCGCCCTCGCCTTAGAAGTAGGTCCCCTCCCTTCTCCCCTCTCCCGTCCTTCCTCCCTTCCCTTAGAAGTAGGCCCCCTTAAGTCTAGCTAGGAGGTCTGGGGAGCGCTGTAAGCTCCCCAGCGCGGTCTGGGGTGAAGCCCCAGTCGAAATCAAATCTGGCGCATTTTATCCTTAAAATGTGACATCTGGCGGCGACAATTTTAATGATTGTCCTGAGAATCAACTTACCAAATTTCGTGCGCAGTTTTGGACTTCCGCAAACTTTTTCCAGGAAGCATCCTGCTTCCCCCTGTCAATGGAGTGGACGCCTCTGGACTGTGTTCTGGGGCCCCAGAGAACGCAGGGCCCCGTGCTAAGCAAAGCTGAAGATACTTTGGTCAATTACCAGGAAATCAGCACGCACAAACCGGCATGTTTGCTAGCCTATTGTGTGATGGGGTCCCCGCCGCTCAAATTACTTTGGCATGGGGCTCGGCATCTCGATATCTTAATCCACGGCCTTGCGCACTCACCACGCAATTCCTGGATCCCCCAGTTGCTTTCGTTTCACCCCAGTCCAGTGGCATATTTAGGGGGGCGAGCCGGCTCCGTACCCTAGAGTTAGGCCTTTGAACCCAATAGGCTTTGTATGTGTGTAATTTTTGTGTTTTATGGTGATCATGTTTCTTTTTTTCTGTTTTGTTATGCTGCTTTAGTGCAGTAAATAAATAACTGATAATAATAAAAAAATAACAGAAGTCAGTTGCCTGCCATGACTGGAAATACAGAATTTTATTTTAGGACACAAAACGCTCAGAGAAATGATGGCGTGGCCAACAGCAACTGCACTTAGAAAGCATTCACGGGGTGTAAACCAAATATGACCTTATGACAACGCCTGCCTGTATCAATGCCGACCTTAGGACATCGCCTGCCTGTATCAATGCCTATCTGACAATATATTCTTCCACAGTGGATTTCAGGTTATCCTGAAAATTCAACCAATTGTTTCGTGTTCCAAGATTTCACAAAATTCACCACGACAAAACCAGAAACCAAAACGGAATTACGACCTCCTTGGCAGGGTATGTACAAACAATCACACCAAAACGACGATTGGCAACAGTTTTATCTTGGCACAGCACAGCACAGAAACAATGACAATGTCCAAGCTAGGCTGGCTATTAGACTATATTTTGTATATCAAGTAGACGAATGTACTTAAACGTTCAAATTATCTACCGTATCAGCAAGCACCAACACCAAGATTCAGTAATGGTAACAGCACCACAATATCAACCCGTTAACTGACTCCACATTTCGTAAACTGAAATCAAATTTAAAACTGCGAAAAAAATTGTTTAAAAACTGTACTGAAATATTAAAACGATTGTAATTCATCAGAATCAGACACTGATTGGCATGAGCAATAACTCAATCAGAAACTTAAGGAGGCTGACGTCACTGTCTGCAAATCAGTGGCAGATCCAGAAGATCATGCTGGGGGGAGCGAAGGGGGTCTGGGATGCCGTTGATACCAGTCCCGATTTATGGGACCAAAATGTCCCCCAGAACCTTCGAAATGGCTATTCGACATAACAGGCGGCCGACAAGAACAGACTCAGAGAGAGTTTTCTGTCGCTGGATTTATTTTCACTTACTTTCAAAAATATTTTTCTGGCCCTCATACAGGGGCGATCGCTCCCCCCCCCCCGCTATGGATCTGCCACTGCTGCAAATCAGCCAATGTACCAAAGATGCATTGCAAAGCATAGAAGCACAACATCACAAGCCGTGGAAACACTCAAAAATACACAAAACTGATGTTCTTTCGGGAACACAAGACAAAAAATCACGATTAGACTTCAACTGGGCACAGTGAAAAGGATAGGCGGATCCAGCACATCATGTTGGTAGGAGCCAAGCTTCCTATTTCGGGTTAGGGGCGAGGCCCAAAGGGCTGAGATCAGGGGCAACCAGCCATCTCCCCATCCCCATCTGGAGAACGATATTAGCTCCCTTGGTGGGGTCCGGGGCGGAGATCCGGCCGCTGTAAGGTTTTCTTGCATTCTAGAAACGCCAGATGACTTCTCCTGGAAGTTGTTAGGGGCCATATTCGGAAAGGGGCAAGGCCTCCTTGTCCCCCCACCCCCCTTAAATCCGCCTACGGTGAAAAGGCCATCAGATTCCACACTAACTTTACCTACAGCAAAACGGTCACAAAGAAAAGGACACATTCTGTGAAATTTTTTTTTATCAAAACAGTTTTGCTAAGATGGGCAGGGAAGACGGAGGTGAACTTTGTTCAGCAATACTCAGTAACTAGAATAAAAACAACAGACAACCGCTAAATAACATTAGATCCTGGAATCCGATGTAATTAAGGAATTATTTATCACTGTGCTGTCTCATGAAAATCAGCCACACATTAGATGCTATGGTGTGTCAAGGGGTGGACCCTTACATGTGGTCCCTTGCAACTTTGTAAATTTGAAAAATTACAATTGAAAAATCGATAAATCCACATAGAAAAGTTCTGTTCTATAGCCAAACAGAAGTAAACTGTAACATCCGACTTTTATAAGGCAGAGCCACATCTCTCGGAATTCTAAACATGCTAATAAAGATAACTGCTAAATTATTACATGCAAACGAGTAAAATTTAAGTAGACTGGTTACGCTAATGGCAACAATGGTACAAAAATCATGAGAGGCAAATTAATTATTAACTGAATTATACAAAATATATTTCTAAATATATAACAAAAATTAACAAACATTTGCCTTATTACACCAATACATGTTCAAACAGATACTTGTGCACCATTATGCGATAATAAAAACAAAATTTTTATGGGAAATACCAGAACAGTTCTCGGTAAAAAGCAACTTTAAAAGTCAAAAAATGACACATTTCGAAGTACGACATAGTTACAACACATTCCAGTTTAACATTACACGATGTGCATTCAGTGAACTGACTAAATTAACGTACAAATCAAATGTACATTCAAAACCATAAAAGATTTATCATTAACAGTCATTCACAAAATTAAAAGAAACTGAAAAAATGACGTGGAGACAAAAAGGCAAACGTAACTGGTGACATTCAATTCAGTGAAGACAAAAAAGAAAAAAAGACATCTTGCAAAGGCCGGCATAAATAGCTTTCATTACTTAGTGGCCAACTTTTAGAAGAATTAATCACATTTTCGTTAAGCCGAGCTTAATTAAAATTTTGTGAATATAGTTCCAGTACACTTAAAAAAGGTTAACTTTTGTTCATAACCAGAATAGGCTAACTGTAATATAATGCAGAATTTCTTGTACAAAATATCAAACTTTTTTTATTTCAAAAAATTACAATAAATAGCATGTGATTTAAGCAACTTTTAAATGATATTACTTCACTGCACATTGGCTGACAGACAAATTAATAGATTTATTAAAACGACATTGACCATAACTGTTTTACTGTATAATGCAAATATGAGCTATGTTTTGCACAACTGGTATAACTACACAGATATAACTCGTACCACAACAGAAACCGAACTTAGGGGAATGTTGCATACTAAAATAAAACATATGAAGCCAAACTATGACAACACAGAATATGGCATCACTGCACGAGTCTAAATACACACGTATACATCTTAAAACCAACACAACACAGTCTCTGACGAGCACATTATGGTCACACTCTTCAAATAAATACACAATAAAGACAGCCACCTAAATAGTTCTTTGTCTATATATAAATAATTAAATACGTATTAAATACAAACACTGACTCCAGAAAACAATCAGTGGTTTTGCTCGTTGCTGTTAATTAAAGAAACAAAAGAAACTCAAATGACATTTCCTAAGCATGCTCTTAGTGAGTAACTTTATTAAAAATTCATTAATAAGTTCTAAGGTATATTGAAGACAAAGACAGTCCAATAATCAAATGATGTCCTCAAACGAAGCTGCTGGCAAACGTAAATATATGCAACTGAATGTATATGTCAAAGCAAAAGCTCGTGACAAGCTAACAGTAAACTGGCACAGTGTCATGTCATAGCAGATGGAGGATGACTTGAAATGCAGAACTACCACGAACTGAAAAATATCAGCAAATCAACAATTTAGGTGTCTTAAATAGTTTTCCAGCAAATAACAAACACTACAGAAGGCTCAGAGGCTTCAAAGCTTTCAAAAACCAAGTCAATTTACTGAAAGGTGATCTTAGTAGTGCCAATAACTCACATTATTTATGCACTGCAAGTGCTGGGCTATAGTGCATTGAGGCCTTGTTGTTCCCTTGTTGTTATCTTTCTTTTGGTAGATGTGCACATACAATTTTTTTTTACTTTTGAGAAGAAATATGAATGAAGTCCAGTTCTCTACTAACGGATAGTTCTGATATTTTTCAAGTCACCTAATAGAAGCTGGCAGATATATAAATAAAAGCTGTCAAAACTCAAGAAGCAAAGAAACCAATCCTGCGAGACAATCAGTACTAAAATGAACGACACAGTTTTACGGTAAAGTACCAAAGGCAATCTGACAAAATCCAAACTGACATCAAAGATTAAATCTTTGTGACTTGGTTCACAAAATCTATGACTAGTTACCATAAAAATTAAAATTACGCCATGACAACAAATAATGGCTTGTCTAAATACTGCACTTGAAAAGTTACGATCGCAAACTATCATCGTAGCAGTAGCAATTATTACCTAGAATTTTGTGCCTGAAGTATTTATTCACTTTATCAGTTTACTGTACACACATGCACAAACGAACACAAACTAATACTACTACACCTGTTTAATGGCCTCTTTTCCAAGACAACCCAGGTAAGCTGGTACCAGAAAGGTAAAATCCAGTCTGGATTTAAACGAGGCAAGAGACGATGGGTGTTTTGGGATGCAAACAATCTTCACCTTGCTCCAGATAGATAACCACACCAACACCCCATCACTCGATTTTTACAGGCCGGATGCTCTTCCTGATGCCCAACCAACAGCGTCAAAGCAGTGAAGGAATGAACGAATACAGACTGGACCAAGAAATATCCCATTGCTATTTTCTCAACAAATCAGAATCGAGTATACAAACACACACGCACGCACGCACGCACGCACACACACACACACACACACCCGTTCAAGGACCCTTTGTCCAGGACTACCCGGGTGAGCCGGTACCAGAAAGGTAAAACCAATCTGGATTTTACTGAAGCAAGAGACAAGTGAGTGGCAGTGGCATCAGCTGGGCCATATGCAAGTCTGCACCGCGCTCCAGACAGATAACCACGCCAGCACCCCACCACTCAGTTTTTACAGGCCAGATGCCCTTCCTGCCGCCCAACCAACAGCGTCAAAGCACTGAAAGCCACGAGCATACAAACTACAATGCAATATCTGAACTATTATTAGATATTCTACCCACTAAGTTTTCTACATGATGATACGTGTCGTTGTAATGACATCACATAGGTGAAAACGTGGGGCCTTACTTTTTTGACCATCAAGCACACACAATAACTTTGCTATCAGCACAACCTATATAGCAATATACTAAGATGACATCACAACATTATTGCCAAAGATTCTGCATTCACAGCAGACACATTTCACGTCCTTCACCCATCCGAAACTCTGCTGCCGTTGCAATGCATGAATAGCGACAAAACAAAGATACACGGTATATCTGTACTGTCACACAACCTGTAAATAAATACGTAGCATTTTAGTAATAAGAATACGCCATATTAATTCATAATTCATAAACATTTCCGAACTTGGAACTATGAAAATTAGCAAAAAGTGCTTCGGGAGATCTCAGAGCAACATAACTAAACAGGAGGACAAAACGTAAACTGTTTGGTGGAGATCGGCTTGGAGCACCGAGTTTTCACAACAACTCGTCACAGTGTTACCAGAGAGATGGGGAACAAATTCAACGAAAGTGCGCCGATACAATTGGCTGGTTCATTGGACTGGCCATTTTCAATATTAAAATATTAATGTTTTTCAAATAAAATACACGCCAGCAATTTTATCAAACAGCACTCAGAAACTGTCATGGTTTGACATTACCAAAATGCTGATTGCTATGTGTCATTTATTGTAATTTTCGGCACACTTTTGTTCCCTCTTACAGCAAAACCTGCAAGTTCTACAGGTACAGCTACAAAGTGCACAACCAAAGGAAAACATTGCATTAACAATGTTCCAGCATCTGTCAGACGAGTGCTAATTCTCACAATGCAACTAATTAATGCATCATCCTATCGGCATTCGAGACAACAGGAAATCTCTTAATCCTTGAAATTTAATGTCATTTGCAGCTTGCATTTCTGGTTCTATTATTTTAGCTTTATGACATGAATGTAATGGCTGCAAAGGGCGTATTGTTTTTTGCAAAGACAGTAAAAATTAGGGTTTAGGGTTAGACTTAGGGATAGGGATTAAGGTCGTGATCAGTTGTCTCAGCAGCAATTCAGTTACAACACGCACGCACGCACGCACGCACGCACGCACGCACACACACACACACACACACAAACACACACGTTTAATGGCCTCTTTTCCAGGACAACCTAGGTAAGCCAGAAAGATAAAACCAGAAAGGTAAAACCGATCTGGAAATAAATGAGGCGAGACGATGGGGTTTTGGGACGGCAGTGGCATCAGCTGGACCATATGCAAACAATCTGCACCACACCAACACCCAATCACTCAGTAGGCTGATATCACTGATGCATTAATTAACTACATCCTAAATCGCATGATCGTCTGGTGGCAGTAAGCAAGCAGAATGTTACACAATGCTGCTATGCTGCAGGCACATCACAACGTGCAGCAGAACCGTGGCTGATCGGTGGTGAAAATAGCTCTCTAGTTGACATGGCATCAGCTGACGCTCACGCTGTGCACTATTCCACATCCTTCAAGCAGTTTCAGTCGCCGCTCAACTTTCGCTTTGTCTGCATCAGACAGCAACGGCATGCTCAACAACCCGAGTCAGTGGCAGTTAATGTATATTCATGAATTCACCGGCCGTCTGTGACCACAAAAGCCCATTAACTCTGCTCACTCGGGCCATAATGCAAGGCAAGATGTGGCAGGGTCTAAATTGTTACAAATATTCATATACAATGTCCCACTGAAACACCCACGCTACCCTTTGTGATGTAATAAAGGTTATCATTAAGTGTCAGTCAGGGGTGCCTGAACAGCCAGCTAGCCTGATGGCATAGCCGGTAATTTTTGTTTCCTCACCAGTGATGAATATTCAACACAGTGTACTGTGGTCTAGGTGCTAGGCCGGCAGTGCACTATAATGCATGCTAATGGGCTACTTCAGTGCACAGCAGTGGGCGTGTTTGTCTACAACGTGCATGCAGATCATCTGCTTGTCTGCCAGTATGAATATTCAACACACTGTACCGTGGTCTAGGTGCTAGGCTGGCAATGCACTATAATGTATGCTAATGGGCTACTTCTGTGCGCAGCAGTGGGCGTGTTTGTCTACAACGAGCACGCAGATCATCTGCTTGTCTGCCAGTATGCTGTCATGTTGAATATTCATTAGTATGCCATCACGTTGAACGTTCATTGCTGGCGAGAAAACAAACCTAATCAGCAGTTCACCACACCGACAACAAAAACAGTCCATTACAAAAGTCGTTTCACTAGTTTGTAGCAAAAGTTGTAGCTGTAAATGTTGTAATGTATTTTCTGTACTCATTAATAATGCTATTCCACTTCCCATTGTTATACATTCATCCTCCATCGGTTTATAATCGAGAAGATGGCTTTTACTAGCTTCCCAACTATATCACTCCATCCACCCCATCAGCACTTACCATTAGCTAAATGGCCAGTCATCACTCCAGCGTTATATATTCTATCGTCCCAGGTGTCAAGTATTTTGCCGCAGAATACTGCGGTGCTAATCTGAGAATAACGAGGCAGGTGACTGACACTTGTTGAGCTGAGCCTGGTCATGAGCGCCCAGTGCCTGCTGACAGAGTCCGTGCAGCAGAACATACGCCTCGCTGTACTGACGAACACACTGGACACACACACATGAGTCATGATAGCCATGTGTGTGTGTGGAGTAAGCGGGGGGCCTCTCCTGGTCAAACAGGCTCCTACAAATGCTGAGTAACGCCATAAGGTCGTAACTTCAGAGGCGCTGGAAACTTCAGAGGCTAGGAGAAGGAAACTCCGAAATGAAACCAGTCCATTTGGGCAACACAGCAAATGCAGGTTGCTGCAAGGGCGGCACTGATGGTCTACTAGGACGCGGTGTCGGCCAGCCTGCTGCGCCACCATGGCCACACACACACACACACACACACACACACACACACACACACACACACACACACACACACAC
>Ga0126325_10000558_pt1 | contig 10178 bp, 7 predicted proteins | sample InaspJWI14metaG_FD_94487 | JGI IMG/M metagenome (GOLD analysis project Ga0126325, IMG submission 94487) | Marine gutless worms symbiont microbial communities from Oahu, Hawaii - Inanidrilus sp. 1 OAHU.JWI-14 metaG | ecosystem: Host-associated > Annelida > Digestive system > Unclassified | place...
ATTACAAAGTAGTTTGCAACACATTAAGGTGAGGTGAACATTTGTATGTCACCGACATTGAGAAATTTTATGAAGCTGTCAGTGAAAGAAAGTTGAAAATCGGCCTACTGTGGTCTATGTTATACACAATAATAGAACGTTTTTTGTTGTGAAACACAGTGTATAATACCAAAAATTATAGGTGTACACAACACCATAAAATCAAAATGTTATACAAGTGCACAGCGATGAAGTGTACGTAATAACACAGTACTACTTGTATTCGAACCCGGGACGTCCCAGTTACTAGTCCTGCACATGCTAACCACTAAGCAACCACGCGAAAGTAAACCATTCGACAGAACTTCATTTGTTAAGTGGCTATCTAAGACGAACCAAAAAGTGTGAAAGTACAAACTCAACAACACTGCCTTTCGAGGTGGGGGTTCCAACAACTAATTACAAAACAACTGCTGAAACATAATGCACGTGATGTCTAGACTTCTATAGTCGTAGGCGAAATACCTTATAGGCAAATTCCAAATATTCGATGACAGATTGCTTATTGAAAGCATACAGAACGGAGTAGATCATCGCAAAAGAGAAATCGGTAACGACGTAGCGTGGACGAACTGCTCGACGACCGTTCAGCAACTTGGCATCTTCACCAAACAGCTCGAGCAGTGAACACAGCCAGGTCGCGTTGTGGCGTGTCGTTACAAATTCACAAGCTGGCATCTGTTTGACTGCATTGTAGAAACAGTAATAGTATGGTCGTTTCTGTCCAGCGATGTCCGTTATAACGGACCCGGTACTGTCCAAATGCATCACGCTGTTGCCACCTCTGCACACCTCGACATACGCCCAAACTTGTGCTTCTGTGTACATGACTGTATAGAACGGGTACAATCCCACGCCGTGAATAAAGCCATCAATTCCTCTGGAACCAGGCAGTGACGCCTGCCACGCTTCGCGTACCAAGTCGAGTTCAACGATAATGTTGTCGTGCAGACGTTCTTGCTTTTGACTTTCATACAACGCCTGTCGGAATGTCTCTTTGCGCTGGTGGTGTTGCCGGCGTTCACCTCCTCTGGTTCCATTTCTGCCAGACGCTTTTCGTGCAGACTGGCTGGTGTTTCCAGACTCTGTCGTAGCAACTGTGCGACTTTGGACCTTTCATCGTTTTCCACGAATCGACGGTTTGGTTGCTGTGGCTGCAGTTGGTTGGTATCATCATCCGTGCCGTGTGTGCACAAGCCCCTGACCTTCACAATGACCTCGACATCCTGCCTGGGCTGCGGCTCATCCACTATCGTAAACCACACCTTGACACAGTGCAGTCGATCAGCTCGGCAACAAGCCTTACCGGACCAGAAGTTTCCACGTTTCCGTGAATTATGCTTTTGGCACTGATTATATGTGAATACAAGTGCGCATTGTTTGTTACGTTGGTGAAACTCGCGGTAAAATATGTCACACCACGGTTGCCAAAGTCTGTTGTAATTCGGTTGTGGGGCAATTCTGTGGTATTCCTCTGCGGATACTTTAAATGTGAAAGTTGTCTCCACATCACAGGTTTCTGGTGGGTCGTCTGTTTCATATTCACAGCTCACTGTGGATAATTCAGCTGCATAAAACATAAAATACGACCAAATGTTAACATGTAATATTGTTACCTACTTCTCCCTACATCCCAAACTTCATTGTAATCGGAAAAACTGTTTGTGGGCGGACGGACAGAAATTACTGAAAATTGTTACCGCTGTACCTTTCCATGGAGTCGTTTGCTGTCTCATTTGAGACCCACTTAACTAGGTCGACCCATCGTAGTCGAAGTAACAATTATTTTTCTAACAGTCTCAAATTCGAACTACAGGCTAAACATTTAACAAAACTGTCTTAACATCTGGCACCAGTAAATAATGTGAAGGAAAAGTAGTTTGCAGTAATATGCAATAAACCACTGAAACCGACATTGCTGTAAAATTATCACATGTAAAAAACAGCATGCAGTCATTTTTTGTATAGCCACTTCCATGCCTTAATTCCCATTCCCATCCCAGGGATTATCGTATTCCCATTCCTGTGGGCCCATTGGACCCATGGCTTCTCGGTCTTTCGGTGCCACAGTCTCAGCTGATGCTGAGCTTCTAATTCACTCTTGTACTGAATGGAAATGGCACAAATTACTGAAAATTGTTACCGCTGTAATGTTTGATGGAGTCGTTTGCTGCCTCATCATGACTAAGGTTTGATGACGCCTCATTTGATCCATTACATGAGCGACTGTCATGAGATGAAAGACTGTCTTGTTCGACGTCATCAGGTTCTGTTACTTTGTCGCACGGACAGTTGAAATCGTCCCTCTCATCAGACTCATTGAGGACGGAATGCTGATCAACAACATTGGATTCGACGACATTTTCTGTCAACACAGACAACATACATGCGTTACTGAATTAACTACAGGTAGTACAGTAATTACTTGTGCCTTCAGTGCTTTGACGCTGTTGGTTGGGCGGCAGGAAGGGTATCCGGCCTGTAAAAACTTGAGTGGTGGGGTGCTGGCGTGGTTATGTGTCTATAGCGAGATGCGGACTTGCATACTGCCCAGCTGATGCCACTGCCACTCACTGTCTCTTGCTTCAGTAAAATCCAGACTGGTTGTACCTTTCCTTTACTGGCTTACCCGGGCAGTCCCAGAAAAAGGGCCGTTAAACGGGTGTATGTAGTACAGTAATTACTAGATGACCACGAACCACCATGAAGACCTATAAACTGTACCAAATTTAAATCTTCTGTTGGTTATATGTTGCAACAAGAAGGTTTAGAGGAGCATAAATTACACAGATGTAAATATTCCATAATGTGAGCTACATTACTGCCTGCAATTTCAAAACGTGTATAGTGTCCACAGTCTACTAACAGAAAAACCAATCTAGAACTCGTAGTCGCGCCCTCCGCCAAGCTGTGTTGAGCGAACGTTGTTTGAACGTTTTACCACGTGCTCTGCAAAAATGGGTGAACCGATCGACGGCAAAGCCCCAAACCGACTCCAATCACGCGAAGTGTGTTACGTGTAGCACTAGAGCCAGGCCACTAACTCGTCTAAGCGAATGCGTTCACAGACTGCACAGTAAGTCAAGCTTGCTGCGCGTCAATCTGTCATTTACCGTCCGACAGACGAGCGCGCGCACCTGTTGTTTGCAACTCAATGTGGCCTCGTTCGAAGCGTAATGTCACAGCAGCAGCTGCCGCAGACACCGACACTGCCAGCGGCGTATTCAGGAGGGGGTTGGTGGGTGTTGACCCCCATGACGTGACAGTCGAAAAATTTTTGACCATGGAATTTAGCCTACATTATGTACCTTTTCCTGTTACAAACAGCGGAAAGGCAGTGTGCTGTACACCAGTGCATGGTCATTTTGTAAAATCGGAGCAGTGGGAACGCTAACGGGCTTGCGAGGCGATCAGTCATCACGATTCCGCTCTCACTTTCCACCGAAATCAGTCATTGTAAAAGCAAAAAAATGAAGAAAAAAATTATGGGGAGGGTGAATGGCCCTCTTCCCAAATCCCTCCTACGGTGGGATGGGGACACCCGCTCCCCACCCTTAACGCCTCGATCTCGCCGCCTATATACGGCACCTCTTAAATCAGAGATTTTCTGGCTTCGCCACTGGACACTGCAGCCTACTCACCCAAGTCGTCGGCTGTACATCGACTTCGAACGTACAATATGCCATCTGGGCTGCTGCCTAGCTGTAATGTTCTGTTGTTTGTTGCTACGTTGTCTCGCGAACGTATTTCACGTTCTATCTTTTCCTATGAGTACGAGTACGACCGCATGTTTTTGCATTGTCATTGTGCCGTTTATGCGTAGGCCTACCGTTTACCGGTATTATTGTTAAATTAATGGCAAAAACTTGTCGATTTTTCCATTTTATGTTGCTGGCCGCCGCTATCTTGGATTTAAAAAAAATCAAAATTTTAACGGTCGGTAGGCTCAGGCTGTAAGGGGCCAATATGCGTCATCTTGCTAAATTTCGTCAAAATCGGTCAAACGATAGCAGAGATATCGCGATTTAAAGGTTGTTCAAAATGGCGGCCGTCCGCCATCTTGAATTTGGTGTGCGCGTATTTGGACCACCCGTGATGTACTTGGTGGTCTCTACCATTGTGCAAAATTTTCTTGGAATCGGTGCAGTAGTTTCGATACGGCATATGCGAGTTTCAGTATTTTGCACGTATACTTGAAAATGCCTATTTGCGCCCCCCCAAATCGGGTTTTGGGAGTAAAAGTGGGGGAAACAGAATTTTTTGTAATTTTATCCCTCTAGGAATGCAATATCCAAGGATTGACGCTCTACGAATCAAACTGCGTAAAAATCGGTTTTGTGGTTTTGGCTAGAGGCGTGAGCAAAATTTTGGGTCGCAAAAAAATAAAAACCACGCAAGAGTGATATTTCACCCATTTGCCCACCCGCCCCCAGTCGGGCGATCGCTTTCATTTTTGGGCGAGGTGATATCGCCGACAGAGTTACCATAGGCCTACCCCTGCCAAATTTTGTGTCGATCGTTAGGGGTTTCGGAGTTCTGACTCTCCCAATTTTCCCATTCTCCATAGACTTACTTAGCCAGTGCTGGTTTCTTCGTCCCCGCCCCTCCCCTTCCTCGATCTCTCTCTCTCTCTCTCTGACGTAGCTAATGACCATGATAAGCGTAAGGCCTGCCTAGCCAGTTCCTGTTCGATGTGTTGCTTCTCGCAAGAACAGTGAAACAAAAGTTGGGGGTGGCTAATACGGCTAAACTGGTGGACGTGCGAAGGCTGACTCGTGTACGGTGTGAGCCCAGCTTCGTTAGGTACAGAAAATCCGCTATAGTTAAGCCGTGTTCACAGCGGATCGACGAACTGAACTGTTCTGAACAGTTCTGCCAGTTCAGTTCGTCCACTGTGAACAAGCCTGTAGGTGCATATCTGTTGAATGTGTGAAATATATTTCACGGGCTCTGAGCGGGGGTGTTGTGGTGCAGTCAGATCAACGTGTCGACGGTGGAGGAGCTGGAGTCCTTCATCGAGCAGATCATGGCCGTGCCGCTGCTCATGAGGGTCCTCGCACACTTCTTCCACAACGACTACTTCGGCGCCGCGCAGCCCGAACGGCGCTTTGAAGGTAGGCCGTATACAGGACGTTAACACTCAACAGATAGGCCTAGCCGAGACGCCGGTAAGTAAGCTTAAAAAGACAGTCATAGACCGCAGTGCTGCCACCCGGAGAGTTACTTTAAGCATACGTCATTTTCTTGTCGCTGAATACGCAGGGACATTATGTGCAAACATGATGTCATAAATATTAAACACGCCCACTGCGGCCAATTAGGCCCTGGCTGCATGAAGTAGTCTCCAGCATCTGTTGCCTATAACGGGTATTCTTACGCGCCAAGCCTAAGGCTGCGTGTGAGCCTCACTGCTTCAGCCGTCGAGCAGTATCAGCTTATGTGCAAATATGACGTCATCCATAAAACCGGAAATACGTAACATATAACTACGCCGCCATAGCAAGACCGAGCCACAGCAATAGGTAACGTGCGCAAAAAAATTGGTGAAGATCTGGCGTGCATTTCCGAAGATATGATCGCGGACAGACAAACACACACACACACAGACACAGAGACACGCTCATCACAATACTCCGCTTCCCTATCGGGGACGGAGTAATAATGTAGTAGTTCGGCTGAAGGAGCGGCGATGTGCCGTGAGAGCGATTAAGATTGTTAGTTCTAGGAGCAGCCGCGTCAGCAGCCGGCGGCGCGCACCACGAATGTACATGCAATTGGGGGTCAGGCTACATCACTGGGGTGCATTGCGTCGGTCGTGGTTTACATGTTTATAGCATCCACAGACCTGCCTGCTATATGCAGCTGGCTACTCGCTCACGCACGGCAGTCATTAACGACTGCTGTGCCCACCATGGTAGCTTAGATTGGCTTTTCATCTAAGCTATATGGTGCCCACAACTGCCGTATGCCCAGTAGCGTAACTAGGATTCTCGGCGCTCGGGGCAAAAGCAATGAATCGCGCCCCTCAATTTTTTTTTTTGGGGGGGGAAGGGGAGCGTAAGGGGCTATAACAATTATTCGCATTCTGTTTGTATTCCGCCGAATAGTGAATTGTAATGTCCCCCTATTTGATACAGCCCTATTATCCATAGTAGTGCGAGAATGTTTAAGGGCAACGATGATAGCCAATGGGAATGGAGGAGGGGAGAATTTGACCCCCGCCACCCAAAAACCCCTCAACCGATAGTCACCAAAATTTGCGTATGTGATTACGTCGGAGATACTACCACCGTGCCGAATTTTATCCTGATCAGATAAAGGGTTTCGTTTCTGCGCATGCGCAACTTTGTCTCGCCTATTTTTTTCGTTTTTACCGCGCGAGGCTATGCTAGCGCAGTACATGCTATGGCCCTGTGTCTGTGGCTGTCTGTGTTTGTCACAAGTCGGTGTTCTACTAAAATGGCTCAACATACAGGGTGGGCCAAAAAATTGGGGCCACAAACTCATGACCATAATTCTGTCAAATCTGAACCGATTTTTTAAAAAATTCTCGGGAAAATTCCTTGGTAAATTTGTAGGTAAATCGATATTAAAAATCCCACCGCACCTTGCTAATATTAATGTTTCACAAGGTAGTGTAGCAACATATGCAAGGTGCGGTGTAATTTTTAATATCAATTTAACTACAAAATTACCAAGGAATCTTCCAGTAAAAAATTTTATCGGTTCAGATTTGATAGAATTGTGGCCACGAGTCTGTGGCCCATTTTTGGCCCACCCTAGACTCTAGTTTTCTGATGCCACAGCTCTCCGCGAAATTCGAGCGGCGTTAACCTCTACTCCTATGTGGCTGCCAACTGCAGGTAGGGTGGGTTAAAATCGGCGACTTTCGACAAATAACTGCATGGGTATATCTCGATAAGAAGCTCAGCTATCGCCGAGGGATCGCGCGCCGCGCCATGTCAGTTAAAACCGTGCTAAACGTAGCAATAATGTTCGTCGAATTGTATTTAATAAGTCCTGCATTAGGCGCAGTATGCTGCAGCTAGGAAAAGTTCAACTACTCGGTGACGAGATGATGAGATCGTGAGTTGATATATGTGGGTTGTTAGAGGTGAGACGGGATCGACAAGGGCATTTCACAACACTGGATGGCCAGACAATAGGTCAACCTACTCACGGCATGTCAGGAGTGGCACTGTGGCAGTCTCGATTCATAGGAAAGTCACTGGAGCGCTTGTCGGATATGAACCAATCACCAACTGAGTCATTGTGGTGCGACTCAACGCGAAACCGCGAAACGTTAGGCTTACTCTAATTCAAGTGTATGGACCAACGACAGCAGCTTAGGACGAAGAAATGGAGAGGTTCTACCAAGACCTGTATCAAGCAGTTAAACAAGTCCCCAAGGGGGACATGCTGCTCGTAATGGGCGACTTTAATGCCAAAGTCGGCAGAGAGCCATCTGCAATGTCATCTGTATGGCTTAGGAGAAACAAATGAAGCCGGTTCGCAGCTAGAAGACTTCTGCTTGGAGCATGAGTTGGCTCTGGCCAATACCATGTTCAAACAACATCCAAGGCGGCTGTATACCTTGACCTCTCCTGATGGCGACACCCGGAATCAGGTAGATTACATCTCAATTGCGCAGAGATGGAAAACAAGCTTGATGAATTGTCGCATGTATCCACGTGACACATTTTAGAATTTTACACCCCCTGAAATATCACTGCAACGGCTACAGCTAGAAACTTCAAATTTTGTACACGAGTTCGCCACGAGAAGTATTAGTCTTGTGATGACTGACTATCCCCCAAGTGGGCTATATGATGCAGGTGTTTTATTTCTTAGACCACCCTATTTCAAAGACACCTAAGGTGGGCTATATGTTCTGCGGGTGTTTTATTTTAAAATAATATTTTTAGTGATTTCTTACATACCAATTATCTCAACATCCACTTTACCAATCTTTACGAAATATTATTATTATTATTATTAAAGACATTTATATAGCGCAACTTCGCAAGGGCCACAAATGCGCTATGTCGGCAGAGATGGCAGTATGGTTACTTAACTGTCTATGTCTCTGTAGCTATCTAACGCGTAGGCTGATCGCAGATGTGAACGTCCTTGAAAACAAGAGAAATCGATACTGGTCTGACCGCATCGCTGACCAGACTGGCTCGCCAGTAAAACTGTGGAACACTATGAACGCTATTTTGCAGCGTGACGAGCGTACAGCTGATGACGTGGCTCCGACTCCTCACGACGCAGACGCATTCCTTCGGTATTTCGACGAGACGAGAAGGTGAAGTCTGTTCGTGCTGCAACTGCCAGTCATCCGCTGCCTGTGTTCAACTCAACCGCAGAGGTGCTACTGTCGACGCTACGAACGTGCAGTGAAGACGAAGTCCGTCGATTAATCACAGCATCGCCGACAAAGTCGTGCGCACTCGACCCCATTCCGACGACCGACGACCGGTGGCGTTGAGCGGCCGTCAGCGCTTGTCCGTCTGCTGCTGAACGCGTACGTCTGTAGCGGCGCTCCAACCGACGACAGTTGCGGCGGATGGCGCGACACTCTGAGTCGAACCACGGACTCAGCGGTCGTAGCTTCGACTGGACCGTATAGGCCTACGTTCTGGCACGAACTGATCTGCGAGACTGCGATATCACGTATATAGGCTAGTCACCTCGCCAGTTAGCAATTAGGCAGATCCGCAAATTTTTTTCAAAGTGCCATAAATGTTCCTAAACGTCATCCTAAGGGGGTGAACTTTTGCCCAGTTATAGGGGGGATCGCCGTGCACCATTGGACAACATTTTTGCAAACTGAGATTTCCCGTAACTCGAAAAAAAGTCGATTTTCCGCAAAATTTCAAAATTTTATTTCCGAGAAGTGGGCCAAGGTACAGTTACCAATTTTTTCCCCTGACGGGGGTATAATGAAAACAAAAAATTGGCCCGACCCCTGAGAATTTGGCGAAGATGGGGTGCAATTTTTGGGGGGTGGAGCCCCTCGGGGGACCTGGGGGCAATATTGTAGGTGTCGCTAAACTGGTAAGGACGTTCACTAGAGGACCCTCTGGCGTACAAAATAAAGCCACAATTGAACCTCTGGGTCTAACCGTTTGGTCGCAGCAGCCGTGCGAAGAAGTAACAATTTTGAAATTTTTGCTTCTGAGACCGACGTGGGGGCGCTGTAGCCCCCGAACCTACGTTAGATATTTTTCGCGATTCATTTAGTAGGGAGAAAGTTGTTGGGGAATATGAAGAATGGTCAGCGTAGATTGTTTAGTTTTTTAGATATGAAGGCGCAAACTTCGATGTGCTCAAAAAACGAAAAATTAGCGGAAAATCGGCTAAGTCCAAAAACTCGCATTTCTCTAGAAAGTTTATTACTCGATGAAATTGAATGAATTTGGGCAAAGTAGTAGAGTGCCATAACGGCCGCAAAATGTCAAAAAATCTCCAGTGCGGAATATATGTAACTTTAAAAAAAATTCTGTAATTTTTTTTTAAATTTGACCTCAAATATCTCAAGAAGTGTCCGGAAAAATTTTTGGCATTCTTGGCTAAATCAATCAGGTCGAGGACGGAGAACACGAATATGGCCGAAAAACGGAACCGGAAATAGTTTTCGCCGCCATTTTGGCGGAAACACGAATTTTTAGGGTTTTTTTCTGGGCTATGGGCTATGGGCCTGGGAGGTCGATATTTGGACCCATAAGTTCCTTGATGGAGCTAAACATTTGGGGAAAATTTCAAGGTTTTAGCTTGAATACTATATAGGCCTACTTTTCTCATGTGAGGCTTAGTCGATACGAGGAGAGTCGGACATGTGCGAGATGCCTTATTGGGTCACCTGTATACACTGGCGTAGACAAGGGGGACCCAGGCCCCCCAATGGCCGGGCAAACAAATTTTTTTTGTTAAAATAGAGGGACTACTGGAGCCCGTCGTCTTAAACTTAAGCTTTAGAGTGCGTTCTAACGCTATGTTTACATCTGAAAGCCGATATTAGTGTTACAGATATAGTCGAAATATCAAAAGTAAGTTGAAATTATCTGCACTTTTTCTACAAAATTAGTAAAAATCGTAAAGCTTTTAGAGTCTCCCGTGCATCTAATGACCCACAA
>Ga0126325_10000560_pt1 | contig 10175 bp, 7 predicted proteins | sample InaspJWI14metaG_FD_94487 | JGI IMG/M metagenome (GOLD analysis project Ga0126325, IMG submission 94487) | Marine gutless worms symbiont microbial communities from Oahu, Hawaii - Inanidrilus sp. 1 OAHU.JWI-14 metaG | ecosystem: Host-associated > Annelida > Digestive system > Unclassified | place...
CGACTTCACCATCCGCAACGCCTGGCAGAAGTAATTAGAGGAGTTAAATTTGTCAATGGTGTCGAAGAAAAACGGATTGCCGCCTAATTTCTTCATACACAACTATTGACTATATCTCTGCCCGAGGGTCGGTGCACCCGTAACGCTCTTTCATGGTCTTGGCCCACAAACTACGCCAGGCGCGGATTTTCGAGACTTCCTCGAAAATATCCATCCCGAGATGCGCATGGTACCAAAACCTTGATGCCACTTCATTTGGATCAAGCCCGACTTTACAGCATTCGTCCATTATTGCCATTGCCACTGCAATGGTAAATGCCACTTCTTGCACCGGCGTTGCACCGCATTGAACCATATTGTAGCCGCTGATACTAGTGTGCAGGGTGAGCGGCATATTTTTGACGCGGAAGTTGATGTTCTCGACCATCATCTTCAAGGCATTTTCCGGTGGAAATGAGATGGTGTCCCAATTCCACTGGCCGTACAAGATATGCGGCGTCTGCATCTTGAGTTGAGATATATTGTAGCCTCGCTGCTGCGCATAAACCGCATACATCGCTGTGAGGGTGAGTGTGGGATCAAAGGTGATAAAGGTGACATTTAACTTATCCAAAGGTAATTCGCCAAAGAGCAGGTCAAGATCTCCAATCGTGCTCACTGAGAGCCCGCAATCGCCGACCCTTCCCCGGGCTTCTATATCATCGGCATCATAGCCTCGCTGATGGGGCAAATCCGTAAGGATGTTGAACTTGGGATACCCACTCTCGCTGTCTTCCCTGCCCACATGCAACCTCATTCCCAACTTTTTCAGATATTCCCAGCGCTCTTTGGTGTCTTTGCCCGTGCCATAGCCAAAGCCAGTCCGCATCATCCAGGGGAGTTCACGATATCCCAATGGTGCCGCTCCCCTGGTAAAGGGGTACACGCCTGGAAAACCTATATTTTTAAATGCCATTCCCTCAATATCAAGGGGGGAGTAAACCGGTTTTAATTCTATGCCGGAGGCATTGGTGGGAGTTTGGTCATTTTCTATCCTAATTTTTTCGTGGCATTCCTTTTCCCAAATATTTTTAAGCCTCTCGATATGTGCTCGTGCTTCTTTCTCAAGCATCGAAAATCCTCCTTTGTTTACCTTTGTGTTCTTTGTGATCTCCACGGTTAAAACAAATCCGTTTTTGATTCTCCGCCGGGGCGGATCCGGGTAAGCCTAACGTTAATGTACATTTTCTTTTACGAAAGTGATGATATCTTCAATTGGAGTACCCGGAGTGAATACTCCTTCCGCCCCTTTACGTATCAGATCTGCTGCCGCATCTTCAGGAATAGTCCCACCGAGGATGACCAGCACATCGGTCATCTGCTTTTCCCTGAGAAGATCTATAGCTCTGGAAGTGTCATACATCAGACCGGAACCGTAAAAACTCAGGCCAATCACAGTCGCATCCTCCTGCTGGGCAATAGCAACCACCTCATCAACAATCCGATATCGAATGAAAATCACCTCCAAGCCTTGATCGCGAAAGACCTTTGCCAAGTACCTAACACCTCTGTCATGTGCGTCCATGTCTGATTTAGCCAAAACCACCCTAATCTTCCTGCTTTCAACAGGTGAACCCATAGCGATGAACCTCCTGTGTTGGATCCTCTATCCCTCCAAGTCATTCCCAGGGAAAAAGATCTCCAATAATTATTTCATTTATGTTACATAGTGGTATAATACTATTATCAGACTTTTTCCATAAATAGCAATATTTCATTTGTTGTTTTGTCTACTCCATCGAAAGCATCATTCCTGTCCAAGTATCTGTATGGCTATCAGAAGAATTAAATTGCCGTTGAAGGGTATTATAAAGAATTTCATGCCCTTAAAAGAATATTTCATTAAGGGCCGATGGCATTTAGCGGTAGGATTACTGAGCCTCCTGTTAGTGGATTTGCTTCAGGTGTTGATCCCTCAGGTTATCAAAAGGGCCATCGACTCTCTTACCTTTAAAACTGCAGACTCCGGCGCTCTTTTCAAATATGGCTTGATTATCATGTCCATTGCTTTGGTTATCGCTTTGTTCCGCTATATTTGGCGATATCTCTTATTTGGTCATGCCAGGAAAGTGGAAGAGGGGCTTCGAAATAGGCTGTACGATCGTCTTCAGTCTTTATCCCCTTCTTTTTATCATAAAACCAAGACCGGAGACCTCATGGCCCGGGCAACCAATGATATTGATGCAATCCGGATGGCAACCGGATTAGGTATATTTGCAGTGACTGACAGTGTGGTTCTGGGCATGATGACGATCGTATTCATGTTATCTATCAATCCTGCTCTGACCCTCATTTCCCTAATTCCGGCACCCATCCTTGTCGGCTGTACAAGGCTTCTATCCCGCCGAATGTCCTCCGGATATGAACGGGTTCAAAGAACATTTGCAGATATGACCGAAAAGGTTCGGGAGGCTTTTGCAGGAGTCCGGGTCGTCAAAGCCTACTCCAGGGAGTTGTGGGAATATAAAAAAATTGAAGAAGAGGGTGGGAAATATATATCCGCAAATATGCAGCTGGCAAGAACCATCGCCGTTTTTTTCCCTTTGATGGCTATTTTTGCCAACTTGGGTTTGGCCATTGTGATCTGGATGGGAGGTCGTTTAACCATCCTGGGACATATAACCACAGGCGATTTTGTCGCCTTCATCAGTTACCTCTACCTTCTGGCTTGGCCTTTGACGGCCATGGGTTGGGTTATAAACCTTATCCAGAGAGGCTCTGCATCCATGCGCAGGATCAATCACATTCTTGAGGAAGTCCCCGAAATAATTGATCTGCCTAATCCCCTGCATGTCACTCAAATAATGGGTAGCGTCAAATTCAAAGAGCTCAGTTTTAAATATCCCGGGCAGAAAAGGTACGCACTAAAGCGTATTCATCTCACTATCGGAAGGGGACAAACCGTGGCACTAGTGGGTGAGGTTGGCTCCGGAAAGACGACGCTTCTTAAAAATATTCCCCGCCTTTTCGATATACCCCGGAGCACCGTTTTTATTGATGGTATGGATGTGCATGATATTTCTCTGAAAACCCTGAGACAAAATATCGGTTTTGTGACTCAGGAAACGATTATTTTTTCTGATACCATTCGAAACAATATCCTGTTTGGCAGGGATGGAATTTCAAAAACTGCTCTGGAAGCCGTTTTAAGAGCGGCTCAGATTTATGATGAGATCCAGACTTTCGAAAAAGGTGTCGATACGTTTCTTGGTGAAAGGGGGGTTACCCTTTCAGGAGGTCAGCGGCAGCGCCTGACTATTGCCCGGGCCCTCATTTCAGATCCCCCCATCATGATTCTGGATGATGCGCTCTCGATGGTGGATACTCGCACCGAGGCGCGCATCCTTGACCGTATCCTTGAATATAGAAAACATAAAACAAATCTGATCGTTTCACACAGGGTTTCAACTATAAGCAGGGCAGATCTCATCGTGGTTCTGAAAGGTGGAGAGCTGTTAGAGACCGGTAAGCACACCACCCTTATAGAAGCAGGACATGAATACGCCCGACTCTACGAAAGACAACTTATAGCCCAAGATTTGGAGATCTGAATTATCTAGTCATGCAAGGCGAATATGGATATATGGAAGAGGGCGCATTGGGTAAGGCCTATAATTTAAGGCTGTTGCGGAGATTGGCACATTATGCCGCTCCTTATAAAAAGTTTATATCTACGGCCGTCTTTCTAACCATCCTGATCACTGCCCTGAACCTGGCCCTACCCTATCTTTCAAAAATAGCCATTGATCGATACATTCTTTCCTCCTGGTATCTGGTTGATCTTTCGGTCATGAAAGAAACTATTGTTCAGAAATTTGTAAAAAAATACGGCCATATTTTAGAAATGAGCCAAGATGGCTCCTATGGCCTCATTTCCCATATAGATATCAAAAAGATGGATCCCTCCGAACTTCATGAACACAGGAGCAAGGGCGTCATTTCTGAAAAACGGTTTTATAAAGTCGGGATTGACGCTCAAAACCATTCTACTTTCAGGAACCATGGCAAAGAAACGCTGACAATGGCTGACGGCTCCATTCTCGTTCCACTTAGAGACCTCAATAATTTAAAGCCTGAAGAGATTCGAAAAGTAAGGGAGAAGGATATAAGAGGTGTTGCCATGGTTGGTATCGTTCTTTTTGTCTTGCTTTTTACTTCCTTTGGGCTCGGTTATGTAGAACATTATATTCTTGAACTGAACGGCCAGAAAATCATGCAGGATATTCGTCTTCAGTTGTTTCAACGGATACAGTCGCAGTCTGTGAGCTTTTTTGATCGGCACCCGGTGGGAAGTCTGGTTACGCGTGTTACCAATGACGTAGGAAATCTGAACGAGATGTTTAAATCGGTAGTGGTCACTGTCTTCAAGGATATTTTTATCCTTACAGGTATACTGGTGGTTCTTCTTTATCTCAATTGGCGTCTGGCCCTGGTGTGCTTCACTCTTATTCCCATTATATTTGGGATTACTCTCCTTTTCAGCCATTTGGCACGGGAGGCCTTCAGGGAACTCCGATCAAAAGTAGCAATGATAAACACATTCCTGCAGGAGTGCATTACGGGCATGCCCATCATTCAGCTTTTCGCCAGAGAAGCATTTCAGATGACGCGTTTTATCAGGATCAATCATGAAAACTATCTGGCAGGAATGAAACAGATTCGAGTATTTGCCGTTTTTATGCCCCTAATGGAGGTCTTGGCCTCCCTTGTCGTGGCCTTGCTTATATGGCACGGTGGAGGAAAAGTTATCAGTGAACAGCTTACTCTTGGCTCGTTGGTCGCCTTTATTGGCTATATCCGAATGTTTTTTAGGCCAATCCAGGATATCTCCGAAAAATACAACATTATGCAATCGGCCATGGCTTCCACTGAGCGAATCTTGGAGTTCATGGACCACAAGGAAGAGATCCCGGAGCCTGTTAATCCTATAAGATCAACGCAAGTGAAAGGGCACGTGCAATTCAAGGATGTCTCTTTTGCCTACAAAGATGATCATTACATCCTGCATAATGTCTCTTTCGAGATAAAACCTGGAGAAATGGTGGCCATGGTTGGCGCTACAGGGGGAGGAAAAACTACAGTGGTCAACCTTATTGAACGGTTTTATGATCCGGACAAAGGACAAGTCCTGCTAGACGGCATCGACATAAAGGACTGGTCGAAGAATGAACTTCGGTCCCATATCGGTTTTGTTATGCAGGACGTATTCATTTTTTCAGGTAGCCTTGTAGATAATATTTCTTTGGGACAGGATGAGATCCGTATGGAGGCCATCCAGAAGGCTGTAAGAGAGGCAAATGCCCATAGGTTTATCCGGAGGCTGTCGGATGGCTTCCAACAGGAAATCGGGGAACGGGGATCAACACTTTCGGGAGGAGAACGCCAACTTTTGTCCTTTGCCAGAGCCTTGGCATATAACCCAAAGGTACTTATACTTGATGAGGCCACCTCGAGCGTTGATCCCGAAACGGAACGACTGATACAGGAAGCCATTTTCAAAATGGCCAAAAGGTGCACCACCTTTGTTGTGGCGCATAGGCTCTCCACGATCCGTAAAGCGGATCGTATCCTGGTCATGCATCATGGCCAAATCCGGGAGCAGGGTACCCATGAAAAGCTGATGGCCCTGCGCGGAATTTATTTTAAACTGAATAGGCTGCGGGAGGTTGAATAATTCTTAATATTTTTGTCATCACTTCAATGGCCAGAAGTGCGGCGTTTGAAAAGGTAAAAGCGTAAAACATTAGGTGTCAAACCTTGCATCGTGAATTGTTCCATCATTATTCACTATTCAAGGTGTGACACCTTTTTACATTCTTACTCTGAGATACCTATAATCCATTAGGCTTTTCCCTTCTCGATGTTTTCCAACGCCTGTCCACACTTTTGCTGCCAGGTAGGAATATTCCAGTCCTGAAACTGTTTATGGATTTCAGCGAGCAAAGAGCGACTGCGTTCAATTTCTCCTTTTTGCGCCAGCATTTGTACCAAATAATACTTTGTCTGGGCGGCTAACACCATAGCACCGGATGCTTCATCCGCCAGAATACTTTTCTCAAAAAAAACCAAAGCCTTCTCGAAATCGGGTGGATCGCCGGATGCAAGCAGTCGTCCGTTCAAAAAGTTAAATCTGGAGGCCTCTCTGTCAGGATTTAGCTCTACTAATGGCAAGCCTTCCTGATAATAACGATCAGCTTCATCCCAGTCCCCCAATTCGAGAGATACACGCACCAGGTTGTAATAAACCGCTTCCAAAAACCTGCGATGTTGGGTACCTTCTATGCTGTTCAGGGCTTTTTTTATAATCTCTCCAGCCATCTCAAACTGCTCGGTCGCGATCAAGGCGTTACCTTTGGCGGCGTAGCAAAGATAGCATAAAATAGGCGAATCCGTTTTTTCGGCAATTTCAAGGACTTCATTTACTCTATCCAATGCGCCATAATCTTCGCCAATCAATGCCGAGATCGAGCTGTGCCAGAGGGAACAATATGCCCTCGACTGAAGATTGGAGATTTGTTTTAAAGCGGGGGTGTGACCTTTCTGAATAAGCTCCTTTGCTTCATTTGTGCGTCCCTGAAGAGCTCGAATGTACCCTAGATGGTGACACATGTGCGTGTATAGAAGGAAAGGCGACTCCTCTAAATACTCGCTTTGAGTTCCGTTGGCTTCCCAGGTAAGTATGATCTCTGAATAAAGATCTGCCGATTCTTTCCAGTGTCCTAACGATAGAAAATTCGCTGCCAGAGAAAATTTTACTGCTTGAATGAGTTCGTCCATTTCGCTTTTTTGGGGATGTTACAAGATTTTTAAAAAATAACGCTCTGCCTTATTATACTGATTTTTAAAATAATAGGATAATCCATATTCATAGTCGACTTTGCATATTCGCACAGGATCCTTCAAATCGTTCACTACGGATTCGGCCTGCTTACAAATTGTTAAAGCACGATCCTGTTGACCCAGAAAATATAAAGGCCAAACCATCTCAAACTGCAGATCGACTAAATTTTCCTGCCGAGTTTGGCTTTCGGGCAGCTGCATCAGGCACGTATATGCGCTTTCAAACATGGCGACAGCTTCCTGAAACTGGCCGAGTCTGTAAGCTCTACTAGCTGCCTTGCGCCCATATTCTACTGCCTTTTGCCAATATTCGGCAAGACTGAAGTGGCGGTACAACACGTTCACCTGTTCTTCAATACGATCCTGATAAAGTTCCTCCATGGCCAGGCCAACGAGACTGTGCAGTTCTTTGCGTTTCTGTAGAAGCAAAGTTCCGTATGTCACTTCCTGAGTGATGACATGTTTGAACATGTACTCCGCTTCCGGTACAACACGAATTTGCTGGATCAACTCTAATACTTTCAGATGGTCGAGTGACTTGGCAAGCCGCTCTTTGGAGGAAGAAATTTGTTCCAGGATGCGGTGAGAGAATTCCCGGCCGATGACCGAAGCCAGACGCAGCGATTCGCGGTTATAATGATTGAGCCGATCAAGCCGTGCCCGGATGACGGATTGGACAGTATTGGGTAGGGAGAGCTGTTCCATAGATTGTGTCAGCACGACCTTTTGATTTTTTATCTGAACCTTGCCCTCTTCAAGGAGCGCACTGCTGATTTCTTCAACGAAAAATGGGTTGCCGCCGGTTCGCTCATAAATCAAAGATGCAATTCCTTCCGGCAGATATTTGGTGCCCCAAACGGATTTGATGATGTTTTCACAATTTCGATTGTCCAGGGCGCTCAAAATAATAGGTGTATGATGGCTCCAGTGTCCCCAGTTTGATGCATAATCGGGTCGATAGATGACTACTACCATCACCGGATGTGAAGCTATAACACGGATGATATGTCTCAATGCCAAGTCTGGTGCTTCGTCTGCCCAATGCCAATCTTCCAGAATAACCAAATAAGGCTGTCTTTTGGAATTAAGTATGTTAATCGCAGCCAGCGCTTCCTGGATAGCATTGGTAAGCTCCTGGCCATGCAGCTGTTTTGGAAGCGGAAATGTCTCACTGGGAATGGATAGCAGATGTAAATAAAGAGGCAGATATTGTTCAAGTGATGGATCGATGGTCAGGACATTGGAAATGGCCTTTTCATGCAATTCGACAGGAGTGTCTTCGTCACGCAAATTAAGTCCACGCCGCAAGGCATTAATATGGGGGAAGTAGGGTATGCTTGTGCCGTAGGATTGACAGCGACCTTGCAGCACCGTAATCTCTGTTCTATTCAAACTGTGTCGAAATTCATAGATCAGCCTGCTCTTCCCCACTCCGGCTTCACCTACCACCGTCACAAATTGACCTTTTCCCGTCATACCTTTTTTCAGACTTGAATGAAGCATCGCTAATTCCCGACCTCTTCCGGCAAACTGGGTGAAACCACGCTTTTCGGCTGCTTCGAAACGGGTGCGCACCGTTGATTTCCCGTTTACACGATAGGGTATCAAAGGTTGCGTTTTGCCCTTGACGGTCACTGATTCCAGGATATCGGTTTCGAAATATGGTGCGATAAGGCTGTGTGTTTCCGGATCAACTAAAATCTCGTCCGCTTCAGCTCTGGTGGTTAAGCGGGCCCCTATGTTAACGGTATCTCCGGTGATGCCGTAGCTGCCTTCGCGAATGTCTCGTATATGGGTAACCACTAGGCCGGTGCTAATGCCGGTATGCATGCGAAGCTTGGTGTCAATTCGATCTTCGACTTCGGGGCTGATTTCACGCACCAGCCTATGGATTTCCATGGCAGCTCTAACTGCCCGCACTGGATCATCTTCGTGGGCGGTGGGTATGCCAAAAAGGGATAGCACTTCATCCCCCACAAACTGATTGACAATACCTTCGTGGCGTTCCACGATGCGCACAGCCTCCTTTTTGATCCGACTCATAATCGTATCTACTTCTTCGGGATCAAATCTTTCGTTCATTGAAGTGTAGCCGGAAAGATCCGAGAAAACGATAGTGGCCTGGCGGCGTTCGCCTTCGGATAGAGGTGCGGGTTCAGGTGGTGCAGAAGGTAAATCAGGTTGTTCTGAAGGTGGTGATGATTCTGAAGGGATCGCCGGTTTGGCCAGGTTGTGACCGCATTTATTGCAAAACTTACTGCCGGGGGGATTCACATTGCTACATTGCGGGCAGGTAAATTCTAACTTGTTGCCGCACTCGATACAAAATTTTGCTTTCTCAGGATTTTCAAATTGACATTTGGTACATTTCATAAGCTGCCCTCCGGGCAGAGCTGAAAGTCGCAGATCTGCCTTCTTTTTGGCGGACTGATAGTTCAAAGTCAAAAAGATTGTTACTCCTTAAACTCCAATACTCCATCACTCCATTACTCCAGGGTGAGCAAAGCGAGCCATCTTGAGCTACTCACACTCCGGTTTGCGTTTTTCCAGGAAAGCACGAAACTACTGTGTCAAATCTTGATTAGTGATTTAGTATACCGGTATTTTCTTTCTAACTCCTTATCTTTGTTGAGCATTTCCTTTAACACTCTTACCCGCTGACCAGTCCGAAGAAACCATCGCTGCGGCTGATGTGTTGATTGTTACCGGTGTCACACTGGTGAATCACACCCTTGAAAAAATTTTGAAGGTAGCCCGGCAGGATGCTGAAATCGCTGTTATCGGGCCGACAGCCAGCCTGCTGCCCGATGCCCTGTTTGCGCGTGGCGTTCGTGTGGTGGGAGGCGTCTGGGTCAAAAAACCGGATGAAATGCTGGATGTTCTGGCCGCAGGGGGTTCCGGATATCACTTTTTCGATAGTCTTGCACCTCGCATTGTCATCGAGAAGGAACACTAACGGTGCGCCGTCTCACTTCCGGACGACATACCAGTTGTTTTGAATGTCATGATCCAAATCATTGGTTTCGATTGAGCGGAAACCCGCCCGCTCAAAATATTCGCGTGTCTTTTCCTCGCCCCACATAGCTCCCAGGCCCTCCCCGTCATTTGCGAGCGAGACCGTCATGCAGTGCATGCAAGAGATGGTATAAAGCAACGTGCCGACGGGGTGGTCCAAATGAGATATAGTCAATAGTTGTGTATGAAGAAATTAGGCGGCAATCCGTTTTTCTTCGACACCATTGACAAATTTAACTCCTCTAATTACTTCTGCCAGGCGTTGCGGATGGTGAAGTCGA
>Ga0126325_10000561_pt1 | contig 10171 bp, 5 predicted proteins | sample InaspJWI14metaG_FD_94487 | JGI IMG/M metagenome (GOLD analysis project Ga0126325, IMG submission 94487) | Marine gutless worms symbiont microbial communities from Oahu, Hawaii - Inanidrilus sp. 1 OAHU.JWI-14 metaG | ecosystem: Host-associated > Annelida > Digestive system > Unclassified | place...
ATTTAACTGTAGAATCTTATACGGTCATTTATGCCGCTAACAGTTATACTTATTATTATTAGTTTTCCATCACCCACTCTCTCTTTCATTCCAGACTTAAAACATCCCTTTACCCTTTCCTGCAAATCCTTCCCACTGAAGCCTATCTTTTTCTTCTTCAGGACTGACTACATGATTCCCCAGACTTGTACTGTTACTTCTGAGCATATCCGTTTTTACCTTTTAGTTTTTTCTGTTTTTACACTTTTTAGTTGTCGGTTCCGTGCGGTATAGATTAAGCTGACTCATGTCGGCTTTCGAGCGCATGTTAAACTAGCATCTCGTATCGTATCGTATCCCATGGCTCAGACATGTACAGGGCTCTGTGGCTCAGATGATGGCACCAAGACTCCCTCGTCTCGATTCAGTTGCTTTTTCTAGTCCATATTGCCTTTGTTATGAGTCTGCCAGTCTAGTTTGATTTTCGATCAATCACATTGACGTTGTCCTATAGTCTATTACATGATTCTGGCTGCACATGTATCACGTGTGCAGTGAGATGCGGAGGTAGAGTGATGGATACCGTTGTTCTGGTCAGGCGATGCAGCGGCGACAGTTTATGGTCACAGTTTGCACCTTTACTGACTTTACTGTATTCTAAGTCTTTTTAATTATCGATCATTATTTACCCGCAGCGTGTACAGGAAGCAATATGTTGTGAATGTGTGAAAATTGTTGCGGTTTTATTCGTTTTAATATTGTCGACCGCACAGCAGCACAGAGCACAGCAGAACTGCGAGCAGCGTCACGTTTACAGCCGCCGTAGAAGGCTGAACACAAAATAGTTTAGTTTAACAACAATGTTGTCTTAAATTCTTAATTGTATCCACTATATGGGCTGAAAGGTAAGCGTGCTGCGGCGATGCAGCCCTTTGCCAAATTACTGTGGAAACTTGTTCCAATTCCACATCGAACGGTTCACTTTGCAATGCCAGAAAACTTACGCCATTGCGATTCCGGACGTGGTTAGTCCATGTCCCGTCACATTCCATGCATCCGAGCTCGTCCTTTCACTGTCACCCGGACGAAGAACGATCGATCTCGCCGTCTGTACGTCGCTTTGCGGAGCTTCTGCAGCCAGTAGTAACGCGTCTCGACCGTCTCCCGCTGCGACCAGTTATCTCGGCGATTTGTGGCGACTGACGACCGCGTCCAAGTGACGGGATAATCAGTCGTAGTCGACAGCGAACAGAATTGATGATCGCAACTACCGGCGGCCGAGTTGCTATTAATTACAACACAAGTATATTACCATCAGCTTGAATGTTTATTAAGCACTGGTCCTATCTCCATTGACTGTCGGTTGTGCCATTTCTTTGACGGTGTTAAATCGGTTGCAGTTGGCGGTTTTCAGGGGGTTTCGCCGTGGCTTCCACCGCAACCGATGGTGTTTCGAACCTGGATATCAGTGGTAACATAATACTTCCGACATGCAGTTAACCAAACGTTATTGAGTTTCGTGGTAATCATCTGCAATATCCGGCGTACATGACTTCCGCTTTTGATGAAGGCCTAGCCTATATCGACATTCGACGTGCATTCATCTACGTCCAAAGTTTTACCAAAACCTAAGCCCTCCTGTCTGCGCTTCGCGCAGAGCGGGTGAGCTAAAACATGTTGCTAAAGTGATGCTCCTGGTGAGTCATTTTAAGCATACCTTTCTACCGTCGCCTATACACTGTACTTGGTCCTACATCCTGGCAGGGGCGTCGCAACCTATAATGGGGGTCTGGGGGCAGAGCCCCCAGTGGGGGTCCAGGGGGCAGAGCCCCGGTGGGGTCAAGAGCGCGAAGCCTCCTGAAACTGGTGGCATTTTGGTACTGGAGCACACATTTTCCCGCTGTCTTGGAGCTTGTAGTCGTAGCCGATTTGACCGAAGCTACCAGACAGAGGCGTACATTTGATACCGCTGCTAGTTTGAGCGTAAACGACTAAACGGCGCTAGTGTCTCCCACCTAGAGGTGTTATGATGCGATTTCTTACAGGTTCAGTCGCTTGATAGGTGTGTTCTGGTGCTCTGTAGCCTAACTTACAGCGAGGTCATCTAATACAAAGGTGATTAACAGCAAGAGTGCGCATCCATACGCAGCAGCAGACAGGCGAAGCCACAGTCGTTTGGCCGCAGTACACCAGAAACACTGATGTTGACCATTTTGGGTAATATTTCGGGGGCCATGGTCCCTTTGTTGGGGTGATCGCGTCCAAATTGTAACACGATGTGTGCATGATGGGCAGAAAATAAACCCATTGTGTTAAGTCATTTGGCTGCAAATCGACTGAAATGAACGTTATGTACGATGTGCTCAAGTAAATTTGTACCACGAATCGCTGGCTTGAACAAACAATAATGAAACCAGTAACTCGATGGGAAGGCTCGACTTTCCATAGAATTTGAGTGTTCGGTAATAATTACTTCCTCAGTTCTCGTTCCTAGTCGTTCGGTCATTACAGCTGACATCACACTGTTCGGACCTTCGACTTTCACTAAAGATCTCTGATTCCTCGGTCTGAACGTCATATCTCATTATGGGAAATCTGGTCGACTCGCCTGGATTAGTGTTGGTGCCCGGCGGTTCGGCTAGCGAGGTAGTTGCCCATAGCTGGAATCGTGGGTCAGCCAATCGATGGAGTCGAAACTAGCACTGAACTGACGTTGCAAGTGTTCGGTGTGGTTCGGTATGGAGTCCATATCCGATCTGTATCAGTGAATCTACACTAGATATCTTGTTCGGTTTGAACTGTCCTCATCACTAGGCCACTTCGTTCCGAACTGGCTAACTTTCGTCACTCCATGTTCGGTCGATTGGACCTTGAGCCACCGTAGTCGGTTGGAAGTGATGTGTGTCGGACGGTTGCCGAGTCTGCATGTAACTCGGACGGCTGCCCCGTCCGAAGTGAAGTGTTCAGGTCAGGTCAGGTATTGGAGTTTAACGTCACTTAACATAACACAGACGATCAGTGTTCGGCGACTCGCACTCCTTCTATACTGTCAAATGTGCCAATTTAACGAAAAAGTGTCGTAGCGATTATCGCCGTTAAATCAAACTGTCGAAGTTTCATTATTGGAGTAGGTCGCTGAAATTGGAATGGAACTTAGATGGGTTTTCGAATATATTTTACGGAAAATAACTTAGCAGGTTTCGAGAAAATAAAGAAGTAAATTAATACTTTTTGTTACGCCACACAAAGCAGAAACAAACGAATGCTGGTGATTTCCACCCGGGGAGCACTGCTTTAGCGCCCCAAAAGTTAGGGGAGCAGCTGCTAACTCTGCTTCCCCAGTTTCGACGCTCCTGCATCCTGGAACTCTCTGCCTGGCAATCTGAAGAACAACCCTTACTTTTATCAACTCGCAAACGCCATCTTAAGACCTTTTTCCCTCCTACTAGCACACTGAGCGCGTTTGAGGTTTCTCTCGAACGCGCTATACATGGGGTGACAGTGACGCAATTTCGTTCCATGTCTATGCTAACTGGTTTCCGTCGCCATCTTTTGGGTAAAACTCTTAGAAATGTTTGTTACTCTGATGTCACATAAATACGCTTTGTCGGCTGGCTAATGATCATGTGGACATTTTCCTCAACTAACTGATTAAATATTATTTGAATAACGTGCTAAATCTTCAGCAAATAACTCCACACATTATGCAAGTTATACCCACAAAATGGCTATCGTATAGTGACCATAGATTCTGAGAGGTCATTTAATCCTATGTACACTGTGTCCCAGAAAAAAACGTCCACCTTTTTATTTTTGAATAACTCTGTCAAAAATTAATCGATTTTAATGATTTTTGGTACATTAAATCCTGAGAAAATTTGACATGCAAATCTTACACAATTGTTCACCTCACCTGTCAGATGTAGTTACTTTACCTTGGGAAATCCAAAAAAATCATTTTCAGCAGTATTATTCATACATACTTCTGATTATTTACGTTATCTCAGAAGAAAACAAACTGTAATCCACTTGCCCACCCCACCTGAAAATGTCACAACACTAACTTGTGAATTGCAAAACTTTTTCATTCGACTGAAGGCCTGTTGCGTTCTTTCAAACGTTGGAGACCCTGAAGAGAGCCCGTTGTGGGTTGTCATCGGTGGCTCTGAAAAGAACCTGTTGTGATGTGTGGCAACTAAAATGACAGGCAAGCAACGTTATAGCAAGTGTTAAGAGTGACCACCTTCTGCATTAATACATGCTTTCAGTCTTTTTCGACACTGATCTTTCGTATAGTACACAACGCTGTGCTGAAATTCAGCCCATGTCGCAACAAGCCGCTGCCGCAAGCCGCAACATGTCCGTATCAATACACGCGCTCCTCTTGTGGCGTGTCCCAGACGCAGTACTAGGGCTGTGCAGATAACAGGAAGCACTAAACAACAGTAAGTAAACAGCTAAAGCTGGAGTACAACAGTTGCTATTTGTTTTCTTCTGAGGTAACGTAAATAATCTGAAGTATATGAATAATATTGCTCAAAAGTGACTTTTTGGATTTCCCAAGGTAAAGTGGCTACATCTGACAGGTGAAGTGGACAAATCTGTAAGGTCTTCGTGTCAAATCTTCTCGGGATTTAACGTACCAAAATCATTAAAATCGGTTAATTTTTGACAGAGTAATTCAAAAAATTAAAAGGTGGACGTTTTGGGACGCAGGGTATATACATTCACTGTCATGATACAGACACGCAAATCGCAGCAGTTTGCATCCGTGCTGCGACCGAACTACGCAATAATCAGTTAAGTCAGTGAACCGTTTAAACGTCGTCGTCTATGTTCGAGAATACGTATTTTCCTTTTTTTCAGATTTCAAAAAACGTGACTTTTTACTGTTTTTTTTTGAAATGACGTGTCAAAAAGTCATAAAAAGTCGTTAGCAAGTTTTGTCCTCAATCCTTCGAAATGAGTTCATATACTTCGCGGAGTGATCACTGTAATTCATTTCATTTATTTATTTGTCAGTCTAGTGCATTTGAGGACGTTTATCACATTTACCACACACAGTTCTAAGTTGCATAGTTTCTTGTGAATGTGAGGTCCGCATTTCTGAGCAAAGATGTTTGATGTTGGTGACTTACCGGTACTGACTTTTGGTAATTGTGTATTAAAGACCAGAGTGATTAAGTGGCCTCTGAAACTGTACGGGCGTTTTTTACGTTTTCAGCGTTTTTTTTCGAAATCCCAAAACATGACTTTTTACGTTTTTTTGAGTTGTCGCACACGTTTTCTCGAACGCTGGTCGTCGTCGCGGCGTGATTCCAGTTGGCGAGATCTCGTCTCGTCGCGAGGGGGCAGGTGACATGAAGGTCACGTGACAGGGGGTGCGTGTTACGTCACGCCGGGACGAGGCGATGGCACCGGTGATATTTGCAGAGACGTTAAAGTCTCGCGACCGAACCGGTTTCGAGAACGACACGATTTCAGTCCCAGTCTCAGTCTCGGTCTGGCGACCGAACGTTGCGGTTCGATCTCAGTGCCAGGAGTGCCAGGTCTCGACTTCCATCTGGAGAACAAAATTACGGTCTCGGCCATCTCCAGGCCAAAATTATACACACATAGGTATACAGGATGAAGTGACGTCACAGAGTATACAGTACACGATACCATCGCCATTTTGTAGGTATAACGCGATACATTGCGTTGAGTTGAATGGCGAAGGTTTATCGTGTTATTCAAATAAAACTGAATCAGTTTATAAAAATGGCCATACGATCACTGACTTACTAACAAAGCGTATTTAAGCGCTATCACAGTGACAAATTTCTCAGAGTTTTTACCTACAAGATGGCAGCAAAAATCAACTGGCATAGATATGGAACAAAATTGCACCATTGCACCACTGTCACCCTATGTAGTCTTGGTCTCCAAGGTCTGGTCTGGCTTAACATTACTGAATGTTTTATTTGAGCAAAACATTTCAGTTCAGTTTCGGTTCAGTTCACAACAGCTCATATTTTCGGTTTTAATTTTACTCCAGTTTTTAAAATTACTTTTACTTCTTACTTTTAATTACCGCACTCGACGTTTTTGCAGTTAACAGTTTGAAATTTTAAATTTGAAGTGTGAAATTTGAAATTTTTAGTACGGTCTAGAGCATGGCACCGCAGTTACGTAGCAGTCAGAGCAAGTTTTATGTTCAGGAAATACACGCATTTCAGGTGAATTTTCCACTCGATTCTGCTGCCGGTGGTCAGTAGAATACAGACAGGAAAAAAACGCGCTCACTTAGTTTACATTTAACAAGTTTATGCCTTCTTAGTCTCGGTAATAATTTTTTTTCAAGTTTCAGCTTAGTTTTACTTAATAACTGCAGTATAGGGGTTTGTTTAGTTTTAGTTCAAAAAATAATTTTAGTTTCAGTTTCGTTCTATCAACAGTGACGTTAAACGAGACCAAACCTTCGAGACAGAGACATAATTTTGGCCGCGAGACTTCAACATGATTATCTTGTCTGGTTGTTAGTTTAACAGTTCTGCTTACGGTTACTGGAAATATCACTGGGCGGCAGGGCGGCGACTGCGCAGGCAGACGTGTCGGACGGCACGATCTGAGAATTCAATTTCATTACGGCGTCGCCGGGCGCGCGCGATTCGTCAGCCGGTCGGTCGGTTTATCGCCCCGACGGACCGACACGGTCTCCGAGTCACGTCCGCCGCGTCACGATCGCGCTCCCGACGCACCGCCAACGTCACATGAAGAGTACGCAGCCGGCGCCGGCGCCGGTCCAGCTATTCACGCGACGGCGTATCAGCACATCGGCACTGCGCTGCAGTCGGCGCTCGAAACATAGGAAATTACGGGCATCCTTAAAACTACACTGTGAGTCAAAAAACAAGACACCAAACTCTTGCCCATAACTTCACCAAATATTAACCGATTTTTAAACTGTTTTCACTGACGGACTCAGTAGTAAATTTGCAACAAAATCGTGGTTAAATATTTCACCACGCCTTAAACATGTCGCTACACTACCTTGTGAAATATGAATGTCAAAATGGCATCAATCTGAAATATGTATTGTAATTAATTATAAATCACAAGACAGTATAGCCAAGCATTTAAGGTGTGATAAGTTATTTTACTATACATTTATCGTTCAATCTGTTGGTGAAAGAATTTTTAAAATTGGTGAACGTTGGGCGAGGTTACAGGCAAAATGGTTAATTGTTTTATATGCCCCATTCTCCTTGCACTTTTGTCCTCAAAAATGCTGATCGCGCCAGATAAATTGAATAACTTGTATAGTACGGACAGAAACTGTTGCTAATCATTGTTATGTTAATAGTCAGATTAATGTGAGTTTCATGTCAACAAATATCAAACTGCAGTAGACCAGTTCTGACTTACTGACCGACGGACTGGCGCCATCAGTGACTGACCGACTGCTGATCATGTACGGTATTTTGCTGCAACAGTTTTCCTTTGTTACGGCAGTTGTGTACAGCGGGTTATAGGATTTTTATGTGGCCGATGCAAACAGCTTTTTGACAGTGAATTAAATAATGTTCATTTCTCCAGACATTTATTTTAAAACATTACGTTTGAGTGGCTAAGTCTTGCATAACCGTTTGCTACACTTACTCCTTAAGCATCGCGATTTTTTGAACATAAATATTTCATAAGGTAGTGCTGCGACACGTTTAGGGCGTGGTGGGGTGTTTAAAAATGACTTTGTTACAAATTTCCTACTGAGTCTAACAGTGAAAGAATTTTGAAAATCGGTTAACATTTGGCGAAGTTGCGGACAGGAGTATAGTGTCTTGTTTTTTTGACTCACAATGTATTGGCTGATACCGATACGCCATTACGACAACTCACCATAACCCTAAACCCGGATTTCTTTGCACAAACAATACGCCGTTCGCAAACGGATATAAACACAGGGCAAATTATGTGCCGTGTGTGAAGATGATAGTATGTTTATGTTTTGTACGCCGATAGTGGCCGATAGGCCGATAAGCCGCTACATTAACTAGCTACAGATGTTTTGATTCACCCATGTCCGCCCGCCTAACATTGCTTTTGAATATAACAGTTTATCGATTTTTCAGTTGACTAGAAACAAACTGCCCTCGATCGACGATCAACGTCAGGCCGACCGCGTTACCATCCTTGCTAACCCTAACCCTTGATCTTGACTTATGACCATGACTTGACTTTCAATTCCCGGCGAGCTGGAAGCAACTTAAAGCCTCGTTCACACCACACGAACTGAACTAAGCTGAACTAACTCGCCGTCACAAAATGTTAAACTTCAAAATACGGTCAACATTGGACGTTGCCCCTCTCAGCGTGAGCGATACAATGACCAATCATCGTAAAACTTCGTAATCCAATATCTCGCAGTTAAAATTAGCTAGGACACGTTTACTCTAAAGATTTGTAATAACAACGTCTTCATCGCCGTTTCCGCGATGTCATAACTTTTGCAGTGTAAGTGACTGCTTGTAACCTTGAGAAGTCCTTCAGTTTCGATGACAATTAAAATTATTGACCACGCACGCCTTCCGATTCGCGTGAGAACATTCAGCTATAGCATATGTGCTAGCACTTATATGCTATCACCCACATTTGCGGAGGTGTGTGACGGATGGAAACTTAATGACCCCCCCACTCTGGTAGTAGGGCATGGCCAGGGTTCGTTTCCTGTAAGAAAAAGAACCGGAACGCTAAGAATATGGCGAGCGCGGGAGCGCCAGCCTATATGGGGGTCTGGGGGCGGTGCCCCCAGCGGGGTCCAGGGGCAGAGCCCCTGGTCAGGGGGTCAAAGCCCCCCTGAAGCTGAAGGCATTTTACTGCCGAAGAGAGCAAATTAGTCGCTCTCATTTAAGTGAAACCTGAAGCAAAATAGTCAACAAGAAACGACTGTAGACATTGTAGACACACGAAATGAATATTATTCATTATTGGTTTATTAGATTTTGCAGCTATATGCCGAAAAGGACCGGAACGGCGTTCCGGTGATCAAACAAAGAACAGGAACGTCGTTCCGGTTCCGGTGCGTTCCGGCTCGAAACGAACCCTGGGCATGGCGCGCTGTTGCTGACTGACAGCCTGGTGCAGGATGGCGTAATTTGGCGCCTGTTTTTCTCAGATACGGACCACTTCCGTGATGTTATCGTAGTGACCGTTTCGCTACTGCCTGCGCTGCAGCCACTTCCGTGTCAGTTGTCTCCGTGAAACTGTCGCCGATGTGTGTACTGTTTGTCATCGCACGACGTTATCACGCGAACTATCACTGTATCTCGGCGGGCGTGTGTCGGTTGCGTTGCAGCCAGCTGCCCGGCCGGGCGGAATCTCGACAAAACGTCGAGTTGAACGTCAACCGCGCCACTACAGTAACTCAGACGCCGCCGCTGCACTGCCGAGTAAGTTACGATCGTTTGTTTTAGCACTATACTTTGTGTTGAGTTATGTATAAAAAAAAGGTAAAGGTAGCCCATACTCGATTACCGAGCGTAGGGTTCCGGAGCTGATCCCGGTTCTTGGCAGTCAGCTTGCAGGTAACGTGAGTCGTAAACCCGGCTGTAGGCTGCCATTACTTTCCGCCAGGCCTGCAGTTACCCCCACAACCCTTAAGGGGCCTGCTGCCAATTTTGCTGCTTGGTGAACAGAGGCACAATGGGTGTGAACAGTTTGCCTAAGACTGTTACCCGACAGCGTCGCGACTGCGATTTGAACCCGGGCCGTTCTGCGCCTGAGCCCAGCACGCTAACCACTCGGCTACCGAGCCACCCTAAGTTGTGTATACATGTATTATATACTGGCATAGAAGCGGTTCAACCATTGTTGGACTTAGTACTCCGATGCCGCAGTAATACGCTACAGTTCCTGTATTGAGTTGAAGCGTGCCACGTCTGCACTGTGTCATCCATTCATCATCCGTCAGCGATCTGACAATGGCGTGTGATTTAGCCGACTCATCGATTCCGCTGTTGCAGCTGCGCGGTATTTTAACCCTACGGCAGGGGCGTCTACGCCATATAAACGATGGAGCAAATGCACCATGAAAAAATAGGGGGGAAGGTTTTTGCAGGAACTTAGCCTACTTAGGGGGGGAGTGCGTAAATTATTCATGCACTTCGCCGGTCACCAGGTGTCAGATTTTAAGGCTAAAATGCACCAAATTCGA
>Ga0126325_10000562_pt1 | contig 10164 bp, 8 predicted proteins | sample InaspJWI14metaG_FD_94487 | JGI IMG/M metagenome (GOLD analysis project Ga0126325, IMG submission 94487) | Marine gutless worms symbiont microbial communities from Oahu, Hawaii - Inanidrilus sp. 1 OAHU.JWI-14 metaG | ecosystem: Host-associated > Annelida > Digestive system > Unclassified | place...
AGTCACACTTAATATGCAGGCCCCGCCCTCAACGCTAAGCTGCGCTGCGCTGGCCTTACGGCTGTTCCACTCACTCCCTCCGATGCCAATTACATCACAGTCTAGCAGAAGAGAACGCGCTCAGCTCAGTCAGCTATCCGGCGGGGGAATTTGCCAACAGCGAACTCCGAATGCAGAATACTGTGGAGAGCCATGAGTATTGACCAAGTGACGCCACAGCTGACTTCCGGCATTGCCAAGTTGGTTCTCGGCAGTTTCGATCACAATATCTTTCGGCATCAAAATCGTCAATTGAACGAGCACAGATATTTTTTCTAATTGTACTAGTGCCCTTATTCAGTAGTCTCCTTTACACTGCCAAATACAAAAAATTACCGTTGAACCCCGTCTTTAATCATTTTATTATTTTTTCATGTTCACATTTTGCTTCGTCTTATATCTTCAGTCATTTCAGTGCTTTGGTGGTACTGGCCTTCAGTGCTTTGATGCTGTTGGTTGGGCAGCAGGAAGGGCATCCGGCCTGTAAAAAAACTGAGTGGTGGGGTGCTGGCATGGTTATCTGTCTGGAGCTAGGTACAGACTTGCATATGGCCCAGTTGATGCCACTGCCACTCACTGTCTCTTGCTTCAGTAAAATCCAGATTGGTTTTACCTTTCTGGTACTGGCTCACCCGGGTAGTCCCGGAAAAAGGGCCGTTAAACGTGTGTGTGTGTGTGCGTGTGTGTGTGTGGTGGTATTGCTTTGGCACCAGAATCACTCTTGTACTAGCAGTCCCTGAATGTTACCTGTAACAAGTTGTTACAACGGCAGCGAGGGCCACATTGCTGCTGACTCTTGCGAATAACATTGAGTATCAACCATGAGCAAGCCCGGGTATGCCTAAGTAAGTAAAGTAAATCCCTATTGGGGATCCAGGCCCTTACCTAATACATGGTTTCTTGGACCCCCTGAGTCCGTACAGCCTCTCGATCCGTTCAGACATTTTTGCAGTATTCACAACAGACACACTGAGGGATGGACCATGCTACTTAAGTAACAATAGGCCTTATTCCCTTGCTGTGACTGCAGTGTGGCCTAATAACATATTCGGTTGGTATCCCATAAAATGACCGCATATTGATGATGAGAAATACCGGGACATACTAGCTGGCCATTCTCACTCGTCCACCTACATTGTCCTCTTTACGAATAACTGATTGTTCCTTTCGCTGTTCCTCACCTTGTTTCTGGCATCAACTGCTAGTATCTATCCATCAGCCGTGTACCAGTCTCCCTACCTCTGCATGCATCTCCTCTTCCTACATCTGTCACCTCATCTTCTGCCGTCGATTCACCACTCTTGCCATTCTTAACTCATTCACTCTTCCATTCTCGGCTTAAAACCCATCTTTTTCAAAAATCTTTCTGACCATAGACTCTCTCTTCTTTCCTCTGGACTGACTCCATGGACTTTTTACTGGTACTAGTTTTTTTTTCGAGCATACATGTTTTTTGGTTTTAGTTTTTTTGTTACTTGTCTTTCGGTTCCATGCGCTAGATTATTTTACTGGCTCTCAGCCAGCTTTTGAGAACATGTAAGTGTCATCTGTTTTATTATATTGAACTGGTCCCATGCCACAAAACCGATCCTTTCTTCGCGTTTCCTTCCTTCAAAGCAACATTGTCAAATCACTGAATTTAAGCTATTTTACAATTATTTAAGTAATAGTAGTGATAGTAGTGACTTTTTATTGCTGTAGATTTGCAACCACTATCCAGCTTGCATTGTTGATTGTATAGACTGAAGATAGAAACATAGAACGTATGCCAGCAACTGTGCACAAACAGCATGTGCAGTCTTCACGTTCCCGTCATGCTGTTCAGTCATCTGTGCCTGCAAGATTACTTCCCAGACGTCAGCGCTCGGCAGCTTCAAGACGGTTGAAACAACATGCCAGACGCAAGAAAAAGGTTTTGTTTTCTAGAAATTCCTTTGCGTGATGGTCACTGTCGAGTGTGAACTCTGAACATGGTCCATGTCATAGTCATTATAAAACAAGTGTATTGGCCCTCAGACAAAAGGGCTGAAACATATGCTGTCCATGTATCTGCATTAACGAGGACAATATAACTTTTTCTTGAACAGTATAGCTCACTGGTCATGAGACGGGACAGACAGATAGACTAGACCGATGCTTTACACCTTGTCATATGGACACTGCACGCACACACATTTAACAAAACTGTTAATATTATGTCGTCGTGTGAAAATCAAGAAAGGCGTCGTTGTCAGCGGTAGTTGGGGCTGCAGAAAACAGAGGTACAGGGCTTAGAACTCAGCACTGTGATGTAACTACGGGTACCGTACGACCACAGCCCTCCGAGCTGTGGCTTGACAGACCGCACCCACAACAGACAGCAGCCGTAGCGACGGCTGTGGTGTAGGCCATCCACGTCCGTCTGTGGATCCTGGCCACAGATCCGCGTCTGCAGCAGAACTACAATTTCGGATCCGCAGTCAGTCCACATTCACAACGTTTGTTGCTTAGGACATTCCCCCTGTACGTTCCCCTTGCACACCGGCATGCCTCCTGACGCCTGGTGACTGTTGCTGCACATTACGCTGATAGTGTTGTTGTGAATGCCAGTCCCCCAATAAACTTCAGTAAATTCATTTCATTATTAGGCCGCACAGTTTTGCCTTCAGTGCTTTGACGCTGTTGGTTGGGCGGCAGGGCATCCGGCCTGTAAAAAAACTGAGTGTTGGGGTTCTGGCATGGTTATCTGTCTGGAGCGAGGTGCAGACTTGCATATAGCCCAGCTGATGCCACTGCCACTCACTGTCTCGTGCTTCAGTAAAATCCAGATTGGTTTTACCTTTCTGGTACCGGCCCACCTGGGTAGTCCCGGAAAAAGGGCCGTTAAACGGGTGTGTGTGTGTGTGTGTATTAGGCCACATCACAGGAGCAGCCTAGCTGGACAGGTCCCAGAGCAGCATGTATACTGTACCGTACAGTAGTTTAAGCATGTACGAGACAATGTGAGTGTGGTGAATGGTATAATAAAGTCAAGCCGTCACGGCGCCAAGCGCAATGGGGGCCTGTGCACCTAAAACTGTTGTTGTTTTGTGACTCAGACTGTTGGCAAGTCAGCAAGAGGACGGTCGAGAGGTCGCGTGAAAGTAACGATGTGCTACTACGGCTCGCCAGTTCATCTGGAATGTGACCGTGTCGACCATCGTGACGAAGTTACCGTGGAACAGCAGCACTGCGGCGGCAACACGGTCATCGTCTACAGCGGAAAACTTCTGCCTGGCGGTGAGATATGATTAGGCCTACTTCTCTAGCTCTCCCTTCATGGCAGCTGTTCTTGTGCATAGCCTTGCCCACAGTTGAATGCCAATGTCCTCGAGAAGCTGCCTCTTCCCTGCACAGTAGGGCCTAAGGTCCAGTATTTAGTGGTCTCAGATTCGATTCAGTGGCTCTGAGCCACGTGTGGTAGGGTCTTCCTGGATGTCGTTTTCAGTCATTTGGGGACTTGCAAATCGCACGGTGAACCTTCATATACTTGAATTATTACATTTAAAATCCATTCAGTGCTTTAACACTGTCCACTGGGTGACAAGAAGAGCATCTAGCCTGTGAAAACTTCCTTCACTTATCCACGTTTTCTGTTTTGGTGGAGGTAGCTCAGCCTGGAGTAACTCTGGAGATAAGGCCAGTAAAACAAAACTCTGTTTGCAGTTGCTGCTGAGTGCTGACCATGTAACAGTCAGGGGTGTAGTGGTGCGGGAACGTGGTGGAACGCCGTTCCGGCAAATATTTTGGAGCCAGAACGGCGCTCTGGCAAATATCGTTGGCCACAGGTGGAACACTAACACTGAAGCGTTCTGGCAAATCACGTCGTACTCGTTAGGTTGACCCTCGATCAGTTTATTTTCTGGCCCAAATTGCCCCCAAACGCGGGATTTGGCATCAAAAATCTCAAAAATTTTTCCGGGGTGACACCTCCGGATCCCCTCAGCGGGAGGGGGCAACCCCTCCTGCACCCACCCCCAGCACGGCTACATGCCGTGCGCGGGGGCGCAAGCTCCCCCGTTGCTGGGACCTAGGTCTCGGAAACCGTTCCCCCAAATCAAAATTTACCACTACACCCCTTGTAACAATCGATTGTTATCTCCTGCATGCTGGGTGCACAGCAGCAAATCCGCAGCAGTGGTGCACAGTGGTCGAATGATGGGACAGACAGACAGACCGTTACATAGACCCTGCTCTGCATACTGTGCGGGCAGTGCCACAAATCAAGAGATAATGGCTGTGATGTGCAGATGAGTTCTCATTCAAGTCTCACCGACATCTGGGCTATCCTTTCAGTGTGACAATCTACCTTAATGGAACAGTCGACTGTCGTATCAGTGCATGTTGTGAGTTCCGACATCGAGCGATGGTTCGACTCGGCTCCAGAGGTGGCCACTTTGGAGTTGTGCATGTCTCTGGAGGCACTGCTTGCTTTAAGTGAGTAATAGGCAACGATTTCCGAGGTAACCATTTGCAATTACTGTCAGGTACAGCAGAGATGACTAACTTAGGCTAATTCTCACATAATAATGAATGCAGTTGAATCGGTTTTTTATTTAATGTAATTTAATTGCATTAGTATTGTTTGCATTTGTTAAATAAAATATTATGTATCAGTGTTTTCTTCACTCAAGCTGTCACATTGTTACTAGCAAGTGACTTCTGTTAACTACAGGTGCATCTTAGTCTTACTGAATTTATTTAACAAAACAGTACGACCTCAAGAAATGTGAGTGGTGGTCTGGCGTTGTGGTCACGTCAGTAAAGTTATTGTGACACAGTAAATCTCGTTGATGACTCTTTCAAGGTATACCATACGTCCATACCCCTAGCAGCCACTCAGGCTGACTTGGGCAATGAGCACTGGCCAAGGGACAGTGGCAGTGCTTTTTGGCTGGAAAGGTAGCCACAGGTCTGATGTCACACTGACCATGTGTCACAGGCCGTTTGGTATTTCCATGGTCCACCTACAGGCTCATTGGCCTAAGGAAGGCAGATGTGACACCTTCATTCCTGATACTGTTAGTGGCAAACACGGATATAAAAACACAGATTGGATATGTAGGTGTTGCCCAAAAGGATCCAAGTCAACTACCAAGTCGTCTTCTTCGCCATACAGTGAGAAGTTTGAGAGCAGCTCAGAAGATGAAGGCGTCCGAGATGATATGCTGTACATCGCCGTGGACAGTGATGATGAGATCAGAGTGCGTGGCGTGCACAGCGATTCCAGCTCAGCATCGGAATCTTCAGATGACAGCAGCAGCAGCAGCACTGCCAATGAGGCTCAGTCTCCGAGAGAGATGTGTGAAGTGCAAGATGACGAGAAACTCGCATGAACAGTTCTCAGTTTGTGGCATTCTGTTGTCCTCTATGTGTATGATCTGACGTTATAATATTGGTGAAGATTATTCGGGTAATGTTATTCATACACTGTTCTAATAATAACCGGAATGCTGGACCTTCTTACAGTTGGACCAAAATTTACACAGCCCATGTCATATGCAGCCAACAATGCACATCTCACACGCTGCCCTTGGGATACATGGATGGACAGACAGACATGACACCATTTTAATATGCTTACCACATATGCAGCCCGTGTAACAAAAATGTTTACTGTCTATTTCACAGGCTGTTTTTCTAATATTTCTATTATTGAAAGTGGTGTGAATTGTTACAATAACAAAAAAATTAATGTGCTAGCTGATAATCCCACATTCGTAGTCTTTATCACAAGCATTATAAGCAGCTGCCATCTCATTTTCATTTCCGTCTTTAAAACCATTCCTGCAGTCCACCTTACTGACAGTGTTGCAACACTTGTATGTTATAGTTAGCTGGCACTTCTAAACACTGGCATGATTCACAGTCCATTGTCCATATCTCATGATACATAGTCTGCATTATTCCGGCAATAACCTGCCAAGCCTGTGACATTGTTCCATGCTGTCAATAGTTTTTTTTGGATTCAGTACAGTGTTAAGTGTTTTATGAATTTTATGTTGTTATACTTTCTGCAGAACAGTAACCAGGTGTTTCAAGTTGCTGCCAAAGTTTTCCTGTTACTTGTCTATAGTGACTATGAGTAAATGTCATTTGTAAATGTGTTTTGCTAATATTATATCTGCAAAGCAAACTTGTCGCTTGTCGAACGGTCTATGTCCCCCATAATGTGGGGTATTGTCCAGAAACTTAAGCTAAGCTGTTGCAGGGAAACAAGTATGGTACAAAGAATTCTGTTGTAATAGCTGCTTGTTCAAGCCTATGTTAACAGCCATTCAAACAGGATTTTTCACAATGTTACCAGTTGATGTGGTGCCAGTTAATAATGAATAATCATTCATTTCATTGGATGGTGCATTTTGGAGATTACCACAAATGTCAATGTAAAATATTGTCATGTATGTAAATTAATGCCCAAATTTCTTTAAGGCTTTGCAGAGGTGTGGCTTGTCTAAATGCATTGTAATTGCTATAGTTTCATACCATATCATAAGCTGCTTCTGTCTTCAAAAGTGTGCCAACAACAATGAAGTTTTTGCAATATGGATGACATTTTTCATGTTTAATTTGTTGTAGAAAATGTTATATACGTGTTAGTGACATTATGTGTAGTGTGCCAACTGGTATCGAACAATTAGTCATTATCTACAGTCGATATACTTGTATGTTGTTATGCCATGTTTGTTTTGTTGTTAATGCTATATGCTTTATCTTTAGTGCCAAAAATATCTGTTACTGGTAGTTGTAAACAGCATCTTGCCAAGTCTGACATTTTTCATATGTGTCCTGAGATTCTGCCTTCAGTGCTTTGACACTGTTGGTTGGGTGGCAGGAAGGGAATCCGGCCTGTAAAAACAGAGTGGTGGGTTGCTCGCGTGGTTGTCTGTCTGCAGCAAGGTGCAGACTTGGTCCAGCTGATGCCACTGCCACTCACCGTCTCTTGCTTCAGTAAAATCCAGATTGGTTTTACCTTTCTGGTACTGGCTCACCAGGGTAGTCCTGGAAAAAGGGCTGTTAAACGGGTGTGTGTGTGTGTCCTGAGATTTTATACAATTTGGAACTTTTATTGTATGTCATGCAGATCAATTTTTTAATAAAATTTTTGTATGTTAAATATATATTAACAAGTAGTAGTTACCGGTACTGCTATTTTATCTGGTTTTTGTCAATGGCAGATTTCATAATGTTTACATTTCTGATTCCTTCAGTGCTTTGACGCTGTTGGTTGGGCGGCAGGAAGGGCATCCGGCCTGTAAAAAAACTGAGTGGTGGGGTACTGGCATGGTTATGTCTGGAGCGAGGCACAGACTTGCATATGGCCCAGCTTATGCCACTTCCACTCATTGTCTCTTGCTTCAGTGAAATCCAGATTGGTTTTAACTTTCTGGTACTGGCTCACCCGGGTAGTCCCAGACAAAGGGCCGTTAAACAGGCGTATTACATTTGTGTAATGATATGCAGTGTTAATCTAGTGAATGCCCACATTTGTGGATAAACTAATTGCATAAGTGTAACACTTGGCTGTCAGTCATTTTTAAATTTAATTCTTTCTACATGTTTTCATGCTCTTTTTGGCAAATTGCATTCACAGCAACGAATAACGACTGTTATGCATGCAGGTGCACGTGCTCCACACACACGCACAGTTGCACAAACAAACAGGTTTCTGCATAGTCCTCCTCCAAGTGGAGCAGTGTTTGCTGATTGTAGCACATTCAGTAACATGCAGATTTAACCAACCCAGGTAACTACAATACATCAAAACCTTCTACATTTATGTGCTATTCCAAGCTTTACAACAGGTTACATAATTGCAAAATAACAAATAAATAAATACTTCTGAAAAAATCATATTAAACATCACACACAAAATGCAAGCAAACACAAATGTGTTGCACAATTTATGCAGAGCACTGTCCTAAGTTTTAACAACATAAAATATAATACTAACTAATACTAACTACAATTTGTTCATTATACTCAACACTTAACACACTGTTGGTTGGGTGTCAGGAAGAGCATCCGGCCTGTAAAAATTGAGTGATGAGGTGTTGGTGTGGTTATCTGTCTGGAGTGAGGTGCAGATTGTTTGCTTATGGTCCAGCTGATGCCACTGCATCCCAAAATCCCATCATCTCTTGCCTCATTTAAATCCAGACTGGTTTTACCTTCTTGGTACCTGCTTACTTAGGTTATCCGGGAAACGAGGCTGTTAAATGGGTGTGTGTGCATACAAAAACATATTCCATTCACAGAAGTAAAGAACATAATCCTAAATTAAAAAAATTCCACCATTTACGGTTACTAGCGACTGCAAACAAGTCAACAAATACGAAACATGAAACAGTCTAGGCACACCAGTAATGTCAGCATCTCACGATGCTAACTAATCTGAAACATGAAAACCTCTAGAATGTCAAGTTTTTGACATTAAAAAGGTTTTATTGCACTTTACTTACAGTATCAGAACTTTGATAACAAGTTATACAATTTTTTCTTTCATCCTAATATTAGTACTAATAATTCTGTTTAACAGCCATTTTTCCAGATTTAGGTGAACCTGGGGCAGCCGCTAGTACCCTCGGGGTTTTCAACATTTGTGTGCGGCCAGACATTCTTCCTGCCACCCAACTGTCAGTGCCAAGGTACTGAAGAGCACATAAAGCACTAACCCTAACTAACTCCCAGCCAGTTGTATGGACTTGTCCTTTTTTTCACAGACCACCAAGCTCACGGTGGAAGAGGCATCTGTTTATTTATGCTGGTTCTCTCATGACAGCACCAGGTTTTGTTTCATACCAGTACAATAAATTTTTCAAATCGACATTAACATTACCTGCATATCTTTCTATTCTACAAGATCAATTTTATAAAATGCCAGTTTTTGACATTTAGAAAATAATAACTGCAGTAAACAATCGGTAAAATACATATAATATTGAATACTTTTGGTGGAAAATATATTACAGATGCAGAGATCTAAGCATGGTGTGAATGACGTGCAGATACATGTGGTGTGAATGCCCTTTACTGTTAATTAATGTCGTGTTAAATACAACTGCTACTGTTCTTCTTACTATCTCAAAGTGAGCTTTCTCTATGTTTTCTGACAGTAATACATTATTTGACACAAATAAAAAAAGACAATAACAGCTCATCTTAGCATGCATATGTAATTTCTGAAGGGACTGCAATGCCACCAACCATGGTTGCAAGAGCTGTAGGCACGATTTTTAAGCACCGTAGGCATGATCTCAGATCACCGTGAACAGAGCAATGGGCGCTGCAGAGGGACTACACAATGCCACAACATGCAATAGCCTGACTGGTTATGAATGGCTAGTATAACATAAAACCGACTGTTCCACAAGAGGTTGAAAGAAACGCACTGTTGTAACACACTCTGTACTTGAGTAAATTTTTGTTCCTTTTCATGGCAAGTTTCAAAAACTTTGTAGTATGATAATATGACTTGGGTAGTTAAACAATTTTTATCATGTAGCATTATGCAGCTACAATATGTACACTGTGGATCTATGTCTGTCTAACCATCCATCTGCAATAATGTAATCAAGACCATTGCTGCTAGACCAAAACCAAGAATGCCCAAAGTGGCCATGAGGCAGCTTGAGACCAAGAGTCCAAGACTAAGACCCAAGGACAACAACATTCTCCTTCTGACACAAGCTGGTATTGTATGAAAATTGCTAAATACAAGCAATGCCTATGATCTTAGTGAAATTCAAATAAGTCACCGCCACCGTGGCAGCAAAATGCAGGTGGAGTAGGTTAAAATCATCTACTTCTGATGAGTAACTAGCAGTATCTCGAAAAATGGTACAGCATAGCTACATAGCTTCGGTGAAAGGCATCAGGAATAGGAAGTCATATGAAGTCTACTGAATATTGACATTGTTGTTAAGCATAAGTGACCCCAGACCAACCAATTATCTACTGTCCGTGTCACCTTTACTATCATCATATCAATGACTATCAATCATTTTTACTTTTATTCAGTACTTGCATTATGCCTTCAGTGCTTTGACGCTGTTGGTTCGGCGGCAGGAAGGGCATCCGGCCTGTAAAAAACTGAGTGGTGGCATG
>Ga0126325_10000564_pt1 | contig 10145 bp, 9 predicted proteins | sample InaspJWI14metaG_FD_94487 | JGI IMG/M metagenome (GOLD analysis project Ga0126325, IMG submission 94487) | Marine gutless worms symbiont microbial communities from Oahu, Hawaii - Inanidrilus sp. 1 OAHU.JWI-14 metaG | ecosystem: Host-associated > Annelida > Digestive system > Unclassified | place...
CCACCCGGCAGAGGTGACATTCCCGCCCTTACCCCAGCCGAAGCTGGTACTCGATTAAGCGACCCCGGAGGGATGCAAGGATGAGTTGACCTAGTTGGCTTGTTACATACCGAGATGGTATACACGGCCGAAGACGGTCACCCATCCAGGTACTAACCGGGCCCGACGTGCGTTAACTTCGTTCATTCGACGAACGCCGCTAACCACTACACCACACTGCCATTGTGCTGTGCTCGAATAACTCTCAAATAACAATGTCTTCAAAAGTTGCTTGGATTGCTCATAGCTGATGCAATGTTGCATTACATCTACATCCACATCCATTACCGTGGTATGCAATTCTTCACGCTATGTACCACACACTTCAAAAGCCCACGTTATTTCCAGGTCAGAGGCTGTAAAATTCAACCAAACTGTGCTAGAGTATTTTATTCATTTTGTGTTACAGTACTTTTTTTGTTAACAACTGAATGTATGCTTTTGTTGCATTAATATCGGGATAGTTTCTTCAGTGGCTGGAAGAGGAAAAGAATCAAGTGGGACGCAGAACCTTACTGATTCACGACGCGAGTCAATGAGTGAGTAAGACTATGTCCCATTTCGTATTTTGTGCTAAATGCAAAAAAATAACGACAATTAAAATTTCCATATTCAGCAATAATCTGTGCATTATAGTGAAAACAAAACACCACACATACAGAAGCATAATGTTATTTGTAAAGAATCAAAGTTACAGTATACACAGCTTAATAACGTGTCTTTTCTAATATTCTGTTTTAATAACAAAGCAGACATACATATAAAAATTACTGTTTACAGTGACGACAACAACAACTTAGGTGAGGACAAGAAAAAGCATTCAACCACTCACTCACAATCTTTATGATTACAATCAAATTAGGTCCAAGTCAACTTATACAGTACTCTTACGTATTAAATGAGTAACTATGACCAGTCGTAAGAAATTACCTTTGGGCCCAACAGCTCCGGGCAGTCCAATAGGACCAGCAGATCCGATGCGTCCCTGATTACCAATGGGTCCTCGCTCACCAGGATCACCGCGTAATCCCGGTGGCCCAATTGGGCCATTTGGTCCAACTGGACCTACCGTGCCATTGGGTCCCATGGGCCCAGTGTCGCCAATCGCGCCGCGCGGTCCTGGGGTGCCTGTGGCTCCAGTCGATCCAGTGTTGCCGGGCGGTCCGATGACGCCCAGCTGTCCACTCTGGCCCTGCTGGCCTGCGGCGCCGATGGGACCAAGAGGCCCATCTGGTCCCGGTGCCCCTTGCGGTCCCGGCTGGCCGACCTGTCCCCGAGGGCCAACGCCGCCGACTGGGCCCGTGGCGCCGGTAAAACCTTGTCCACCACGCTCGCCCGGATCACCGCGAGGTCCCTGCGGTCCGGTGGTTCCAGGTGGACCAAGCGGTCCTGGAACTCCCGGCAATCCTGGGCCTCCACCGGGACCACGCAATCCCTGTGGGCCGGTGGCACCAGTTGAACCTAAACAAACACCACCATGACAAAGTTATCGATCACAGTTACAAAGGACTGCATTGAAGTTTGCTACAGTCACCTTCAGCAAATTCACAAGCAAACAACTAACGTCCAGTATAAAACTCGTTCAACCGGTACAAACTGTACGCTCAGTAGTGCAGACTGAATTGTTACATCTATTAGAAAATATTTTATACATGCAATAATACAATATGGTAATTATGAGTACAGAGATAGCAAGAAACTATTCCATATGACCATATATTCCATTATTCAGACACTTTACATCTGTCACAATTAAACCTTTCGCCTCATTAAAATGATGGTGGTAGTGGCAGTAATAAAAAAGTTGCTGCAGCACTGACAGCAAAAGGCCACATCGCTGCTGCCACATACCAAACAACTTTGACTCACGCCAGATATTCCCTATACTTCACACTGGGCTGCGAGACGCCCCCAATATTGCCCCTTCTGCTAGGGGGATCCGGGCCCCACCTAGTACGTGGTTCCTTAGGCCCACCCAAGTCCATACCCAAACGGCACCTCGACCAGTTCAGCCATTCTGCATGGCTCACGGTTGTCACCAACAGACAGACGGACACACTGAGACCATGCAACATCTGTAGCAATAGGCCACATTTTATGCCGTGCATAGCGGTGCAATCTAACAACGCTGACAAATCAACACACCTCGGGCTCCGACTCTCCCGACATTTCCTCTTGGTCCAGGAGCACCCGGCGGCCCGGTCGGTCCAGTGCCTGGCTCTCCGGCCTCACCCTGCAGTCCAGGACGACCGGGTGGACCCTGGATTCCAACCAGTCCATTCTGACCTACCGGGCCCTGACTGCCCTTCGGTCCCTCGACTCCCCGCCTGCCTGTGCTGCCCGTGTTGCCCTGCTCGCCGTCGCGGCCAATGAATCCCGTTATGCCGGTCTCTCCACGGTCGCCGGACGGCCCTCGCTGGCCACGCAGACCTTGCACACCCCCAAAGCCGGTCGAGCCAGTGTCGCCGACCACGCCCGGTATTCCAGACTCGCCGCGTTGTCCCTTTCATGAACACATGACATACAAAGATTGAAAAGCACGTAACAAGCATACATGCAACAGAGTTGAGAGCAGTAGAGTGAGTACAGAAGTGGTACAAAAACAAAAATAAACAATAGAGCATGCATATGAAAAAATACGAGCTGACAATCATGAAAACGTACAAGAAAGGTAATCAAAATCTATTTAAATCGATAAAGTAAGTAAGTTCTTTATTACAGTGCTTGATAAATACATACAATACTAATCACACATATGTATTTCAATAGCTCTTCAATTGACAAACAGTCGGCAATGCTGTATCGCGCTCACATTACTTATTATTAATCAGAAGTTTAGCACCCATCACCGCCACTAGACACTGAGCAATGCTCAAATAGCCTTAGACTTCAACATTTTAGACCTTAAAATTTTCAGAATTTTATGACAGAAATCACCATTTTATACCTTCAAAATTCAATAATTTAATGGCAGAAATCCTCAATCTCTCCTTTACTCCAAAACAACAAAGGTTGCCCCTTTACCTCAATCAACAGCAGGTGTATCCATTACTCTAAACGTGTTGCCAAGACGTTAGAAATTACTAAGAAGTATGTCACGTGACAGTAAAGTGGAAGACAAACTCAGAAACTGCTGCTGGGGTGGCTGAGTACTGAGTACCAAGCATTTTCTAGTCCAACATCGTACCTCTGGGGCAGGTTTGCCTTTCTGTGGGTGGATCCTCAACCTATCCTACGTGTCAGCTCTTGCTCCAAAAACCAACTTGATCCGATTTAGCTGGCTAAAAGTAGGTATGCGTTATTTGCCTGTGTCAACTTTCCAGCAGATGAATTGAGGTCCTGGAAATGGTGAAACGTCAGATAGTGATACCAATACTAGGATATGTCACTACTGTTATCATTGTCATCAACATAATAAAGACAGACAGTTAAGCCACCTTGAATCCAGTTCCTCCGATAGTGCCGGTAGCACCAGTGACACCTCGAGCACCCTGGATGCCTTGGGAACCTTGCAGGCCAACGTCACCTCGTGGCCCTTCGACACCAATCGGACCCTCTGGACCAATTGGTCCCAGACTTCCGCGTGGTCCAGGTGGTCCGATTGGTCCAGTAAATCCTAGAAAACCGACAAATAATTCATGTCTACACTACAAACCGGGCAACTTCTATGCCAGTTCAATCATTTCACATTTTTGGCAGTTTCTAATCAGGCCAGAGACTTTGTGTCAGGTAAATTAGTTTGCATGCTTTGAGACTAACTTCTCAGGCAGGCAAGAGGGATAGACATTGCCCTCTATAATATGTGACCATTTGCATCATGTTCCCAGGCTCCCAGCCTCATTGTCTGTTAAAAGGACCTCATACAGGACAAGGCACTGCACTGTTCGCTGGAGTAGGGCAGATGACCAGAGATTTCGCTTGGACTGGGTAAGTTTTCAAGGGTGCACGTAATGCCAAGTAGCAGTAACCGGGTCGCCCAGAAAAGCTGCAGTGCTGTGTTTTTAACTAAAGTACCGCATGTGGCCTCACCAGATAGTTTATCAACTCGACACATATCCATGCACAAGTCTGCATCACCTTGCACCATACATAGAACATCTACAAGTAAGCAAGATGGCAACAACCGTGTTTCCACAATTTCTGACATTTTGGTTTAAAAGTGCCATAAAAAATAAAAATCATCATTATTAATGTTATTATCGTCATTATTTCATCTATTATTACTGTCCTTAAAATATTATGAGTAGCAGAGTAACAGGAATGTCATCCAAGTTAACAGTAGATCATCATTACCATATATTCGTTTATTATCGAAGTTGTCATAAACACAACTTTTACATACATATTATGACAGCATTTTGTTTATCAACAAAATGACATCATGCGTGACGCAAGTGACATGCATAGTAAGCAAGTCATGTCGGTAACTGAAATCTGTGACAACACTTGTAAAAATTGAAAATCTGTTAAGTGGTATGATGGAATCGTATGAAATTTGGCGACAATAGCTCAAATACTTCTAGGCGACTGCATGCTTAATTTTGTTCATACAAAGTTTGCCTTTGTCAGTGCAAAATGTTTGGGGGCTCACTTTTCTCTGGACACACGGTAGTCTCGGTTATTACGTTCAGCCGTCTTTGAGCACTACTGCAGACACCTTAGAAAGCGTTGGAACAGTGTGCTGCTGACAAACTGACCTGTGTCTCCGACTGTGCCTGTGCCACCTCTCACACCAGGATCACCCGGCGGTCCGGCGGCTCCGACACCACCCACTGATCCGCGAGGTCCTGGATTGCCCCTATCTCCTGGAGGTCCCGTCGCCCCACGCTGCCCCGTGAATCCGCCAATTCCGCCGAAGCCGGCTGCTCCCTTGGCTCCAGTCGGTCCGGTAGCACCTACTTCGCCGATATTTCCTGGTGGTCCGCTGCCACCCGTGTCGCCAGCAGGACCAGTTGCTCCGACCCCACCGCGTGCACCCTGCGGTCCAGCAACCCCAACTGGCCCTGGCAGGCCCTGAGCACCGGTCGCCCCTGTGGATCCCACACCACCTGGTGGTCCGTTAGGTCCTTCTGGCCCAGTGAATCCACTCCCTCCAGGCTGGCCACTCTCCCCACGAAGTCCAGTTCGTCCGATTTCTCCAGGAGGACCAGTTGGACCCTGCAGGCCTTTTTCTCCAGGAATACCAACCACGCCCAGTACGCCCTGGACTCCCTTTGGACCTGGAGAGCCAACGAGTCCACTTGGTCCTGTATTGCCGATCACACCCTGCTCGCCTTTTGGACCCGATGCCCCAAACAAACCTGGTGAATATAAACACAACAAAGCACACTGCTTCGTACTACAAACTATTAGTATTGTGTCCACTGCCGCTCCTGCTACTTCCAGTTTTCTTTCAACAAAGGATTGCAATCCCGGACTGGTATTCCCAATCCCGGGATATAGGATTGAGGATTTTGTAATCCCGGGATCCTGCCAAAGATATGGCATTTGCTGCTATAATGCGGCATTATGTAGCCTATAGGCCTGGCATATATAACGATTTTTACTGCTGAACTACAATGAAAAGAGTGAGCAAGATAGGCCTATCTGCAATGCATGCTGTTATAAATAACATTGTGCAAAAGAACAATATTGTTATTGTTGATGACTATTTATGATGACTTTTTGAGCCAACTTGGTAATTCTAGGCATGTTCTACATGTCGCCATAAAGCCCATTGTAGGAAAACATGATGTCATCCACAAAACTGGGAGTACCGTCAGTGGCGGCCATATAGTTCAGGCAGTGTCCAAGAGCCCACGAGCCTTAGTGGCACCAGAAATATTTTTACCGGAGTACAGTGTGCAGTAATGTTCACAGAAAAACCAAAACGAAGAACACTTTTCAGAACCTTTGCTGCGACAGCGAGTCATTTACTTATTTCTTATTAATGTTGGTTAATTTGGAAATTCTATACTGACATCATGAACATACCAAATAACAGCTCGATTGCGAAACTGCATCAACACAGCAGGCTATACCCAGCTGAAAAAAGTATGGCTCGTCAGTGATCATTGACTGAACGCCCATTCGGCAGTCTGGCACTGTAGCATACTGCAATACTGACATAGGAGGACCGAGCCACAGACATAGGTAACATGCACAGAAAAATGGTGAAGTTCGGACCGGTGAGTGATTCCAGAGATATGTTCATGGACAGACAGACAGACAGACAGATGCATTCATCACGATACTCCACTCCCCTACCACAGGCAGAGTACCGGTAAGTAAACAACATATAGAACACAAGAACTGGCAAGTACTGACCGCGCTGGCCCTGGAAGCCCGGCTGTCCAGTATTTCCAGTGCCTCCGGGAGTACCAGAGGTACCAACTGGGCCAAGCACACCTCGCTGTCCCACTGCGCCAGTTGCACCGACCTCACCACTCGCGCCGGTGGCACCCTGGACACCTTGCCGACCGAACTGGCCTGAGTCGCCCCGCACGCCCTTGTCACCAGTTCCACCAGTCGGACCGCGTGCCCCGCTCGCTCCGATCTGCCCCACGGCACCCTGGAACCCAGTGAAGCCCTGCGGACCCGTGTGTCCAGTATCTCCCACCTCCCCGGACTCTCCGCGCAGACCAACCGGACCGGGGAAGCCGAACTCGCCCGGCGATCCGGTGTCTCCACGCGTGCCTTTCGGTCCCCGATCCCCGGTTGCGCCAAACGCGCCCCGAGGACCGACGTCGCCTTTGGCGCCTTGTGGGCCGGTATCGCCAAATGGACCTCGGGGTCCAGCCTGTCCGACTGCGCCCTGAGCCCCCGGATCACCCATGTCTCCTTTTGGGCCTTGAGGACCAACTGAGCCGCGGCCGCCAGGAGCACCAACCAGACCTGGCTCACCTGATATACCAGGCTGGCCTGTGTTGCCGACGGGACCTAAACACCACAAACATACAGGGTGGGTCAAAAAAAGTAAGCTGTTGATTTTAAACGAATATGTCAATAAAACTGAGAAGGTAGGAGGAATGTGAACAAATACGAACAGCTACAGAGAAAATGAAGCATTGTCTAATATTTTCTGAAATATGTGAAATATTTTACGATACAGCTGTTTTGTTTAAATACTCTATGACTGAAAGCAGTCAATGAAATTACTGCTAGGCAAACATGAACTAGCTTACGTAAACAGGACGTCATAAAAGTGTGTAACATAGAATATTTAACCACACAAATAGATCCAGTGTTGCCAACTTTCAAGTCCTTGACAGTTCACGAAAGAATATTTAACGTTAGTACTACTGTCTAGCCTTTGAAATATGTATCACAGTTCAACAGCTTACTTTTTTGACCCACCCTGTACACGTCTTCACGTAAACACTTTCCTTGGACCACATCACCATCACGACCACACTACGTTTTAACAGCGGTTTTCCAAGTGAACCTTGGTTAGGCAATTCCCCTCATTTTCCTTCGTCTACTTCCTGCTCTCTCTGTTCCAATAATGCATATAACCTTAATAACGAGTATCATCGTACTTGTTTCATAAGAAAATCTGTTCTGTGGTGGTATGTTTTATATCGACCAGATGTCATCACCGTCCCATCATGTCCAACAAACACTGTTTCATTGCAAAAAATCTCTGTCTACAAATCCAATTAAATTTCCAGTAGATTTCTAGCAGAAGACGTTTTAACATAATTCTAGCTCAAGCTCAATGTTTATTGACTGCTTGCACAGTATGTGGCAGGATCTATGTAACAGTACAGTGTCCGTCCATCTGTTCGTCTGTCTCTCCTATCTATCGACTCCTGCAAGCTGCTACAGCGGGTTTGCTGCTGTGGGCCCGGCGGTCACGAGACACTGATAGATAGCGGCGGCCGCTGAGCGCTGCAGCAGCAAACCCACTGCAGTGGCTTGCAGCAGTCAGCAGCAAAGGCGAGCAGTGTCACGTTGTCAGCTGATGTAGGAAGCTGAACACAGACTTGTTATAAAAGAAGCAGTGTATAAACTATTTCTAATGCAGTACATATTATACGATATACATCGTATCACTGACCTGGAATCATTTCCAAGTTAATCTGCGGTAGCCAGTTTCCCAGTAGCTAAACTGGAGATATATTTTATAACCGGACGCTCCTGCGTCTTCTGTAGTTCCATTAGCCTAGCAACTTCTAGTAGGAGCAATTAAATTCCAGGGGATTTTTGGTATTTCTGGGATTTGTAGACACTTGGTATAGAAAATCATTCATCCACAGTTCATGGAAGAAAAGTAAGAGTTCTTACCTTGATTGCCAGTGGCTCCTGTGAATCCGGCCTGTCCCTGAGCACCCTGTGGCCCTGGAAGTCCAGTAGCACCGATTGTGCCTGTATCGCCCTGGAAGCCAGACTGACCACGCCGTCCAGTGGGTCCCGGGACTCCTGTGCCGCCTCGTGGTCCGATCTCACCCACCTGGCCCTGGGCTCCAGGCTGACCTGGGGCACCTGAGAACCCAGTATCACCGGACAGTCCGGTATCACCGACCGTACCCACAGGTCCCCGTAGTCCGGTTGCTCCTACCTGGCCACCGAGGCCTGGCGGGCCGACCTGTCCGGGCTGGCCTGCCGTGCCCGTGTCACCTTGAGGTCCGGGCTGTCCAGGATCTCCCTGCAAGCCTGGCTGTCCCTGTGGTCCAGCCTCCCCAGTGTCTCCCTGAACGCCCTCCTCACCCTGCAGACCAGGGCCGCCAGTGCGACCAGTTGCACCCTGTATCCCCGCCAGACCCTCAGATCCCTCGGATCCAGGCAAGCCAGTATCACCAAACTGACCGCGAGCACCCACAGATCCAGGCAAGCCGGCCTGTCCATTGAAACCAGCGTCTCCCGTAGCGCCCGGCGATCCTTTTGAACCCGAGAAACCGGTGTCTCCTGGTGATCCCGGATTGCCAGGGAATCCAGCACTTCCAAATGTACCGGGATCGCCTCGCTGACCTTTCGGACCTGATCCTCCAGTTGCACCTGCATAAAAACATTGCATTTGTAGCCTTTGATACACATCAGAACTACAGCGGTTATAACAGTGGCCAATTTCAGAACCACTTTTGTTAAATTTCTCAGGATTCTGTACACCAGAAATTATTAAAATCAGTTTATTTCTGACTGAGCTATTCAGACAGAAAGGGTATCACGGTAAAAATGTGGTACAACACATCAACTCGCCTTCTCATTAATACAGCAATACACCAATGAAAAAAGCTGTCACAGTTTGTTCAGTTTCCCTAACAATGTAATGCAAAATTACAAATTCACGTTCACTTGAATAGTCATCATTTTAGCGAATTCACTGAGGTTTCAGTAAGCATTAATTCACGTTCACTTGAATAGTCACTGCATGCGCCTTGTAAATTCTCACACAGTTCAGTAGTAAACTGCATTATAAACTAAACCGTTCACACACAAACCTGTTCTTCCAGGCCTGCCGGCTTCACCAGGCTGGCCGTCACTTCCACGAATTCCAACACTTCCAGGCAAGCCAGGCAATCCCTGTGCTCCAACAAGTCCAGGCTGTCCGGATTGACCCGGATCACCCCGCTCTCCAAGTGTGCCAGGACTTCCAGTGTCACCAGCGGGACCCATCGGTCCAGGGTTGCCGTCCGGTCCTCGAAGTCCAGGCGGTCCTTGCTGGCCAGATGGTCCAATGTTTCCAGGGGCTCCAGTTCGGCCTCCCTGGCCTCGAACCCCCGGCAAGCCAGGAGAACCCACCTGACCTGGGCTGCCAGTTTGTCCAGTGGGACCAGATGGTCCTTGGACACCTTGCGATCCCTGAGGCCCTAACTGGCCAGTCGGCCCGGTAGCTCCAGGCTGTCCCGTTTCCCCGGTGGGACCAGGTGCGCCAGGAAGACCATTGAAACCTATACACAGAAAAGGCAACAGTAACAAATAAAAAATAAGTAAGTAAACAAAAAGAAATAATACCACATACTGAATGGTTTTGCTATGTAACACACATACACACACACCCGTTCAACGGCCCTTTTTCCGGGTCTACCCAGGTGAGCCGGTACCAGAAAGGTAATACCAATCTGGATTTTAATGAAGCAAGAGACAGTGAGTGGCAGTGGCATCAGCTGGGCCATATGCAAGTCTGC
>Ga0126325_10000566_pt1 | contig 10126 bp, 4 predicted proteins | sample InaspJWI14metaG_FD_94487 | JGI IMG/M metagenome (GOLD analysis project Ga0126325, IMG submission 94487) | Marine gutless worms symbiont microbial communities from Oahu, Hawaii - Inanidrilus sp. 1 OAHU.JWI-14 metaG | ecosystem: Host-associated > Annelida > Digestive system > Unclassified | place...
ACCTTGATGATGCGGAAGTAGGTCACCGGCTGGACGGTGACGTCGACGGTGACGTCACAGCTGGCGCGCTGGCGGCATGACGTCACGGCCTCGCGGTCGACGTTGCCAGTGGTAACGAGGACGCCATCATGGCGGCCGACGTCGAGCGGCAGGGCCGCGGGGCGGGTCAGCAGACTGGCGGCGAGCAGGTGCGTGGTCACGTGACCGACTGTCACGTGACTGAGTGCGGTGGGGCGGGGCGGGTGAGCAGACTGAAGGTGAGTCGTGGCAGCACGGAGCGAGGCAGTTCGTCTCTGAGTCGCGAGTCTGTCACGACGTCGCCGACTGTCGTGCCGACGCGACAGTTCTCGGTGACGCGGTAGCGCAGCGCCGTGGCAGCCTGCTGCTGCTGCTGCTGCTGCTGAGACCGAGTGACGTCACACAGCAGCGTCGCCATGACAACGATCGTCATCCGAGCCGCCAGCATCTTGACTCAACAGTCAACCAGCGATCCTGCAACTAACCAGCACGCTGTCTGATGCACATCGCTCAGACAACGACGACAGTCTACTGTAGCCTAGCTGTAGGCCTATAGGCGCCGGCTGCAGCTGCATCGGTAATGCCACGATACAAACGGCAGAGCCCGCCAGAACACTCGCTGAACTGACCGTATGATTGTTGTTCATGCGTCCATTTTGTGTGACCCGATCCAACCCAACCCATCAGCTGACTGACCCAACCCAACTTAACCCATGGGTCAACCCAACTCTGGTATGATCCAGCATCATGCCAACAAGCGGCACAGACATGGGGATGAGAGGACGTGGGCAGGGAATTACAAGCAGTAACAGAGCTAGTGCAAGATCAACAACAAACTCAGCTGTCGCCGAGGGACCGCGCGACGCGCCGTGTCAGTTGAAACCGAGCGAAATGTTGCACAAATGTTCCTCGATGTGCATTTCATGCAACAGGCGAATGACCTTCAAGATCATTAAAGGTTATTGGAAATGGCACAAATCGATAGGCGATATGATACTTCCTGTTAGTGATGTGCCGTAACAACGTATCTATCTTGCACAATTTTTTGATATTACTACTTTTACGGTGTACGTGACTGCCTGTAGGGGGCCTGACCTTGAAAAGTGTTTCATTTTCGGAAAAAAAACAGTTGCGATTAAAGACCATAGACACTTTCCCATTCATGCATGCACACAGCGTAGTCAGCACGTGCCATGGTCATTGACCAACAGGAGTCAGAAAAGTTCAAAAACAGCTAAAGTGACATTCAAGGTTACTCAAGGTCACTGACACTGGTGCCATTCAAAAAGACACAAAGTGACTTGTTATCAGTCTTCCGTTGTAACTATATCTTGTACCGTTTCTGAGATATTAGCACTTATTTTTCAAAATTTTAACAGGTCACGTGACCGTGAATGCACCCGCAGAACGTTAGCATGTGTAATACTCTTTACGTTCAATCTGCAAACCAAATTTGACATGTTTTGCTTCGTGCGCTCCGAACGTATGGCCTGGGCCCCAAAATGTAGAATCGAGTCACGTGACCCTGATCACGCCCCTTTCAGGGATGATTTGTTGCCGGCAGCCTGCTGTGACTTGCTGCTGCAGACCAAATTTAAAGTTTCACTAACTGCACCCGTTACGAAGATATGAAATATGGTAGAAAATACAGAAATTCGGGTAGTTTGGAGCGGCTAGGGGTCACTCAAGGTCATCGGCAACTTCACTATTCGATAGAGCGCATGCGACTTCCTACTCGAATTTAATAGCAACTGTGATGTGCATCTGTCTTTTACTGTTTTCAAAATATAGCCAGTTATTTGTCGAAAGTCGCCGATTTTAACCCACCCCACCTGCATTTGGCGCCCCGTAGGGGTTGACCCCGGTGGAATTTCGCGGAGATTTTAGCTTCAGAAAACTATAGAGTTCCTGGGCTATTGTGTGGCACTGTCTTTGTGTTCCTACGCTGAGCCATTTTAGTAGTACGCTGACTTGTGACAGACACAGGGCCATAGCACAGACGGCGCTAGCATATATAGCGTCGCGCGGTAAAAACAGAACTGCGACACGTGCTTATGATCACGGCCCGATTACAAACCATCTTACGATCTACCACAGGATTATCGCAAGTTTATCATGAGATCGACTTACGATAGTGACTTAGAAAGTGTTCAGGTTTCTCTTAGGAATATCTTAAGCTAATATACAAACACTATCTCCGACTATCTTTCGATTTTGCAAGAAAATCCTACCCAAGAAAAGCCTTGCGTTCTTCGTAAGATGTTTCGTAAATCAGACGTCCGTCGTAAGTCGATAGTAAGTTATGCACTATCGTATAAAAGATCGTCGTACGATATTTAGTACATCGGGCTCGAGGTTTAGTTGATCAACAGAGCGTAGCCTCTGAAGTTACGACCTTATGGCGCTATACAAATCTGTTTATTATTATTATTATTATTATTATTATTACTCACAACAGACTCAAGTCACTGACTCACTGTAGACCTACAACTGTCTGTCTGTCTGTCAGTCTGCAACTCGACGCAGACGCAGCAACTGATGGCAGTTGGCAGCGTGCGCGCCACGGCGACATGCACTGATGCTGCTGCTGCTGGTGCTGCGTCAATGACTCTGAGTGACGGCGTGTGTCCTCGGCACTGTACGATGCGATATGAGATGCTGTTTTAACATGCGCTCAGAAACTGACACTAGTCAGCTTCATCCACAGCATGGAACCAGCAACTAAATAGTGGAAAACAGAAAAACTAAAAAGTAATAAACGAATATGTTATGCTCAGAAGTATCGGTAAACAGTCCGGGGAATCGGTGGAGTCAGTCCTGAAGGCTGCGGTGGGAAGGATTTGCAGAAAAGGAAGGTTTTAAGCGTGGTATGACAAGAGTGAGGTGGTGATGGAATACTAATAATAATAATAAGTGTAAATGTTAGCAGCACAACGACCGTGTGTGTGAACTTACCGGCGCAGTCATGGAGTGCGTCCATCAAGGCGCGTTCACACTGCAGTCGGCGCACGACCGGTTGCGCTGCCGGCGAATGTCTATAGTAGAGAACGAATGTTTGCCGAAAATTATAATAAATGGCGAAATATGTTTTTCTTAAACTACCATCAGCATTTTGGTAATTTCAAACCACGACAGTTTCGGAGTGCTGTTTGAGAAAATTGCTTCCGCGTGTTTTATTTAAAATAATATTAATATTTTAGCGTTAGAAATGGCGAGCCCAAAGAACCGGCAGTGTGACAGTTGTATCGGCGCATTTTCGTTCCATTTACGTGACGTCACAGAATCTATGGTCACGACACGATCGCCATGTTGTGGGTATAACTGGGCATGATGTGTGAAGTTAAAAGGCGAAAATTGAAGGAGTTATTCACACAAAGTTGAATCGAGTTAGTTTATGAAAATGCCCGTACGATCGTTAGCTTATCAGTAAAGCGTATTCAAGCGCTATAAGCGTCTACTGACGCATGCGCCGTTGCCATGGCTACGGGCTGACAGTGACGTAATTTCGCTCCGTATCTACGCCAGCTGGTTTTCGCCGCCATCTTGTACGCAAAACTCTGAAAAATGTTCGTTTTCAGAGTTTTACCTACAATATGGCGGCGAAAACAGCTGGAGCGAAATTACGTCACTGTCAACTTTGTGTGAATAACTCCTTCAATTTTCGCCTTTTAACTTCACACATCATGCCCAGTTATACCCACAACATGGTGATCGTGTCGTGACCATAGATTCTGTGACGTCACGTAAATGGAACGAAAATGCGCCGATACAACTGTCAGGCGATGTAGAGGCTGGGAGAGCCGGGTGCGTCAGCTGACCAGTAAGCCGGCCTACACAGTAGAGTGGTAGACGCTTACTGTACGTGTGTATGGCGCCTGCACTGACTGGCTGACTCGGTGGGTGGGTGGGCAAGTATATAAGTGGATCAGCTAGGCGGCTGTGTGTGTGTCGGACTGTTGACCGATTGGTTTAGTGATGCCATCTCGCGATATCTACAGTCCCACCACTGCGCTGCGCTACATTGCGCTGTGCTGCAGTCTCTATCTTTATCGGACGACGCGCTGATGTAGCCGGGATTAGCTGCCGCGGTGTGGTTAGCGTGCTTAGGCAAACTGTTCACACCCATCGTGCATCTGTTCGCCAAGCAGCGAAACTGGTAGCAGCCCTCTTAAGGGCTGCGAGGGTAACTGCGGGCCTGGCGGAAAGTAATGGCAGCCTATCGCCGGCTTTATGAGGGAGGGCAGGGAAATGGAGGGGGTAAAGGAGGGAAGGGTAGTGGCCAGGCCCAATATTTTTGCCTACAACCGCCCCTGCAACCCCCCAACGAAAGGGGCAATTTGGGGTTAGTGTGCATGTAGGGAATGTATTACTCAAACGTTATTCGTCAGGTGGCAGTGGCGATGCGTCCGCTCGCTGTCACTGGTGCAGCGACTTGTCTGGTGAGTGGTCGACTGTGGAACGACCTTCCACCCGGACTACAGAGCCCCGGGACTGCATGAACTTCGACTCCTTCCGACCAGCTCTGCAATCTCATCCATTTGGCGACCCAAGCGCTTGGTGACTCTGTTGAATCTACAGGCGCTATACAAATAAACCTATCTATCTATCTATCTGTATATCTAATAGTGTGCGTAGAGTCCGGCGTGTGATCGCAGTTTGCCAGCATTGTCACTGGCGTCGAGCTGAGCTGAGCCAGTTGTGATGGGAGAAATTATCAGTCGAGTCGCTAGGGCGGCGCCACCATGCTGCACTTCCCCGTGAGCTGCGCCGCAAATCGCCGGTCCAGCTAATTAGCTGTACGCTCGGCTGATAAGAAAATGATTATGTTATCTGCGCCTATCGCGTCGACCATTCATTAAGCTGGACATAAAAAGTGAATCACCGAAGCGCGTGAGTGAATAATTCACATCCGAGCTCACATGCTTGGCGGCCGCTGCAAAACCCGACGTCGTTCACGCACACTACACTGGCAAACCGCCAGCATCTAGCTACACTACATGGCGGCTCAAAAACCGCACCCGTACGAAAGTTTCAAATAACTTCAACAAATGCTTGCCAATATCAATATTTTTTGTACAGGGAATTTACAGAGTCTCTCTAATGTTTAGATTTTGTAAACTGCGAATTTTGATGAAACAGGATACGACCAGCTACAGCAAGTGTTTGCGTCATGTGTCAGAAAACCCGGACCCAGGCATTACTTAGCAAGACACAACAATTCGCGTGAATTAATGTTTAGCCATTTAACATGAAAATGCTAGCATAGGACTCGCTAGTCAAAAGTTATTTGAGCATTTCGTACGGGTCCGGGTTTTTTTGAGCCACGGTGTAGCAGCGTATCGGTGTTGGCGCGCGTTTCATTGGTTGGCCGTCGTCATAGCAACGGCAATCAACAGGTGCCCGCCCACGTGTGTGGTCCTAGTTACAAGTGTGCTATCACTAGAGACAGACAGGCACATCGCACGAGCGTTCAGTGTCACATGCACTATAGCTACTGCTGGATAACGACAGCTCTGCAGGGGGCGTGACTCGGCTCAGCTAATTACTACGTTTAATTAATACTAAAAACTGCCATCTCTCATTGACAAGGCCAGTCGCCGTTAACACAGGGCTGGCGCTACCGCGCAGCCCGTGATACGCCGAAGCAGCGAAGTTCACTGGGTTGGCGGCGTGGCGCAGTGGTTAGCATGAACCAAGTTAACGCACGTCGGGCCCGGTTAGTACCTGGATAGGTGACCGTCTTGCTGATGTGACACGGCGATGATGTCACGTTCACACGCCAGCAGTCGCGAGATGACGACGCAGTGGAAACGGCGCCTCAATGCGCTACAGCAGACGCAACAGTTCGACAGTGAGGTACAGTATACAACAGTATATAGGCCGAGCGCGCCATTGCGTCTGTCTGTCTGTCTGTGTGTCTGTCTGCGGCTGCACGTCGTGACGCTGAAGTATGCAACAGCATATACAGTGTACAGTACTCAACACATGCATGCATCGGCGGCTGCACTTTCCCGCTGAGACTTTAGCTTTCATCCGAACTTTGCTCTTAACTTCGGTTTTAAACTAAAGTTTTAGTGGACTAGGCTATAGTTCTGGTTTTAGACTAAAGTTTCTTTCGCGTGCATCTTCTTTAATACTTGACAGAAACTGGTGAATTTTCGCACTTACATTAATGCTACAATTCCGTGTATTGAATTTTGTCATGCGTTAAGAATTTTGCGTAATAATAAAATTAAAACTATAAGCACTAGCCGGTAATGTAATGTAATGTCAATGTGGAGTTTAAGGTGACACTTCACGAACAAGTCCGTTACGAGGGCACCTTACAGTGTTAACAGTTACAGTCTGTCACACAGCTGGACACTACGGTGAAGAGTACGATGACTGAAACATGCAGTGCCGTCTTGAGGTCGCGGCGGAACTGCAGCAATGATGGCGCAGAACGATCAGACGACGGAAGAGCCGGAAAATGTGTAACATGGGTATCTTCTCACGATAGTTTCGGCTGAAAAAAACGAAAATAACTGCAACAACTAACAACATGACTGGCAGCCACCACGGCGCCCTCTATACTCCAAATAAGTCATCAGACTGTCAACATCACGGTTAATGACGTACTATCGTACGCGGCACTTTTTGCATAGAAAGGTGCGGAAATTAGTGTAAATTCCAGCAATTACATGTGTGTGTGTGTGTGTGTGTGTGTGTGTGTGGGCCAGGAGGCGAGCTCGTTGTTCAGTGATGTTGTGACACTAGTCCACGCCGGCTCACTGCTGCTGGTAGATGAAGATGGAGATCATGATGGTGCTACTGTTGAGCTGCTGAGACTGGTGCAGCTCATGTGGAGCCGCTGCCTCAGTCAGCCTGGACTACTGCAACTCTCTGCTCACAGCCGCTTGCCCACACACATCGCCACGTCGCTATGGGTCCGTCCGTCCGTCTGTCTGCTTCTGATCTATTCTGCCCCCAACTCAACCGCATTAGTGTCAATAATATCCCAAGCCACGCGCCGTAGGGATGGATAAGCGCAAGATGGCCGCTGGACTCTCAGGAAAATTAGTAAATTTGTTGCCGCCAGATGTCATATTTTTAGGCTAAAATGCACCAAATTCGATTTCCGCTGGGGCTCTGCCCCAGACCCTGCTAGGGGAGCTTACAGCGCTCCCCCAGACCCCCAAGCTGTATTTAAGGGGCCTGCTTGTAAGGGGAGGGAGGGGAAGGGGATTCGCCGGACCAATGTCAAACTGCTTCCTACGCGCCTGATCTGGGCCAGCTAGGCGCTGCGTGCCTAGGCCAGCTACTGTACGTGCTGCGTGCCTAGGCCAGCTAAGCGCTGCGTGCCTAGGCCAGCTACGTGCTGCGTGCCTAGGCCAGCTAGGCGCTGCGCGCCTAGGCCAGCTACGTGCTGCGTGCCTAGGCCAGCTCGACACGAGAGCTGTGCGGACAACGGATCGGTCCGCGCACGGACGTAGATCCGCTGCGCACGGCCGTAGGCAATCGTCTCGCCGCGAGGTAACTAATGTTGACGGATTCATTGCCAGCCGCCAGCATGGCAGGATTGTGTGCAGTTCAACTTTACTCCGGTTATTAACTGGAGGTGCCAGCTAACGCAGGCTGCTGACCAATATAATGGCTGTAAAACGCTGATTGTTGTTGTCATTAGCAGCCGGGCAGGCTTGCGTTCTGCCTCTGTTTCTTATTTATTTTTCGACGTCCGTTCACCTCTATGCAGTACTCCAGCCTGTGCCCAGCGACCAACACTGCACTACTTCTCTCGCATATGTTAACCGCCGTCTGGTGAATGTCGCCGAAACTGAGTGGAATCCTGTGGATTGAGTGTACATAATTGGTTGCCATGGCAATGCGTCTCAAGGGATTGAAAAACTAACTTTAGATCGTTCACCTGCAGAAAATCTGGTGAAGATAAGACTAGGTCCGCTAGATGCTGAGATAATTGTACTGACAGACATCGTTAACTATAAATATTGGAAAAAAAACAACAAACAGAGACAGAACATAGACCGGCTTTGTCGTGCGGCGGGCTAGTGCTTAGCTCGGGCAGGTGCGTGTGTGTGTGTGTGTGTGTAGGCGGTGGAAGCGCTGAGCTGGTACAGTGACGCCGTGTGTCAACGCATCGTCGACTCACAACTACTCGACGACATCGTAGCTTACCTGGACACGTGCAGCAGCAGCAGCAGCCAATCAGCGGCGGCCGTGTGGCACGTGACGGAGCGACTGGCGAGCATCGTTCATCAGGTCGCTATCAGCTGCAGTCCTAGTGACCGCAGCAGCAGTGCGTTCAGACGATGTCACGATGTGTTGCAGCGACTGCACCGCCGCCAACACGCTCCACTGCCGGTCAACAGCTGTCTACTTTCTGCGCGAAATATAGGCTAACATACGGCCATCTCTTTTTCCAGCAGAGTCTAACTCTGAGGGATTAGTGATAACTGCCCGACTAAATGCATTACGATCGTTTGGTTTGAGATCGCATTGCTGAGATTCAGTTCTGGCTCATCAACAATGTATGAGGCTGAGTAACGGTCCGACTTACAAAATATCTTACGACTTATCGTACGATTATCATAAGTTTTTTTTCGTAAGATCGACTTATGATACTGAGTTACGATGTGCTAAGATTTCTCTTGGGAATATCGACAGTTAATTTGTCACCATTTGATAGAGCGCATACGACTTCCTATTCGACTTTAATAGAAACCATGCGTCTGACTTGTGACAGACAGACGGACGTACACAGTTAATGTGCGAACACTATCTCAGACGATCTGACGATTTTGCAAGTGAATCGTACCCAAGAAAAGCCTTGCGTTCTCCGTAAGATGTTTCGTAAGTTAGACGTGCGTGAGTGGATCGCAACTTTGGCATTGTCGTAAGATAATAGTCGTAAGATATTTCGTAGATCGGGCCGTTTTGGTCTTTAAAACTCAGACCAGACTGATAATCAATCAATCAATCAAGGTTTTTATAGTGGCCTAAGTAAACTAAATCACTGTGAGGTCCACTAGAGTGCTAGACGGAAGGATTGATAAGCGCCAGTTCACATTCTGCAGTAATTAAGCACGTCTCATAGCGAGCGCGTCCAGTCTACATGCTGTATGCGTGTTGTCATCACATGACGCTGTCTGTCTGTCTGTCTGTCTGTTGCAGGCGTCGTTGTGTGCCGCAGTGGTTGAGTCCCACCGGCTCAGTCCAGGCGGCGACGGCCATGTTGTGGACAACACTAGTGGCCGGGTGCCGCTGAGCGACGACTTGCTGCGTTATGTCAACTTGCTCGGTCAGCAGTGCTACTCAAGCTACAGACTGCGACTCCTCTACGTCAGGGTAACAACAGCACGTGCAGCCTCTACAGTAGTGTGCCGATACAGTTGGCACAGTGCCGGTTCCCACTGCTAAAATATTAATATGTTTTTCAAGTAAAATATACGGAAGCAATTTTATCAAGCTGCACTCGGAATCTGTTGTGGTTTGAAATTAACCAAAATGCTGATTGCAGTTTAAGAAAAAAATATTATAGTGTCGTGCATTGCAATTGTGGGCGCTGACAGTTCGTTGCGTATCAGTCCGGCATTTGACTGACTGTGGTTCTAGTCTACAACTGGAATCCACGAGCAACGCCGAGCCATGCACTGCGATACCGCCAGCATGCCAGTGTACTCGCCGACTGTGACGAAGGGCAGGGCAAACTGAGGGAAAGCGAGTGTTATATTTTACAAGGTTGTAGGGTAGCCATTTTGTCTTAAGTGCTTTGACACTGTTGGCTGGGCGTCAGGAAGAGCATGCGGCCTGTAAACAACTGAGTGATGAGGTGTTGGTGTGGTTACAGTATCTGTCTGAAGTCAGATGCATATGGTCCAGCTGATGCCACTGCATCCCAAAACCCCATCATCTCTTGCCTCATTTAAATCCAGACTGGTTTTGCCTTTCTGGTACCGACTAACCCAGATTGTACAGTAGAAGAGCCCGTTAATCGGGTGTAGTGTAGTAGTCGTAGTCGGGTAGCTATAGGGTAGCAATTTGTCGTTGGCGGAAAGGCGCAGCGGCTGTTCGCTGGCTCGTTGAGATGTTGTGGATGTGGTGGTGTCTACAG
>Ga0126325_10000567_pt1 | contig 10123 bp, 6 predicted proteins | sample InaspJWI14metaG_FD_94487 | JGI IMG/M metagenome (GOLD analysis project Ga0126325, IMG submission 94487) | Marine gutless worms symbiont microbial communities from Oahu, Hawaii - Inanidrilus sp. 1 OAHU.JWI-14 metaG | ecosystem: Host-associated > Annelida > Digestive system > Unclassified | place...
GAATAGGACGTCGTATGCGCTCTATCGAATTGTGACATTGCCGTTGACCTTGAGTGCCCCCTAACCACCCCAAACCACCCCATTTTCTGCATTTTGCACCGCCATTCACAGCTTCGTATCGGGTGAACCTAGAGACTTCGTATTTGGTACATTAACTTACCATAGCAAGTCCCACCCTGCCGAAGGGGCGTGGTCAGGGTCAAATAACCCGTTTTACAATTTTGCACCCCATGTAATAAGCTTATCTCCGCAACGGCTAACGCTAGAGACTTCAGATTTTGTACACGGGTCGGCCATGTGAAGTCTTAGTCTTGTGATGAGTGAGTGCTCCCAAAGTGGGAGTGGTCAGGATCACGTGAGCAATTTCTACATTGTGGACTTAGAAAATTTCGCCACAGCACGTCGTCGGTATACAGGTGATATACACAATTCGACCGTCGTCGGTTTGTTTATGACACCGGAGACAATGGGAGCCGACTCGGTCGCGTCATGGTTGAGTACACATTGTTCATGACACATTGCCTCCGACTAAACCTCCAACTTCATACCATTAGTTTGGTCAGGACTTGTCGTACAAGTAGTTTCTGCACAGTTGCGTGGCAATTGGCAAGATTACTACTGACAAGACCCATCGCGCGGTCACTCGGCGACAGCTGAGCTTCTTGTTTACCGCGCGATGCTATGCATCCGCGGTACTAGCCATGGGCCTGTGTCCGTCTGTGTCCGTGTCCGTCTGTCACAAGTCGGTGTTCTACTAAAACGGCAAAACGTAGTTTTCTGATGCCAAATATCTCCGCGAAAGTCGACGGGGTCACCCCCTACGGGGGCGCTAAATGCAGGTGGGGTGGGTCAAAATAGGTGACTTTCTACAAATAACCGGCTATATCTCGAAAAAGGTAAAAGATAGACACATAGTTTCTATTAAAGTCGAATAGGAAGTCGTATGCGCTCTATCGAATGGTGACATTGCCGATGACCTTGAGTGCCCCCTAGCAACCCCAAACCACGCCAATTTGTACATTTTGCACTGCTTCTCATATCTTCGTAATGAGTGTAGTTAGAAACTTCAAATTTGGTATGTAGGTTAATGGTAGCAAGTACCAGCCTGCTGACGTCAAGCCATCCCTGAAAGGGGCGTGGTCAGGGTCATGTGACACATTTTAGAATTTTACACCCCCCGTAATATATCCACAATGGCTAACGCTAGAGACTTCAAATTTTGTACACTGGTCGGCCATGTAAAGTCTTAGTCTTGTGATGAGTGAGTGTTCCCTAAGTGGGCGCGGTCAGGGTCACGTAAGCGATTTCTACATTGTGGACTTAGAAAATTTCGCTACAGCATATCGATCGTCGAAGCGTGTTATCAACTTAGCTCGAGAAAGGTGGACGCTCAGAGCGTGATAAACTGGGCCGTCGTCGGTCAACTGAGTTTATAATACCTCCGAGCTCCGACGCTCGACCACTGTAGTTTATCACATAGATCGTCAAACTCTGTCTGATTTTGTCGCGCGAGCCAATTAGCGACAGCTGATACTTGGTTCAGTACTTGTCGTAAAAGTAGTTTCTGCACTGTTGCGTGGCAATTGGCAATATTTCAACTGACACGACGCATCGCGCGGTCCCTCGGCGATAGCTGAGCTTCTTGTACCTTTCTGGTACCGGCTCACCTGGGTAGTCCCGGAAAAAGGGCCGTTAAACTGGTGTGTTTTTCTTGTGAGATAACGCAAATAATCAGAAGTATGTATGAATAATACTGCTGAAAATGACTTTTTTGGATTTACCAAGGTAAAGTGGAGTGGCTACATCTGACAGGTAAGGTGGACAAATCTGTAAGATTTTAATGTCAAATGTTCTCAGGATTTAACACGCCAAAAACATTAAAATCTGTTAATTTTTGACAGAGTTATTCAAAAAATAAAATGTTGACGTTTTCTTGGGACACAGTGTACATTGTAGTTCCACTCCTTGCAACGAAAAAGTTCTGGAGGTGTTAAACACTGCAGATCTTCAGCAATACAATAACAATAATAGTATGGTACATTGCATATATGGTATAATTACCATTTTAAGTTCCTGAATATCGCTGGCTGAAAATGTGATGTGATTCATCGATAGGCAAGTGATCTTAACTGGCTGATCGTAGTAGGTCCCATCCGCCACCGCTGATATGTTGCTGGCCACAGATGCCAATGACTACAGCTCACACAAATCGCATTACCCTCGCGACTGACAAAACAAGCTAGAGCTCGGGACTCAACTCAGATCGCCTGCAAGTACTTGTACCCGAATACAAAAATATATGAAGATTAGTCCATCATATACAAGAAGCTCAGCTACCGCAGAAGGATCGCGCGAGCATGTGTCAATGGAAATCTTGTTGACTACGGCAAAACAGTATGAAAATGGCATTTTAAGAAGCTTGCGATAGGCAAATAACCGTCAAGGTCATTTGAGGTTATTGGTATTGGTGCTAATCAATAGTCTTCCAATGTAATTATATCTCTATCTTGTACTATTCTGAGACATTAACACTTATTTCCCCTAAATGTTAAAGGGGACTGACCCTAAATACGCCCATGCTGTAGAATTTAAACATGCGTAAGATAGTACTCATTATGACCAATCTGCAAACCAAATTTGAAATGGCTAGCTTCATCCGCTCCAAAGATATGAACGGGGCCTCAAAATCGCGCTGGTTCGTCTGTGACAGCTGATGCTTTAAAAATAAATGCATTATACAAAACACCCCTAAAATCTAACGGTCTCCTCCTTATTCCACAACAAAGTTCTCAAAGACAGGGTGAGTCTGATAATGATAATAATAATAATAATAATAGTAGCAGTAGCAGTAGTAGTAGTAACTACGACAATGTTTATGGTGCTCAATGAGTCCCCCAATGACCAGTCATTGAGAGAGTTTACCCTGCTAATTTGATGAATGCAGACTGAGCGCCGGGTGTCCGCCCATCCTCAGATAAAAAAAATTCTGGAGGTCGACTTGGGCTGTAAGTCCGCCGAAAATTGGTAGCTACCATCCACATTTGTTAATATTACTCAGCCCGTAGGCTGATACTTTACCGTCCCACGAAGGGTAGAAGGCTGAGTCGACGGTGACGTCAGAAAAACGAAATGGCAGAAACCGAGTGGCAAACACGGGATAAAACACAACTCAACACAACAGTTCATAAGTAAGCAAGTAAGTCAAATTTACACAACACAAAGTAAACTTTTCAAACACTTGGACTGATGTCGTGCTCTCTGACTGGCAGTAACCTAAGCTGTAAGCTTACCGCCATAGAACTACGTCCACCATTTCCAATACACTGATCGCTGACAGTCAAATCATGGCAGTTTATCTTCCAAGACATTAGCAAGCTCTTACGCTCGCGGCGTCTTTTCTTTCTACAATGTCACCAATTTACAGCAAGCATCATATTAAAACAGCATGGGACGGTATGACTAAGAATTCAACAAGCTGATAATGCAAGAACAACGTACTGCAGTGAGGACATAGCACACAGAGAAACAGCAATGGCAACGCTAACTGGCAGCCGCATGCAGTACGACATAATCACGCAAATAACTTTTTATCAACTCATACTGTACTATTAATCTGTAAGGTAACGCTGATAAGATCTAGCAGTAAAAACGCTCAGTCCATTAGTTTATAGTGTAGCTGTTATAATTCTGGCAACTAGAGTGTATTGAATATATAGTTATTGTGTTACAAGAAGCTCTGCTACCGCAAACGGACCGCGCGACGCGCTATGTCAGTCAAAATCTTGTCAACTGTAGAAACAAGTTATACAACAAATTCACAACAAATCGCAGTAATGAAGTTAGTTGATCAACTTCACGACTTGTAGTAGGCCTAAACAGCCACGACTCGTCGACTGTCGTAGGTGTCGTCTACAAACTCGACCGTCGACGACAACGAGGATGAGCCATTTGTTAACATAGCGATCAACTAGCAGTGGCAAAATTTTCTAAGTCCGGAGTTTATGACAAGTCCCAGAGGGAAGTACCTTAATTTTTGTAGATGCCCAAATTTCCTTATAACACAGTGTGCGATAGGTGGAAGGAAACATCCATGCCAAAAACTAGCTCGATTCGTTATTCTGCCAGTCGTTTCGATACAATACTGGCTTGTAATGGACGGACGGACAGATGGACACATGATGACAGCATATAGGCTACTGCGCTAGCATAGCGTCGCGCGGCAAAAACAGTATGTGAAATTCTATGCGAGAATGTTATGCTAACCGGTAAAATATGCACAAAATGATCATCAGAAGTAATACAATAAAACCCAAGATGCAAAGACCAATGACGATATATATAACTGCAATACATGTCAATAAAACAATATAGAATATAATAAGCAAGCGTGCATAGTTAAGCTTAACATGTACAGCACAAAACATACGTCAGGTTGTAACATAAATGAGATGTCATATGAATTAAACCCAAACATGAGAAGCTCACTATCGTAGCACATAGTGCATACATTAAAGCAGGTTATCAACAGTCACTTTTATTTCTGCACAGTGACTAATTTGCATACATATTAAATAACAATATATAAGTTAAATCTACTGAGTACAAAATGGGGGAAACTATCGACACTAAAAAGTAAAGACATGAAGCCTGTCACTGTTGCTGTTTTCGTTATAACGAATACAAAATATGTGGCTGGTCTAAAGTTATCCTATGAGATATGTTTCTGCGTTATGATTTACACAATAAAGGAAGTACGTTGACCAGGATGGGTGTGAGTGGGTGAATGTTTCTTCTGGTACCGGCCTACCTGGGTTGTCCCGGACAAACGGCCGTTAAATGGTTGTTGTTGTTGTTGTTGTTGTTATGATTTACACAAGTGCCGTGAAGCATATCTAACTAGCATAGCCTCAACCACAATCACCATACATTTTTAATTCCATAAATTAGATTTTTATTCAAAAATTCATATTTCGTTTCTGCAAGTTCTATCACTAAGCTACTGTTTTAGCAGAGCTTTCGACTGTATTTCAAACATTAAAAACTTCACATTCAACTTCACATTGTTGAAATTTTTGAATAACAATTAAATCGTTAAATTCAAAATGTATTCAGTGTATGAACTTCCTATAGCCTTGCAACTTTAACTTTATAAATTTACATATTCTGACATTACGGTCAGCAAACTAGATCTCTTTGAAGTGTTCTATAATAACAAGCTACTGTTATTAATAGGCATAGCACAGACGCAGCATATGCCTCAGAGGTAGTAGAATAGTACAGTGCCTTCAGTGCTTTGATGCTGTTGGCTGGGCGACAGGAAGGGCATCCGGCCTGTAAAAAACTGAGCGGTGGGGTGCTGGTGTGGTTATCTGTCTGGAGTGAGGTGCTGACTTTCATATGTCCCAGCTGATGCCAATGCCACTCACTGTCTCTTGCTTCAGTAAAATCCAGATTGGTTTAGTAGTAGTAGTAGTAGTAGTAGTAGTAGTAGTAGTAGAATAGTAGATCTGCATGTCTGTCTGTTGGTTACGACTATGTGCTCTGCAAAAACAGCCGAAATGCAATTTTGGAGTGTGGACTCATGAGAGCCAAAAGCCACTTACAGGATGGCTGACTGGATTCATCCATGGAAAGGGACACTTTTGAGATAACATACTGGGACATGTCCGAGCATGCCAACAAGCGATATACTCAAACTGACTCACAAGGGGCAGCACGCAGTGATCCGGCTGCTGGCCACCTTTAATGTGTCCACTTGTCAACATACTGCATAGCAATGATACGACGTTTGAGATTACAACCAATTTATCATATTTAACAAGAAGCTGTGCAAACTGACCGTGAGAAGCGCTGTATCAGTCAAATCTTGCCGGCTGCTCCACAGCTGCAGGAACAAGTTGTACAACAAATCCAGAACATATCGAAGTTATGGAGATAGAGGGTTAAAGTCGACTGACGTGTAATACACTGCGTGCAATCTGCGACGACGCGTCTGCCATCATAGGTATGATATAGTACCCTTACTTTTGGAGTTACCCGAATTTCCTTACAACACAGCGTAGGGTACTCGAAAGAAGCTATCGTGCCAAAAACCAGCTCGATTAGTTCATCCATTTTGACAGAATTCCGACTTGTGACAGACAGTCACGAACACGGACTGACTTAGCCTCACTCAGGACCTTGGCATAAACCGCACTAGCATAGCGTCGCGCGGTAAAAATCACTGTGGTGTGTACTACATTTGTAGTAAAATACTAACAACTACCACAAAACACAATAAACTACCAGGAGCACACTGATCGTCATTGAAGCCACAGTCTGGTTGATCTTTAGGTAAAGACACGTGACTTGCTGCTGGCTCAACCTGGAGTTTCTACGCCCAGCATCAAAACACAGCCAAAGTCAACCCATGATTAACTCAATATAGTGCAGACGTTCGCTAGTGAAGGTCGAGATACAATATCAAAGTTAACGTTCAACTAAATATTGCAGTGTGTCAGTGGTATGGATGGGTCAATTAATGGACAACTTAATACAGTAAATATCACGTGACTACAAATGGACCAATTAGCAAACCATGTTATCGTTCCTCATAGGAAAATGCTATAAAATATCAATGTTAGTTTTCACTTCAGACTGTCAATGCCATGTTAAATGTGCATATATATGAGTAGTAGGATTAGGGAGGTTTCGCGATATAGAGGTGTACGAAATGTCCCATGTCGCGATCGCAGATGATTGACAGCTCATTAACCAACTTAGTGATGGGTTGATTTAATTTTTTGACCTAACCCTAGGGTGCTGCAGCCTAGTGCTACACACATGGCGTGGTCATACGGCCTAGGCCTAATGCTAGGCCTAACCCTAACCCCTAACCCTAGATGCGGCCTATTGTTACACATGGCGTGGTCTAGTGCGGCCTATTGCTACACGTATTCACGTAGCGTGGTCGTTCGGCCTGATGCGGCATATTGCTACAGGTGGCGTGGTATGCAGCCTATTGCTACACATGGCGTGGTCTAGTGCGGCCTACTGCTATACGTAGCGTGGTCATGCGGCCTGATGCGGCATATTGCTACACGTGGCGTGGTCATGCGGCCTAGTGCTACACGTAGCGTGGTCGTTCGGCCTAGATACGGTCCAATGCTATACGTAGCGTGGTAATGCGGCCTATTGCTACACGTGGCGTGGTCCAGTGTGGCCTAGTGACCCGTGGCGTGGTCTGCGACCGTTGGTACGACCAAATCTATTTCAGTGTGTGCTGTGAACGTGCGGCCTATTACTACACGTAGCATGGTCTGTGACAGTTTTGGCGACACATCGCACTGTGAACCTGTCTTAACGTTGCGCGACCGACCGCGCAGACTGGTCGTTATTATAATCGTCGTACGCTGCCCGCCCACATTTGCTGCTGTGGCGGTGTGACCTGAAGAGGCCACGTCAATCCATCATACAGCATATAATAGTACCGACAGTACCGCGCTGCCCGACCGGTCAGTGGTCGTTTATCAACCGACAATCGACATCGGCTCGGTCGCTGTTTGAAAATCGAACGCACAGCTCCGCTGGCTTCACTGTATGTTCAGACGTCGGTCGATGAACATCGCCAGCAGTACATTGGGTGAGTTTTCGCTATGTGTCCCCATTCTAGCTGTCGACCCTTTTATGACGCGGTGCTATGCTGCCCATGGTGTGTCAGTCTCACTGTCAAGCCCATTTGCGTCGCCGTCAGTGCTTTGACGATGTCTTTTGCTTCAGTAAAATCCAGATTGGCACCAAATGCAGGTAGTCGACGGGACAGACAGTCGTACACCCGGCCATTACATAGCCAGGCAACGTCAGTTAAGACTGAGTTGAATGTGTTTGCAGTCGCGTGGTGAACAGCAGCTCCCCCTGGCCGTTATTTTCGGATATGTACATTTTAAACTATACATATTTGCCCTCAATCCCACAAACTCTTCAGGCGGGATAGTATCAGTTTCATCTTTAAATTTACCTATAACCTTTGCGTTGACGGGGCTGTACAAAGGGAGGCTGTCACGGCCAGATAGTATCTGACTTTGATTTTATTTGAGATGGACCAAAGAAAGCAGACACTCATTAATTTTTTTAAAAGTTTTCTTAAAATAAACAACAATAAATTACCAAAAAATACAATTAGCAACAATTCAGAAATTTAGGACAATGATGCACATACACAATGCAATTCAGTTGCAAGTTGTCAAACACAGCAGTCCGGCTATGGCCAATCGTCGACAAATAGCAGCAAAACGTCTCCAAGTCAACACTGGATAACTCAGGAAACAACTAAGCTTTCATCTCCGCAAATGGAACAAACGCCCACAACAAAAACATCTCCAGGAACAGAACGAACTCCCACAATAGAAATGACAATGACCAGTCTACAACACACAAGCCTACACGTCATAGTTTCTAGCCAAAATTCATAATATGGGCCTGTAGGCCTATCATAATTAAACTATAACCAAAGCTCTCAATTAAATATCACTCAAATAAATAAGGTCGCAGCACACCAATCGGAGTCACGTCATAGACATGATGGGGCGTTTGCATGCCGACATTTTCTTCCAGGATCGTTACATGTTGAACGAAGTAAACGTCAATATAAAGTTGGTGCGTAGCAAAGACGCCTTCTGGGTCATGTCCGAAACCGACTGCAAAGTGATGATCACGAAGGCCGCGATGTTCATGAGAAAAGTCAAGCTGTCGCCGTCGGTATTCTTGGCACACGCCAAGGCCTTGGAAAACGGTACGGCAAAATATCCCATTAGACGCGTCGTAAGACGTTTACCGTGCCGAACGGTTTTCGAGACATCAGTCACGAGAAACTGTTTTCCGGTCAACTGCTAACACGCGTCGTCGTCGGGCTAGTGACTAGTGAGGTGTTCAACGAACATAGGAAACGAAATCCGTTCAACTTTCAGCATTTCAGTGTCACCGAAATATCGTTGTATCTGGACGGACAGCAGCAGGATGGTATAAAACCGATGGAACTGAACTATACAGACAGTCGCTACATTCGAGCTTACAACACGCTGTTCTCCGGGACCGGAAAGATCTGCAGAAACGAAGGCATAGCTATCGATCGGAACGACTAAGCAGCCACGCTAACGGCTAGGCCTATGCGTTGTACAAGTTCGATCTCACGGTCGATCTGATGCGTCAGGGAAGCGTGCGATTGGTACTGAAATTCGGTCAAGCGCTCGCTACGACGGTCACCGTGGTGGTCTATGCATAGTTCGAGAACGTCATCGAGATCGACAGAAACAGAAATGTCATATACGACTTCGGAGCATGAATAGTGAGGACATAGAACGCGCCGTTCGACGTCGAGTGCGACGTTTCGATGGCGTCTTCGCCGCGGATCGACTTCCTAACGATCCCTGTCTGCTGGTCTGCAACACCGATCCATCGCACAACCCGGGTGAACACTGGGTAGCCATCTACGTCGAGGAGGAAGGACGATACGGTGAATATTTCGATTCCTTCGGCAGACCTCCGCCCGTGACATTTAGACGTTACTTGGACAGACATTGTATGCATTGGTCGTATTGGACGTACAGTGACAAAGTGTCGCCAGTCGTTTCTGTGGACATTATGGTACTAATTTACAAGCCAGCCGCCACCTTAAACTGCTTCAAATGTACTTTAATTTAATAGAATAAGTGTTCTTATGTATGATTCCGAGGTAATAGCCGACGGGAAACTGTAAATGACTTACTTGTGTACAAATAAATAAACTGTCCGATGTAAACATCAACTCTTTCGCCATGACATAGAATCGTTTTCATGCAACATAGAATTGTCGTGTCGTTAAACCGCGTAAACAAGTCATGTGGGTGCGTTCAGAATTCTTATTTTGTTGTCGACGAATATGTAGAAAAATTATGGGCTCAGGCTGATACGTCTATGCCGATCAGGTTAGTGTCGGTGTTACTTCGGGTCGTGGATCCTAGGGCCAGTAGGGCGCTCCTGGGTCTTAGGGTGAGCAGTTAAGGTTTAGTGTCAGTCTTAGTTTCTTAGTTCAGGAAAAGGACTATTGAAGAGATAGGTATAGACGTGTCAGCCTGAGCCCGTAATTTTTCTACGTCTACGTGGACAA
>Ga0126325_10000568_pt1 | contig 10116 bp, 10 predicted proteins | sample InaspJWI14metaG_FD_94487 | JGI IMG/M metagenome (GOLD analysis project Ga0126325, IMG submission 94487) | Marine gutless worms symbiont microbial communities from Oahu, Hawaii - Inanidrilus sp. 1 OAHU.JWI-14 metaG | ecosystem: Host-associated > Annelida > Digestive system > Unclassified...
GATTTTTAAATGATAAAAAAACAGATCTTCTGGTGGTATAATAAGTGTGAGCATTTCTACTTCGGATTCCAATATGACTCCTGAAAAGACTCAAGCTCCTATCAGGTACCCGAGCGACCTCATTGATGAAGAGTGGGAAATTCTCCAGCCTATTTTTGATGAGCTCGAGTTTGAAGTGATATCTAGCCAACAATCGGAAATGACCCGGCAGGGTCTAGATAACTTTAGAGCAGGTTTTCTTTCAGTAGAGTAAGTATTCTATCAGAGAGATCTTCCGCTCGGTGATTAAATCTGAATTCACATTCCTTGAGGTGTAAAAGGAACGTTTAAATGTCAGAGCGAAGGTCTCGTTAAAAATGGCACAAATGCGTCCGGTAGCTCGCAATATCACTGTAAAGCCTGTGGCGCCTAGGGCGTACTTGCGCGCAAAGAACTCGCGACGGAAGATAAAGAAAGAATTCATTATAAATGAACGCAATCGTTCAGACCAAGCGTATTCTTCCAGAAGAGAGGGCTACGTTCGATTACCGAAGTTTTTCCCCAAGTCCCGGTCGCCTTCCAGGCCGCTTTGACGGCAAGGTCGATATCCTTACAGTTGGATTTTGTTACTTTTGCAATAACACTTCCGTCAACAGGCGATATATCGTCAAAATATTCACCGTCAACCGGAGGTAACCATTCTCCCCCAATATAGTTTTCGTACTGATTTTTGAATTCCGGTTTTTGGTAAGACATGATGTTCTCCTTCTTTGAGTAGCATCGGTTCGTGGAATGTGCCGAAGCCTCGCTAGCGTTCGAGCAGCAAACGCAGCACCCGACGCAAAGGCTCGGTCGCTCCCCACAGGAGCTGATCGCCGACGGTGAAGGCCGAAAGGTACTCTTCTCCCAGGTTCATCTTGTGCAATCGCCCCACCGGTATCCGTAGGGTGCCGGTGACCGCCGCCGGCGCGAGCGTCTGCACCGTGGCCTCCCGCTCGTTGGGGACCAGCGTTACCCAGTCGTTGGCGGAGACAATTATGTCCTCGATCTCATCCAGCGGGATGTTGCCGCTAAGCTTGACGGTCAACCCCTGGCTGTGACAACGCATGGCCCCGACCCGCACGCAGGTGCCGTCGATGGGGATCGGCCGTTCTTCACGCCCGAGGATCTTGTTGGTCTCCGCCATGCCCTTCCATTCCTCCCGGCTCTGGCCGTTTGGAAGCCGGGTATCGATCCAGGGGATCAGACTCCCCGCCAGGGGGACACCGAACTGGGACGTCGGAAATTGCGCCCCCCGCATGGTCTCGGTCACCAGCCGGTCGATTTCCAGGATGGCAGAGGCAGGATCCGCCAGCAGCTTGGCCACGCTGTCGTGGATAGCACCCATCTGGGCGAGGAGCTCGCGCATGTGCCGAGCGCCGGCGCCGGAGGCGGCCTGATAGGTCATGGCGCTGACCCATTCCACCAGGCCGTGTCGGAACAGCCCCCCCAGGGCCATCAGCATCAGGCTGACCGTGCAGTTGCCGCCGATGAAGTCCTGCTTGCCTGCGGTGAGGGCCGTGTCGATGACCTCGCGATTGACCGGGTCGAGCACGATGATACTGGTGGGTGCCATGCGGAGGGTCGAGGCGGCGTCGATCCAGTAGCCCTGCCAGCCCTGGTCCCGCAGACCGGGGTAGATCGCTTGCGTGTAGCCGCCGCCCTGGCAGGTGAGCACCAGATCCATGGCGGCCAGGGCGTCGAGATCCTGGGCGTCCCGCAGGGGAGCACTGCCCCGGCCCACGTCCGGGCCGGCCTGACCGACCTGGGAGGTGGTGAAGAAGACCGGCTCCTCGATGTCCGCGAAATCCCGTTCCTCGCGCATCCGATCCATGAGCACCGAACCCACAATACCGCGCCATCCCACGAAGCCGATCCTGTTCATCTTCCGCTCCATTCGCATGAATTTCCCGCCGCGCTGCATGGGTGGCCGCCACGCAGGCGGATCAGCGCCACAGCGATCGGTGGCCGGAAGCCCGCTCAGGGCGGGGCAAGCCCCGCCTTTTCGATGCCGCAGTCAGAGAACTGACCGGTTATTCCAGCGGCAGCTTGCCAATCCGCTCCCGCCATTCCATGGGACCTGTCCGGTGCACCGACTCGCCGCGGGAGTCCACGGCGACAACTACCGGCATGTCCCGGACCTCGAATTCGCGGATCGCCTCCATCCCCAGGTCCTCGAAGGCGATCATGCGCGAGCCTTTGATCGCCTTCGCCACCAGATAGGCGGCCCCGCCGACGGCCATCAGATAGACCGCCTGATGTTTCTTGATGGCCTCGATAGCGGCAGGTCCGCGCTCGGCCTTGCCCACCATGCCGATGAGCCCGGTCTCGGCAAGCATCTGCTCGATGAACTTGTCCATGCGGGTGGCGGTGGTGGGGCCGGCGGGGCCGACGATCTCGTCCCGCACCGGGTCCACCGGGCCCACGTAGTAGATGAAGCGATTGGTGAAATCAACTCCCTCGGGGAGAGATTCGCCCCGTTCCAGCATGTCGGCGATGCGTTTGTGGGCCGCGTCGCGTCCGGTGAGGAGCTTGCCGGAGAGCAGGATCCGGTCACCGGGCTTCCAGGTAGCGATCTCCTCCGGCGTGACGCGATCCAGGTCGACTCGCCTAGCGTTCGCACCGGCTTCCCAGGTGATGTCCGGCCAATCCTCCAGCCGCGGGGGCTCGAGCCTGGCCAGTCCGCTGCCGTCCAGGGTGAGCTCCAGGTGGCGCGTGGCAGCACAGTTGGGGATGACGGCGACCGGCAACGAGGCGGCGTGAGTCGGATAGGTCCTGATCTTTACGTCCAGGACCGTGGTCAGCCCCCCGAGCCCCTGGGCGCCGATTCCCAGGGCATTGACCTTTTCGAACAGCTCCAGCCGCAACTCCTCGATGAAGTTCGCCGGTCCTCGGGTCCTGAGCTCATGGATATCGATGTGCTCCATCAGGGCCTGCTTGGCCAACAGCATGGCCTTCTCCGCGGAGCCGCCGATGCCGACCCCCAGCATCCCCGGCGGACACCAGCCGGCACCCATCATGGGGACGACCTTCAGCACCCAATCCACCAGGCTATCGCTGGGATTCAGGATGGTGAATTTGGTCTTATTCTCCGAGCCGCCGCCTTTGGCCGCCAACTTCACTTCCACCCGGTCTCCCGGCACTAGCTCCATATGGACTACCGCGGGGGTGTTGTCACGGGTGTTCTTACGTTCCCCGATCGGTGGAGAAACGATCGACGCGCGCAGCACATTGTCCGGGTGCGCGTATGCCCGGCGCACGCCTTCGTCCACCATCTCCTGGATACTCAGCTCTGCTTCCCAGCGCACACCCATACCGACCCGGAGGAAGACCACCGCCATGCCGGTATCCTGACAGATGGGACGATGGCCCTCGGCACACATCCTGGAGTTGACCAGGATCTGGGCCATGGCGTCTTTCGCTGCGGGGGACTCCTCGGCCTGGTAGGCCGCGGCCAGGGCCCGGATGTAGTCTCGCGGGTGGTAGTAGGAGATGTACTGAAAGCCGTCGGCGATGCTCCGGATAAAATCTTCTTGGCGGATAGTAGTCATGTTCGGGATCTGCCTTCTTGTCGGTGGAGTGCGTCGATAACCTTCCATTATACGCGCTCGCCTTGGGTACGGCCCATCCTCCTCTCTTCCCTCGTAGCGCAGGTGTCGTCCCGCCTGCAAACGGACGCCGGCAGATGCACCGATAAATGGCAGGGGGACGCCTGCACTATGAAATGATGAGTGATGAATGCGAAATGATGAATGCAACTCATCATCCATCACTCAAACTTCGTCACCGGAACTGCTCGCGGGGCGATGTGGCGCGGCCCCGGCACAGCTCCCGGTAGCCACGCAGGAAGAGGCTGTGGCCGCGTTGTTTGAGCTGCTGCTTGAGGCATCCCTTCCGAGTCCCGGTCAGGTGCCCGCTTCGGTCCGGCTCGGTCAGAATCAGCAGGCTTCCTCGTCGTCATGCGCGCCGGAACGAGACCGCCGGCTGCGGCTGAATTCATCATTCCTCATTCATCATTTGGGAGTGCAAGCGGGACGCCTGCATTACCCGGGAGAGAGCCTGGGCCGAACGCAGCGAGGGGGGTTGGGGAGAGGGGATCGAATCGGTTCCCATTTGAAACTTGCCTACAACCCCCTGCTGAAAGCAGCAACACCGGGCTGGGCATCGTTAACCCGGCCCAACGGGGCTAAAGTACCCGTTTCCACTCGACCACAACCCTGAGCAGAACCTTGCCCTCTCTCACCGAATCCATCGCCAAGGTCGGCGGCAACACCTTTCTGTCCCGCATCGCGGGCTTCGTCCGCGACCTGGTGGTGGCCCGGGTCTTTGGTGCCGACGCCGGGACCGACGCCTTCTTCGTCGCCTTCAAGATCCCCAACTTCATGCGCCGGCTGTTCGCCGAGGGGGTCTTCTCCGTGGCCTTCGTGCCTGTGCTCAATGCGTATAAAACCAAGCACGGCACCTCGGAGCTCAAGGGCTTCGTGGATGGTATGGCGGGGACCTTCGGTGCGGGCCTGTTGGGCGTGACCTTCCTCGGTGTGCTCGGGGCCCCCGTGCTGATCCTGATCTTCGCGCCAGGCTTCTCGGACGAGGCGGATAAACAAGCGATGGCCGTGGAGATGCTGCGCCTGACCTTTCCCTATCTGATGTTCATCTCCCTGACGGCGTTCGCCGGGGGGATCCTCAATACCTACGAGCGGTTCGGTGTGCCCGCCTTCACGCCGGTCCTGCTCAATGTTTCCCTGATCCTCTGCGCTCTCTGGCTGGCCTCGGAAATGGAGCGACCCATCTTCGCGCTAGCCTGGGGGGTCTTCATCGCGGGGATCGCACAGCTCGTCTTCCAGCTACCGTTTTTGTGGCGAATCGGGATGCTGCCGCGACCGCGCGTCGATTTTCGGGACCCTGGAGTACGGCGTGTCATCAAGCTCATGGTTCCGGCCCTGTTCGGGGTCTCGGTGACCCAGATCGGCCTGCTGTTGAACACCCTGTTGGCCTCCTTCCTGGTGACCGGGAGTATCACCTGGCTCTACTACGGCGATCGGCTCATGGAGTTCCCCCTGGGTATCCTGGGCGTAGGATTGGGGACCGTGATCCTGCCCAAGCTGTCTCAAAAACACGCCAAGCAGTCACCCGAGGCGTTCTCGTGGACCCTGGACTGGGCCCTGCGCTGGGTGCTGCTGTTGGGGGTGCCCTCCGCGATCGGGCTGCTGGTACTGGCCGGTCCCATGATGGCCACCTTGTTCCACTCCGGCGAGTTCACCGGTGAAGATGTGATTATGGCCGCACGGGCGCTCATGGCCTATGCCTTGGGGTTGACCGCTTTCATGGGCATCAAGGTCCTGGCGCCGGGTTTTTACGCGCGCCAGGATATGAAGACGCCCGTGAGAATCGCCGTGATCGCGATGTTCATCAACGTGGCCTTCAGTCTGCTGCTGATGTTTCCCCTGGGACACACGGGCCTCGCGCTTGCGACCACGCTCTCCGCCGTCGTCAACGCTGGCCTCCTGTTGCGAGGTCTGCTGCGGGAGGGTATTTATCGGCCCGGGAGCGGCTGGCGTGTGCTCCTGCTACGCGGCCTGTGCGCCGGCATCGTCATGGGCCTCGTAATCTGGTGGGGCAGCGGGGAAACGGCCCTGTGGCTCGCGATGGTGGGCTGGGAGCGGGTCCTGAAGCTGGTGGGCTGGATCCTGGCAGGGGGAGTGGCCTATGCCTTGTCATTGCTGGCCTTCGGCATCCGGACCCGGCATTTTTCCCAGGGTGAACGCATATAAATCCTGCTGATATCTCTACCTCAGGAAAGTGGGTCCGGTTCGGCACGTACCGCTGCGTTTCTATCCGCAGATTACGCAGATTTCCGCAGATTCTTCCGTTTTTCATCGGTGAGAATCTGCGTAATCTGCGGATCAAAGCAAGATAGGAGGTAAGTCGAAATCAAAGCTATCGGATAGTTTTTCTATGCTCAATTTTAATTTATCAATCGGAGAATGACAACCGCAGCCTCATTCAAGATGGGTGAGTTGTCAGTAAACACAGGTTATCTTACATTGGGGACGATTGGTGGCTGGAAGCTGGGAACAGCTTGTTGATTGAAAAGAAAATCATACACGCCAGCCCTGGGGAAGAAGGAGTACCTGCAGCGCGTATTTCTACGATGTGTTTGCTTTCATGAGGGTCATTCGCGGACTGCACAATCTGGCACCTCGGCAGCGCGGAACGGTCGCTACTATCGGCAACTTCGACGGGGTGCACCTGGGACACAGGGCGGTGTTCGGACGCCTGCGGGCACAGGGGCGGGCGCTTCGATTGCCGGCCACGGTGATTACCTTCGAGCCCCAGGCCATGGAGTATCTGGCACCGGATGCGGCGCCGGCGCGCCTGACCCGGTTGCGCGAGAAGCTCGCCGCCCTCGCGGACTGCGGCATCGAGCAGGTAGTGCTGCTCGAATTCGGTCCCAAGCTGGCGCGGATGGGCGCGCGGGAGTTCGTGCGGGAATTGCTCGTGGATGGACTGAGCGCCCGGTATTTGCTGGTAGGCGACGACTTCCGCTTCGGTCATGGCCGGGGAGGGGACTTCTGGCTCCTGCGCGAGATAGGCCGGGAGCACGGCTTCGCCGTCGAGAATCTGCACACCATAACGGACGGCGACGAGCGGGTGAGCAGCACCCGGATCCGCGAGGCACTGGCGCGGGGAGATTTTGCGTTTGCCCGCCGTCTGCTGGGCCGGACTTACCGAATTTGTGGGCGCGTCGGGCATGGCCACAAGCGTGGGCGGAACATCGGTTTTCCGACCGCCAACCTGAATCTGCACCGGCGGGTGAGCCCCCTCCGCGGCGTCTACGCGGTGATGGTCAGGGGCATTGCGGACCGATCCTGGCCGGGAGTAGCCAACCTGGGGACCAGACCGACGGTGGACGGCGGCGCTAGATACCTGCTCGAGGTCCATCTGTTCGACTTTTCGGGCAACCTGTACGGTCGACATCTCGAAGTCGAATTTCGACACAAGCTGCGGGACGAGAAAAAGTTCGAATCCTTCGATGAACTCAAGATCCAGATCGGTCGGGACAGCACGAGCGCGCGGACGTTTCTTGGGACACCGGCAACTATCTGACGGATTCAGGTGACGATACGTCCCTGTCCTCCCCTCTCAGAACCACGAATAAACACGAATCGTTCTTGGTGTTCATTGGTGTCAATTCGCGGTGGTTGTAAAGCAATGCAGTTAAGTTAAGCGTTTACTTCGGAAATTACTAGTGATTCTTTGGCTATTTGCCGCCAAATATCATTTAGGATGATGCTAGGGTCGGAGATGTCATCGACGCGTGCTCTGTACCAGGTTGCGTCCTGTGGGTCTTCGGGGTTCAAACCGTTCCGTGCTCAGGGTAACAAGGCCGCGATCTCGATCCGTAGATCCGGCGCTGCCAAGGGGGAGATGGTCTCGCCCGCGGTGAGCAGTGTACGTTCGGCGTAGGCACCATGGCTCGGTCTGTGGTAAACTTTCAGACAGCGGTCGCACAGATTCAGGATCCAGTATTCGGGGATAGCATTGCGGGCATAGGCGGCGGCCTTGTCGAGTCGATCGTAGGCTAGGGTAGTATCGGTGACTTCGACCAGGAGGACGGCGGTGCTCGGGTGATGGTCGGTGTAATCGCGAATCACCACCGCCACGTCCGGCTCCGACTCGGAGTAGTCATCGAGGATAAAGGGCTTTTGTCCCCGTATATGGAACCCCGTTCCAAACCCATCGCGCAGGGGCATCTTCAATCAGACTCACGTCCGTTGCATGGAGGCTTTTCTGCGGACTCATCTCGATAGTCTCTCCATCGAGGAGCTCTAGCCGGGCCTCCGGCTGAAACACGTCCAGGGCGTCGGCCAGCTGCAGGGAACCGAATAAGAAATGCTCTTCCACATACGGTCATGGCCCGGATGGAAACGGCTTCCGTGATCGGCGGCACTTGCCACTGCCCGTGGACCAAGGTTTTGCGCAAGGCCCGCAATTCGCCCGCGTTGCGCATCCCCTGTACCAGCTCCATATAGGTTACGGCGAACAAGCGAACCCAGTTGCAGGTATCCAAGACCGCGGCGGCTTCTCGCCTCCCCCGCAGATACCAGATCAGGACGTCCGTATCGACGATCATGGATAACGATTCTTCCGCAGGGTCCGAACCCGGGTCCGGGGACCGGTGAGATTGTCCCGATCGGCCCAGAGCCCGAACAGCTCGTTCTTCCTTACCGATTCCGCCTGCTCCGGTCCCTCGTTCAGAAGTAATTACTTTAGCATAGTGGTTGCTACGAAAGTTAGGGTTGGTTACCCCGACAAGACCTTGCAAGAGAACCCGTGACCTGGGCGCAGAGATCAACGATATCCTTATATTCATCCGCAGATTGCGCAGATTTTCGCAGATGAAAAACGGAATAATCCGTGGAAATCTGCGTAATCTGTGGATTGAAAAGATTTTTTCCGGGAACTCGACTTACCTTCCTTTCTGATGCCGCGCAGGCTAACGAACGAAGTCGTCACAATCCGCGCGGGCAGAGGCCAAAACCGATAAACTTCCCGGTGGTGCTTAACGTGTAGTGATGAACTCTCTGGTGAACCTTTTTCTTCTTCGATGGGATCATCACACGACCACTACATATTAAGCACTACCAACTTCCATTACTCCTGTTCGCTTCACGAGAACGCATGAAGTTTATTGGGAAACCAGCCTGTGACCGATTACAAACACACCCTCAACCTCCCCAGGACTGCCTTCCCCATGAAGGCCAACCTCGCCCAGCGCGAACCCACCATCCTCAAACGGTGGGAAGAGATGAACCTTTATGGTCGCATCCGCAAGGCCGCGGCAGGCCGGGATCAGTTCATCCTCCACGACGGGCCGCCCTACGCCAATGGGGAGATCCACATCGGACACGCCGTCAACAAGGTATTAAAAGACATCATCGTCAAATCCCGGACCCTGGACGGCCTGGATGCACCCTACGTCCCCGGATGGGACTGCCACGGGCTGCCCATCGAGCTGGAGGTAGAGAAAAAAAAGGGCAGACCCGGCGCCAAGCTCAGCCCGACCGCGTTCCATCGCGCCTGTCGCGACTATGCTCGACGCCAAGTGGACGGTCAGCGCAGGGATTTCAAACGCCTGGGCGTGCTCGGGGATTGGGAACACCCCTACCTCACCATGGATTTCGGCTGCGAGGCCGACATCATCCGCGCCTTGGGCCGAATCATCGCCAACGGTCATGTCCAGGCGGGCTATAAGCCGGTGCACTGGTGTACCGACTGCCGCTCCGCTTTGGCGGAGGCAGAGGTCGAATACGCCGATAAGATCTCTATCGCCGTCGATGTGCGCTTCCCGGTGTCAGACGAGGAATCCCTGTTCGCCCGCTGCCGCGACTTGCCAACCGGCTATGGGGACGGACCTCTGGCGGTCGTCATCTGGACCACCACCCCCTGGACCCTGCCTGCCAACCGGGCCGTCGCCCTCAATCCCGAATTGGAATACGTCGTGGCGCAGACCGAGGGGGAGCACGGACGCGAACGCCTGTTCCTGGCCGAGGGGCTGCTGCGTGAGACCATGGACCGCTATGGGATCGAGAGCTACCGCGTGCTCGGCTACGGTCGCGGCGACGCCTTCGAGGGCATCGCACTCCGGCACCCCTTCTACGACCGCGAGGTTCCTGTGATCCTGGGCGAATACGTGACCCTGGACATCGGCACCGGCGCCGTCCACACCGCCCCCGGCCACGGCCTGGAGGACTATATAGTTGGCCTGCGCTACAGCCTGGCCGTGGACAATCCGGTGGGTGGCGATGGTCGCTTTCTGCCGGCTACGCCCCGCTTCGCCGGCGAACACGTCTTCACCGCCGACGAGCAGGTCGTCGAGGTCCTCAAGGCCGAGGGAGCGCTGCTGCGGGAGGCCCGCTTGAGCCACAGCTATCCCCACTGCTGGCGCCACAAATCCCCTGTCATTTTTCGGGCCACGCCCCAGTGGTTCATCGCCATGGACCGGCAAGGACTGCGAGATGCCGCCTTGCGCGAAATCGCCAAGGTGCACTGGACACCGGACTGGGGCCAATCCCGCATTGATGGCATGGTGCGTAA
>Ga0126325_10000570_pt1 | contig 10103 bp, 4 predicted proteins | sample InaspJWI14metaG_FD_94487 | JGI IMG/M metagenome (GOLD analysis project Ga0126325, IMG submission 94487) | Marine gutless worms symbiont microbial communities from Oahu, Hawaii - Inanidrilus sp. 1 OAHU.JWI-14 metaG | ecosystem: Host-associated > Annelida > Digestive system > Unclassified | place...
GTCTGGGGGAGCGCTGTAAGCTACCCCAGCGGGTTCTGGAGCGGAGCCCCAGCCGAAATGGAATTTGGTGCATTTTAGCTTTAAAATATTACATCTGGTGGCAAAACAATTTTAACGATTTTCCCGAGAATCAACTTACCAAATTTCGTGCAGCTAGAACTGCACAAATTAGAACTATGACTGCACATTTTGTGTAGAACTGCACGTTAGGACAAACCGTGATCCGTCCGCCGTTTCGATAAAACACCGACTTGCGACAGACTTGTGACAGTCCGTGCTAGCTAGAATACTGTAGTGTCGCGCTGGTAAAAACGTGCTATTTTCACTAGAACGAAAGTGTGCCGATACAACTGGCACAGTGCTGGTTCCCTGGGCTGGCCATTTCCAATGTTAAAATATAAATATATTTTCAAAAATATATATACAGAAGCAATTTTATCAAACAGCACTCGGAAACTGTTATGGTTTGACATTACCAAAATGCTGATTGCAATTTACAAAAATAATTTTAGTGTGTTATTTATTATAATTTTCGGCACACTTTCGCTCCCTGTTCCTGGTTTTCAGCGACGACGTCCCATTACTCATGGCGATATCGGTCTCGTCTTGTCATCGTGATTCATAGTCCTCATCCTTACTGACATGCGGGCTTGTCGTGATTTCCAGTATGGCAACAAAAATGACATTTGTTATTTTTCGCCACTGGCAATGTGGAACTTAGCGAGGTTAAAGTTAAGCCCGTATTTGAAACTTCCCCTTTTGCCAGACACGTTGTGTCGCCGTGGGGGGGGGCATTAAGCGATACCGCGATCCGTCCGTCTGTCTGTCTCAGCCTAGGCTATATGCACGCTGGCTGCGTGGCGCAGCTGCCTACGCTATCGGCACGCTGGCTGCCTGCAGCTGGCCGGCCACCAGAGATGTGCAGACTGCGGACCCGTCCGCGGACGGAGTTGAACTGCCATCGGCGGGGGCATATCGTCTCGCCGCCCCGGGGCGGTAACTTGTACTTAATACGCGTATTGTGTTTATACAGGGTGCTGTAGCGAATAACGTTCCACGTTGAAAACTGTCTCAGAAGTGACACAATTGTATTACACAGCATTACACAATATGCTTATATACAACTCACCAGAGTTTCTGTAATTTACGAATTTACAAAATACAAGAATTGTCGTGAAAGTCGTATTAAAATAGTTACTGAGAATTAGTTTATTTGTTTTAACGCATCCTACATATGTAGGCTAGCAGCGTGTCGTACACTGTATAGGCCGCTGATTGTAGTCCGTAATAATAGCGTTTATAATCTAATATAGGGTCACAGGGTGGCTCGATAGCCGAGTGGTTAGCGTGCTAGACTCGGTCGCAGAAGGGCCTGGGTTCAAGTCGCAGCCGCGACGCTGTCGGGTAACAGTCTTATGCAAACTGTTCACACCCATCGTGCCTCTGTTCACCAAGCAGCGAAACTGGTAGCAGCCCTCTTACAGGTTGCGAGAGTAGGCCTAACTGCGGGCCTGTCGGAAAGTAATGGCAGCCTACCGTCGGGTTTATGACTCACGTCACCTGCAGGCTGACTGCCAAGAAACGGGATCAGCTCCGGAACCCTACGCTTGGTAGGCCTACTCCAGTGTTGGCTACCTTTACCTTTAATCTAATATAACATATCAGTAACATGGACCATTTCGAACAGCAAACCGCTGGCGCACTACGTACTCGCATGACTGCAGAAATCGCACGACAAGGTATTCAGTAGGCAAAAAAACTACACTACAGCATAACGACACAGACACAGATTGAAAGCAGGCCTAGACGAAAATAATATACATTCGTGCAGAGTTCAAATATAACAGTCATCGCAAACATTGGATAGAACAATCTTTGTGCAGCAGCAACGGTGGCATCAACGTGTAAATAATTACTGTGGACGGGGCATTCCTTAAGGGTCTAGTTTGACTCCGAGATCACGGTCCAAGTAAGTGAAGTCTTTTCAAGAAATTAGGTCTTTGAATGATGCTACCCGCTTCTAGCGGTGAGCGTCTACACTGTGTTCCCACATTTTTATTTTTTGAATAACTCTGTCAAAAATTAACCGACTAGTGATTTTTGGTTCGTTAAATACTGAGAAAATTTCACATGGAAATCTTACAGACTTGTCCACTTCACCTGTCAGATGTAGCCACTTTACCTTGGGAAATCCAAAAAAAATCATTTTCAACAGTGTCTGTCCTTCTGACTGTCGATATGGATTGGTATCTGCCGCCGGCGTCCGCAGTAGGCAGCGACATGTTGAGATCCGAGGTAGGCCTACGAGGAGCAACACAGTCTTGTTGAACCTACGAAGGTCGTTCCATAAATAAGTTTCAAATGTCTGTTAGTTGTCAAAACATCAAAACGAAATAATATTTTGTACAAAATTTAATTTTCATTCTGAATATCAAGAGGGAATTTTTTTTATTTGTTATGTTGAAAATTAATAAAATAACGCCATTTTTGAAGCTTATATATGGAACGACCCCCGTATAACCGCAATTCCTGTTGACCATATGGAACAACAGGTTAGTCGGGTTTCGATGGGCCTCCTGGACAGTTAGAAGACACGTCCCTTGAGTTCACTGGTCAGCAGAGCGGGTCGGGCCGGGTTGTAGATAGCAACGTATACAGAAAACAATACAACTTTTGAATTTTGACCGTTCACTTACTATTATAACAGGGTTCTGCGCGCGAAGCGGAATGGGTTCCTGGCTTTGTTGGTGGGTCGAGAAGAAAGCGGGTAGGGAAGGAAAAGGAAAGCGGATGAAATGGCAGAGAGGCAGAAGAAGAAAGAGGGAGAGAGTATGAGTGCATGGATACATGGTGAAACGACGGGAAACGTGAGAACAGTATGGAGAGACAAGAAAACCTACATTATAACACGATTGGGTGGGCGAGGACGAAAATAGGGGCACTGACAGGCAGCTAGCTATACCGACCGCTTTAGCGAGGAAGGTAACAAGAAGCTCAGCTATCGCCGAGGGACCGCGCGATGCATCGTGTCGGTTGAAATCTTGCCAATTGCCATGCAACAGTGCAGAATCAGAAACTATTTGTACGACAAGTCCTGAACAAATCGAAGTTATGAAGTTGGAGGGTTAAAGTAGACCGATTGTAATAAACATGTGCACTCAACCGTGACGCGTTCGAGTCGCTTTCATTGTCTTATAGGTGTCATAAACAAACCGACTACGGTCGAGTTGTGTATATCACCTGTACACCGACGACTTGCTGTGGCGAAATTATCTAAGTCCACAATGTAGAAATTGCTCACGTGACCCTGACTTCGCCAACTTAGGCAACACCCACTCATCACAAGACTAAGACTTCACATGGCCGACCCGTGTACAAAATTTGAAGTCTCTAGCGTTAGCCGTTGCGGAGATTTTACACGGGGTGTAAAATTCTACAAGGGGTCACCTAACCCTGACCACGCCCCTTTCGGGGAAGATTTTTCATCGGCAGGGTGGGACTTGCTATGGTAAGTCAATGTACCAAATTTGAAGTCTCTAGGTTCACCCGTTACGAAGCTATAAATGGCGATGCAAATGCAGAAAATGGGGTGGTTTGGGGCGGTTAGGGGCACTCAAGGTCATGGGCAATGCCACCATTCGATAGAGCGCATACGACTTCCCATTCGACTTTAATAGAAACCATGCGTCTATTTTGTACCGTTTTCGAGATATAGCAGCGGTTATTTGTCGAAAGTCGCCGATTTTGACCCACCCCACCTGCATTTGGCGCCCCCGTAGGGGGTGACCCCGGTCGAATTTCGCGGAGATCTTTGGCTACAGAAAACTAGAATCTTTGGGCTATCGTGTGGTGACGTTGTTTGTGTGATCCTGTGTTTAGCTGTTTTAGTAGAACTCCGAATTGTGACGGACGGACAGACGGACACAGGGTCATGGCTAGTGCCGCGGATGCATAGCATCGCGCAGTAGGCCTAATAAAACTGGTCGTAGTGTCCGTCCGCCCAGTTGATTACATTCCAACTTTTGAACCGCTTGACTTGACCTATGACGATGATTTTTACATGTGCATGGGTCATGACCATAGTTGGTCTGGGGCTGAAAATCGAGGATTCGAGGTCATAGGTCAAGGTCAATAGTTAGGGGTAGCAATGATGGTAATCCGGTCGGTCTGTCCTCGATCGTCTGTCGATGGCAGTTTTTCTACTGATTCATGAGCCGGTCGCTGGTCTGTTGGACTGTTCGGTTGACCGCTGAAGCCCGTACGAATCATGCAGACTATCAAATTTCTTTAAAAGACTCACTAACGGCTTATTAACGTGGCATATCGCAAACACGGCAGAGTTGTCCATGGGTACATTTTGTGTGACCCGACCGGGCCGACCCAACCCATCCGCTGACTGACCCAACCCAACCCAATACTAACTGTCATTGGCTAACATTATCACTTTAGTACTCCTTCTGATCAGTTTCCGGTACCAATCAGATCGGCCATAAAATCAAATTTAACTGCTTGGTGCAACCAAATCTTATCTAACCGTGCTTTAAATGTATTAAAATAATCCTTTCAAATTTTTAGTACTTTTGATGAAGTGAAGCCAACCCAACCCAACCCACCAAAAACTGAAAATCTCGACCCAACCTATGGGTCAACCCATCCCATGGACAATTCTGAAACACGGTGTATAAAATAAAAGTTTCTGCAAATATATTCGTGTACTGTTTTGCAATAGACTGCGGAAAGGTAGCCAGCCTGTATTTCCGCACGTGCGCGTGCACCTTGGCATGTAATGCAAGAATAGTCGACGTCGCCAGATGCCTGTATGAAACGGTTTACATTTGAGATCCGCTGGAGTCGGCTGTCAACATCTGGTAGAGGAACTCGTCGGCAAGACAGCCCTTAATGAACTCCTCCTTGGTCAGAACTCCATCGTGGTTCTCGTCCATTTTGTCGAAGATCTCTTGCGTCCGTCTGGCCGGCGTGTCTTCCGGGTCGCAGTTGACCAGTGATGGACCGACCATCTTGAATATTGCCTGTTACATGCATTTAAGATTTAGAAATCAATACACTGCAAAGCAACTAATGCTGACGAGCACGACATCCGTCTAACTGCAAGTTACACCTATAAAAATAAGCAAATTAAACGCAAGGCATAAATTCCACAATAAGCACCGAACATAGAATTATCTCGTGTGAATATTATTTTAAGGGACACTATATACATTAGGAATTTTTCAGCGCTTACCAGACTTGCGGCAAAGGTCTTAGAAAAAAACTTGAATTAAAATCTGTTAAATTTTTACACAGTTATACGCAAAAATAAACTTGATATTTTTATGGCCCCAGTTCACGATGGCTGTAAGCTCTCTGTTCTGTGTCTGTTCGTCCGCTGCATGTAGCGTATTGTCATCGTACGACCACTGCTTGGCTATTGTGTCACACGGCATGTTCTCCACGCACGCGATCACTTGCACCCGGTAGTCCGGTACTGGTGCATTTGTCTGAGACCCGTTCTTCCATACACGGTTTTTGGAAATACAAGTTTAATTATCGACCACGTTTGTGGTCCAGGTAAAGCAATCTGGCCCGGTGTGTGTGCATGTCTGTACGTAATACTGTGTCAGAATAATGTCTTCGTACGAAATGACATTTTATTAGACATTTGGAATACTGATTCAACTTATCCCTACATCAGTGTCCTGTTTAAGGTGGTTCGCGGTTACGGGATGGAAAAGTGTCCTTTTTCGACTACAGACGCAGTCGGAGTGAACTGATTAACCTGAAAGCAAGCATAGGAAAACCAGTTAGGCGCAGCGTGGAAAAATGCAGCCGGTGACGACAGTGTAAAAATTCCAGCTTGGCGTGACAGAGGTATGCGCTATAGTGATGTTGGTGTACACTGTGAGTCAGAAAAAAAACAAGACACTACTTCGCCGAATGTTAACCTATTTTCAAAATTCCTTCAAAATTAGACTCAGGAGTAAATTTGTAATAAAGTCGTATTTAAACACCCCGTCACACCTTAAACATGTCCCTACACTACCATGTGAAATATCTATGTTCCAAAAATCGCCATGCTCAACAAGTAATTGAAGCTGTTTTAAAATATTTTTCTGGTAAACTAAGCATTATTTAATTCACTAACAAAAAGATGTTCACATCAACGATGTAAAAAAATCCCATGACTAACTGTACACAACTGCTGTAACGAAGAAAAAGATGTCGCAGCAAAATGCCGCACATGATCAGCAGTCGCGGCCAGTCACTGATGGCGCCATCAGTCCGCCAGTCAATAAGTCAAAACTTGTCTATACGGCAGTTTGATATTTGTTGATAAAAAGTCACACGTTAATCTAACTAATAACATAACAACAATTAGTAGCAGTTTTTGCATCTCTGAGAACAAAAGTGTAAGACGAATGCGGCGTATGACACAACCAACCATGTTGCCTGTAACTTTGCCAAATGTTAGCCGATTTTAAAAATTCTTTCATCAGCAAATCGAATGATAAATTCGGGATGAAGTAACCCATCACAACTTAAAACCTTAGCTATACCACCGAGTGATATATCATTAATCACAATGTATATTTCAGATTGCTGCCAGTTTTCTGACATATTTCACAAAATAGTGTAGCGACATATTTAAGGAGTGTTGGAAAACGGGTTTGTTGCAAATTTATCACTGAGTCTAACACTGAAAGAATTGTGAAAATCGGCTACCATTTGGGGAAATTATGGGCACGAGTTTAGTGTCTTGTTTAGTTGACTCACGGTGTAAGTCGGGGTACTCGTGCGGAAGTCGTTCGGATAAGCGCTTTTCAAACAAAATAACAGTGGATACGCGGTCCAGTCAACTAGCTTTTCTACACCATTGCACGATACACGTCACCCATTCCGAGCCCGTCGTCTTTTCCAAAGGCGGGTTTGAAATGGGTGGCGTGTATTCGTGCAATGATGTATAACAGAACTCGTGAAATATAAATGGTTGGCGGCGTGGCGTAGTGGTTAGCGGAGTTCGTCGCGTGAACGAAGTTAACGCACGTCGGGCCCGGTTAGTAGGCCTACTTGGATGGGCGACCGTCTTCGGTCGGGTATACCATCTCGGTATGTAACAAGCTAACTAGGTCAACTCAGCCTTGCATCAATCCGGGGTCGCTTAATCGAGTACCAGCTTCGGCTGGGGGTAAAGGCGGGAATGTCACCTCTGTCGGGTGGCAGGTAACACTCTGTGCTCCTATATGGCACGCCACGCGAGTTCCCGTAGCGGTATGGCAAATTAGACTGCGAACTGCTATATCCGTATACTTTACTTTATACTTTTTTTCTTTACTGCAGCCGTTCGTACGATGAGTGCGGCGGCTGGCGGTCACGTGACGCGACGATGACGTCACGATGATGTCGTGTACGAGTGGCGAAGGCGGAGGAGATTGGCGGTCGAGTGAAGCGAGTGATTGATGGATGGATCGTCGCGTCGCCGCCGCCGCTGCACTGCCGCTGCCGCGAATTTTCACTCGCCGACCGACCGACTGACCGAGCGTCGCCGGCTCATCGTCACCCGGCAGCCGCAGCGGCGGCGGCGGCGAGGCAGTGATGGGCAACAGTTAAAAAGGTAAAGGTAGCCCATACTAGATTACCTACGAGTGGGTTCTTAACAAAGCTGGAGTAAAGAGGAAACTGTTAGACACCGTCAAAGCAAGGAAGCTGTAGCATACTATGGTCACACCACGAGGAAACAAGGGAGTTGCCTGGAGAAAGAGATAATGCAAGGAACAATGCCAGGTTCATGCACGCAGGCGAGGAAGGCCACGCACGGCCTGGATGGACAACATCAAGACGTGGATAGGACTCGCCGTGGAAGAGTCAGTCAGAATGACAGAGGACATAGATAAATGGAGAAAGTACGTTCATGGTGTGGCTAACCCTCGGATCAAGGACGGCTAAAGAACAGAACAGAACTCGATTACCGAGCGTAGGGTTCCGGAACTGATCCCAGTTCTTGGCAGTCACCCTGCAGGTGACATGAGTCATAAATCCGGCGGTAGGCTGTCATGACTTTCCGCCAGGCCTGCAGTTACGCTCGCAACCCTTAAGAGGGCTGCTACCAATTTCGCTGCTTAGTAAACAGAGGCACGATGGGTGTGAACAGTTTGCCTAAGACTGTTACCCGACAGCGTCGCAGCTGCGATTTGAACATAGGCCCTTCTGCGCCTGAGTCCAGCACGCTAATCACTCGGCTACCAAGCCACCCCAACAGTTAACTAAAAAATATCAGATGCGACAAGTATCACGAGACAGGTCAACAGACAGTGTGATAAACTGACCGGCAACCGTCGCAAGTACTGTCAACTTAAACTGGACCGTCGTCGGTGGAACTATCGCACTGATTGTTCACCTTCATCGGACCGAGTTGACAACAGGTTGCGACGATCTACGAGCCGTGGCGAAAGTTTCTTAGTCCGGAGTTTTCGGTAGTGTTTCCGGGCAAAGTACCCTTATTTTTGGAAATACCAGAATTTTCTTATAACACACAGGGTAGGATAGGTGGACGGATGCCTCCATCCAAAAACGAGCTTGATCCGTACATCCGTTTTGATAGAATTCCGACTTGTGACCGACAGACAGACACAGCAGACACCAGACCGTAGTTGGTATTACCGCACTGACATAACGTAAAGTACTCACTAATATGTTTACTAAATTGAAAATAGTTACTTACTGAGAGCTTAACTAAAAACAATTAGCTACTAGCCTACATTAACATCGTTTTGTATATATCACTAACGCATTAAATTTAAATTTAGCTTTTCTGGCGAATGAAGTAACCATCTGTGTTGCTTACTCTCATGTGTACTGTACAAAAACGACTAATTTCGTGCGATGTCGTATTCGGTTTTAACACAGTAGGCTACGCACTTCTGTAATTACTGACACAAAGTAGTAGTAACATTCCGAGGAAAAAAAGTTAGAATTAGTTGGATAAAAGTAGGACTAAATATTTTTTTCGGTTTAGTTTAGTTAGCGATCTGTGTAAAGTAAATACTAAATAAGAGTTTAACGACTAATTTTGCGTAAAATTTAGTTTAAGTTAAATATTTGGTTGGTTGCCCATCACTGCGGCGGCGTCGGTGGCTGCGGAGGCGGCGGCGGAAGCAGCAGCTAAGCCGGCCGATCCGTCGGCCTATAGGTCATGTCAACACGATGAAGCCGCCGCCGTCATCCGCTCGCTCGCCGCCGCAGATTTATTGCGTTCGCCCGGGTTTTTAATTTTTAGCTCTTTATATCGGTGTCCGAGCGCCAGAAGCTCGCCGATCCTACGCGATCAGTGACTGTCATCCGTCTGTCTGCCTGTCCGTCTACGCAGGTTATTTTATTTTGTGCTTCCGCCCATCCAATAATGGGGCCGGAGGCATTGTGTTTTCTGGTTGTCCGTCCGTCTGTGCGTGTGTCCGGCTTGCCGTCGACTTCTCGTCTTAGTTTATAACCTTCGTTTTTTCACTGGGTTTGTCGTGTGAGTCACTAGAAAATTCGAGCACGCATAGATACGAAATCGTAACAAATGATATAGTCTACTCTTGGTGCAAGGTCCTAATGAGTTAGATTTCGGTTGTGTTCGAAATTCGGATCGGGATCAGGGAATTTTTCCATGGACGCAAGTCTGGCGTTTGCGAGCTACATGGCGCATTCGGAGAGGCTTTTAACATCCCGAAAGCTTTTCAGCTAAGGAGTAAGTAATAAGTTAATTTTGTGTTTCGGTTTCGTGCAGTGGACTATGCTGGATATACTCATGATATATTCAGGGACGCTGAAAATGCCGAGACATGAAAATGCGGCACAATGTTGCAGGGGTGGAAAATGCGAGACATGAAAATGCGAGAAACGCGATAGTATGGAACACCGCGTGTTGCATATGTCTGTCCATTGCCGAACAGAAATGCATGAGTCGACAAGAAAGAGCACCAGATTTCGCCGCCAACTGTGGGTGCCCCATCTGCCGGTCTGAGATTACCATGGTTCTGCGTCTGTACTGGTCTGACTGTGATGACTTGAACAATCATCTCATGATGTTGACTTTCAGTTACTAACGTTTTTCTTACATTTTCACA
>Ga0126325_10000571_pt1 | contig 10097 bp, 9 predicted proteins | sample InaspJWI14metaG_FD_94487 | JGI IMG/M metagenome (GOLD analysis project Ga0126325, IMG submission 94487) | Marine gutless worms symbiont microbial communities from Oahu, Hawaii - Inanidrilus sp. 1 OAHU.JWI-14 metaG | ecosystem: Host-associated > Annelida > Digestive system > Unclassified | place...
AATAGCGGTTAAGTACCGACAAACATTTGCTTTACTGTATATCAATGCGTCAGCGTATCATCCTAACGAAGAAGATTTAGTGCTGTAAATAAAATTCCTGCTGCAAAAACTGTTCGGTCGTCCTAGGCCTATACAGGCAGCGACGGTGCTAACAGCTATACATTGCCGGCCGGGCGGGAGCTCTGAAGCATGGTAAGCCGATAATCCCGGTGGCTGGCGGACGATTAGTTAGCGAGTATGATGTATGTGCGCGTGACGAGCTGTATCGATTGTCTTTAGTCTTGTTCGCTGCCGAGTCAGTCGTCCGTTGACAAAGTCCGCTAAGCCACCGACGAGCGAGACATGACTACTGTCTGTCTGCGCTAGGACATGGTGCATCATTACGCTGTTTATAGCCGCGTCGTGCAGCGCAAGCGGCTTTATACACAGTGAGTCAGAAAAAAAGAACTAGTTTTCTTTTGTGTGCATCGTTTTTAAAACTTGACAGAAACTGGTGAATTTTTTTCACGTACATTAAGCCTAGATGATTAAGGAAAGTATTGGCTACAATTCCGTGTATTTAATTTTGGCATATGTTAAGAATTATGCATAATGACAAAACTTAAACTATACTAGCCAGTAACACGATCTTCTTATGTAAACACCACGGTTAGTAACGTAATAGACTATCCCACGTCACACTTTTTGCATACAAAGGAGCGCAAATTAGTGTAAATTCCAGAAATTAAATAAGTAACATCGATGACAATATTCAATAACAGTAAGAGTACTTTTTTGTCAAATTACATTGCATATTAAAAAATTTATTCATAAAAGAAAAGTGGTTCTTTTTTCTGCGTCACTGTGTAGATGTCACGCAGCATTGTTCTCTTCGCTGCTGCTGAGTTTAACGGCTTGTAACTTGACAACAGTTTCACCGAAAAAGTCAAACACTGCAAGTCGATCAACTGCAGCTGCTCTGATCACCGACAGCGCCCGAAATGGCGTTCGGCACATACTGATCGCAGAGATTACCATGGGTTGGGTCCATCCATGGATTGGGTTGGGTTGGATTGAATGAGAAGTACTGTTATTTTTTCACTGCATTTTGTGTTTGTTATATTATTATGTGCTAAGAAAATTTGCAAATAACGAGAGTAATGCGAACACAGTGTACCGACAGAGTACACGCTATAGTTGTTTTACAGAAGAAAGCTGTATTTTCACTGCAACTTGACAATCAGTCAATCACAATCAGAAACCGGACGTATTTCATTATCGGACATGTAAAAATATGGGTTCTACAGTGCTGGTGTCTGCATTTCACGTACGTGTGTGATGGGTGGGTTGGGTTGGGTGAAGAAAAATGGACCCACGTCCATCTCTGACTGATCGGCAATCGACGACGCTGATGCAATTACCCTCGTTCGGTCTTGTTTTCATAGCGCAACATGAACAGTTGTCCCCTTTGCTCGCACGCTTTATAGGATCACTTTTTCCGAACCGTGCTTTCAGTGAACACAGATAAATTACCCACAAACGGCATCATCCCCGTATACAGAGATAAACAGTAAACACCCGTGACTATTTCATGGATTTCCTATTTACTAACGGGAGAATAAACATTTTCTTACAGGATATCCTGTAGGCAAAGTCAGAGAATACGAGGATCAAGGTAGCCGAGCAGTGTGCAACAACAGGCTTCGAAGACTATTGTAACGAAATGCAGAGCGTGCTGTTTCAGCGACTGGCGACTACTGCAAGTTGTAACCACGGTAACGAGTGTGCATGCCAGCGAATATCTCGTCATGCCATAACGACAGCGCACTGGTCAACAGCTCCAGTGACCGGATACCACTGAGCTGGGCTGACTGGCGCTCAATTGTCATACAGCGCGGGGGTCCCGACCTATATCTCTGCCAGATTATATCGACCATCATCCACCGGCTCTACAGTCTACATGTATAGCGCGTGCCTGCTGCACGACGATGGCGTCCTGCGCCTCGCCTCGCCGTCTGTGAAATTGAATAAATCGCCGCGAATACCGAACAGCAATTCGTCAAAGAGCTGCTCGACCTGAAGAAACATATTATTTCGAACGGCACGAGAGCGGTTTAACACAACATTTTCTGCATGTTGCACAAAACAAGCATATGCGAAGGTTGTTGACTATGCACTGTCACTCAGAAAAAAACAAGACACTCGACTTTTAGCCATAACTTTTGCAAATGTAATGTAAACCGGTTTTCAAAATAAATTTAGTGAGAGATTTTCATTGAAATTAACTCTCTGTGTGTATGTGATTGAGACTTCCGACTTGCCTCAACTGCGTTGCTACACTACCTAGGGGAAGTTAAAAATTAAAAATAACTGCCAAGTCATTACTTCCACCACCAAAATAAATGAGCCCTACAAAACGGCTGAACCGATCGAGATGCCGTTTGGGTTGTGGACTCGTGTTGGCCCAATAAACCATGTTTTAAGGCACAGACCCACAGGGGAAGAAGGGGCAATTTTGGGAGATGCGGCCCATTGAAAAGCATTGAAATAGGAAATATGCAAAGAACAGCTATATAATAATATAATATACAGTATACAGACCTACAAAAAGCGCTTGCTCTTGGCAATATACAGGCGTAGTTCGTTAACAGACACTTGCATTCATGCAAAAACAATTCGAGATAACGAATCAACGGCGTACGCAGCAAAACAAACAATTAAACAACAAAGACGTCATGCGCTTTCAACAGGCAGTTTCAGTGCTGCGTGGATTCGCTTAATGTTGACACCGTTCATACGAACCGGTCTGTTGCTGCAAAAGTTTGCACGATTCGTGCGCAGGGCGATGCGGCCTCATGTCAATTTACTTAGACCTCTTGTTAAACAAAGTTGTGGAACTCACCGGACCACGAGAAACGCGGAGTCAGACGCAGTATCTGGTCGTCCTCGGGACGCAGCAGGTACTCCTTCTGCCAGCAGTTCATCCTGGCGCTGATAATGGACGTCTGGTCCTCGGTGTAGAACAGCACGTTCTGGCAACAGCGGTCCGCCGCGTAGGTGAACTCGAACGTCATCCGCGCCGTCGTGATGACGCTGATGTTCGCCAGGTAGCCGTACCAGTTCTTGTCGGTTTTGAGGTGGCCCTCAAAGACGCACGGTACGCCCGTCGCCGTCGACGACGCGGGACTGACCAGCAGCAGCAGAGATGTGGCCACCAACTGAACAACGAGTTCGACGCTTCGAAGTACGCCACGGAAACTGGCTGACGGGGCGCGGTCCAGATCACGGCCGCTCACTGCCGCAGTCAACATCGTCACCTCAGACATCTCCCTGGAGTTCACGGAACTCACGCAGTCAGCACTGACCTATGGACGAACAGAACTCCATGGAGGACGCTGCAATGCTGGCAGGTGGCAGGCAGAACGTCGGTCGAGTGACGGGCACGCGTGATGGTCGGACGTTCGTCAGGCGCACGTCCACGCTTCACCGACGAAACGACCAGACTTCCGCCGTCCGTCGGCGTGCCGACCGACCGCACCAGCTGCGCACCGGCCCCGCCGGGCGCGCTTCCGGCCAGCGGAGGGTCGGCCCCTGTCCACGGCGCCCGGTCCAGGGCTCCGGCGGACCCGCGGTCGGGGCGGGGCGGGGCGGGCCCGGTGCCGGCGGAGCGGTCAATACGCGCGCATTAGCATGACGTCGCGCGCCACGGTCACCTTCGAGTCCCGGCAGCATCGGCAGCAGACCGGCGACAGCGTTCGCTCGTCGTATTTATAGCAGCGGCAAGCAGCATGAATATTGATCAGATAGATACCTTGAGCCGGGCGAGTGGGCGGCTGGGCGCTCGCTAACGACAGGTATGATATACACGCCGTCGCTCGCAGTGACGCCCACGTTAATGAGCTGGAGGTGTTCGACTGTAACGATTAGAAACAAGTCTCAGCTGTCGGCGACGGACCCGCGCGACGCGTCTCGTTACGACCGCCATGTCGTGCACAAAGGTGGTTGTTCAGTGTGATAAACTGGCAACGGTCGTCGGTCGAACTAAGTTGACAACACTTGCGACCTTCAGCTTGCCGCGGCGAAAAAAAGCGGAAAATGTATTATTATCAGAGTTTGGGATACAGTTCTAGAAGGAAGTTCCGTTACTTTGGTGATACCTAACTTTCCTTCCTACGCAATGTAGGATAAGTCGAGGAAAGCCTACATGCCAAAAGCAGCTCGATCCGTCCAATCCGTTTCGACAGAACACCGAGTGGTGACAGACAGATACACACAGACGGGCACAGAACCATCAGGAATAGTTAAGTGATTGCTTAAGCTTTCTTTTTATTTACAATAATTTAAATTATGCTACCTTATTGGTGAATAACAAATAAAGGTATAGCGCCGCGCGGGTATCGCACAATTCACACCACCGAGTTACCTGACGCGACAAAACTGTCGAGTTTCGTTGCGTCGGCGTCGGCGGTGTGAATTGGATTCTAGACGGCTCAAGACTGTTGCCGACAATAAACCTGACAAGTGTCAGCTGTCGCAGATGAATCCGCGCGACGACGGTTGGTCTGTACAGAAAAGTGGACTGTCGATGTAACAAATTGACCGTCGACCGTCGCAAGTATTGTCAATTTAGTTCGACGGACGACGGTCCAGTTTATCGCAATAACCGTGCACTGTTTATCGGGCTGAGTTGACAACACTTTGCGTGTGTCGATCTACGTGCCGTGGCGAAATTTTCTAAGTTCAGAGTTCGGGGCAGAGAGAAGTACCTTATAATTTTCGGAGATACCCGAATTCCTTACAGCACAGGGTAAAATAGCTGTTTTCATCGAACTCCGACTTGTGACAGACAGACAGACAGACACAGACACCGGACCATAGTAATACCGTGCTAGCATAGCGTCGTGTGGGTAAAAGCTGAACACGTTCCGCATATTTAAATTCAGATAGGCCTAGCCGCTCGACCGCCGCGGTGCATCTTGAGCCGGCCACAGGCTGACTCTGATTCCAATTGAGAAGCCAATAGGTTATAATTCCGTCGATGGCAAATTGTTCACACACTGTTCAAGATTCCCGCAGACTGTCGCTAACTGTCGCCGACTCGATTCACACCGCCCGACGCGACGAAACTCGACAGTTTTGTCGCGTCGGCGTTGGCGGTGTGAATTGATCGTTACGGCAGTCTGCTATGGACGTTGTCGCATTGCGAGAACAAGACGAATCATCATCATAGGACCGTAGGACCGTAGGACCTAACTGCTGAATAGAGTAGCGAGCAAACTCTAGGCCTATAGTTAGGTCCGTTGTGTACATGGTGCTGCACACCAAACTGCAGCGCAAAAACGAAAAGAAAGCGTTTGCTGAGCAGAAAACTCGCTAGCTGTAACAACTGAATAAAACACTATACTTTCGACGAACACTTGATTTAAGGAACCGAAAGTGTCGAACCAAAAGTCTCTATGTATGACACCATTGACTCGAGAAGCAACGCTCAACAGCAATTCACAACGGAGAGTCTGATATCAGTGTCATTCGCATGTAGCTGCAGAAAGCGATTGTCGAAACAGGAACAAATCGCTGCAGCGTTTATTGATCGTAGCGGTGATGAATGGTGCAGGCGTCTTCAAAACTGTTCTACGCCCACCGAAGCCAAGAAAACATAATTACTGAGCAATGCTGCTTCCCGATTGTAGCGTCGAGTCTGCGATAGTCTATTTCTTATTTTACGCCTCTGTAGATACTAAATAATATCATTGCTAAATAACAAGGCTATTAATTAGTAATCAAATAACTTGAACATAAGTTAAACAGTTTATTTTTATTACTTAATGCGTACAGACACTGCTTCCCGTTATATCACGGACTTGCTGTTTCCAACGTAAAAAAGTTAATTTTAATAACAGTATTGAAACGTACTAAGACAGAATATTTGAGTCACATAATAAATTATAGGCCTCCTGCAGTCACTGTAGGCCTGCCTATATTATCTGACTCAATGAAGTGTTTAAATGCTATGTCACAGTGTCGTGCGGTAGGTTTAAAACGTGTTTTTATTTTTGAGGGAAAACGCGTTTTTAACGTTTTTATTCTCTCACTTTGGAGGAAAACGCGGTTAAACGATTTTGCTTAATTTTTGTTTCGAACGGTAACTAAGTGCAGTTGGCCTACGGCACAAAACCTGCTTGTTGCGGTACGAAATTGACACCGTGCGTAATATGCGAATGGGGACCGCTAAGTCGGTACAGAATCGTCGGCTTTGTGCCCGGCGACTATCGGGCAGTATCACGTGGTCGCGGTCACGTGAGGGACAGATTATCGACATCCGGGACTCGACGGGTACCGTGCAGGGACCGCAGATTAAAGCGCACGCATATGCCATTCAGCGACGGCGACAGATGGAAATTTGCGTCGTTCGAGATTTACTGTACTGCGACAAAGAGCGGCCAGCAGCAGCCTAAATCACGGGACCGCAAGCGCAGCAGTATGCCGCCTTGGTTCAGTCAATTATCCGATCGCTGCACCATACTCCCAACGAAAAAGGATCTCAGTAACAAAATAACGCACGCTCAGTTTGCTGAACAGAAACTGATCTTTGTCGGTCGACCAACCTGAAGTTGCTGTGTTGGAATTTGGAAACTTCGTATTTTCAGGGGTGTACATTTAAATGTTAATAAAATTGACGTTGTCGTGTATTTCTCTAAAGTAATAACATGTCAGTTTTTACTGATTTGTTTCGTGGTTTGTGTGTGTAAAATTTTGGACAGAAGTGACACATCTTTGTTGAATCGTAGCATTTTATATTACGGGCCCGTTTTATCCGTACAAAATGTAGTAATATTGAACGCTGTGACTAACAACAAAAGTGTTAGGCCTAAACAACGTTCTTATGAAAAAATAAGCCTTATTGTAGGCGTAGCCGTACATATTCCAACTTGAGAGGTAATAAGCGTTGCCTATATATCTGTTTTGAGCTTATGCATTCTGTTGATCGTCCAGGAAACAGTCGATGCACAAAATGCACTACGTGATTCTGTGTCGGTTGTAACTTACAACGTCTCCGAAGAGAATTTCATCAGCGGAGCAGAGCAATTCAGCCACAGTTGAAATGCAGATGTTGCATAGTCCGCAGCGTATAGGCCTACTGATGAGCGCTCGCAGGCGTTGACGATCGATGGCTAAACTGAACTGAACTGAACTGACCTGCAACAAGTCGTCACAGTCACACGACCCGTTCATTGGTCACGCGAGTTAGCGTCACGACTTGATTGGTTGCAGCCAACTGATCAGTGTTCAGTTAGTCAGATCATGTGTTGTGAACAACCTTAAACCTCGCCAGGCGCTGGGTGCGTACAGAATTTTGACGACAATGACCGATCTGTAGACAAGTTGAAGAGTTTCAGTACAGATAACTAAAGACCTTATGGATTGTTCCACAATTGCCAATAACGCTGCTTACGTGTTCGTTGACAGGCTGTTTATTGCTAATCCAAGCAGCTTCAGAGAGAAGACACATTCTGCGTTGTGACGCTTCGGCGCCCATCATTGCGCCCATTCACGTCTTCCATAGCAATTATCATTTAGCCTTAAATCTCAGATGCGCCAGAAAGCCACCAGTCGAGGTGGCACCACCGTTTTAGTAAGATGGTTCAATTTTCGAATGGTTTGAGCCTTCGAAGTGACCTGACTAATGCTGTTCGACATAATTAATACAAAAATAACACTAACCCAGACGGTGAATTTCTTATGTAACGTACGGCTATTTTATGTCGTGCATTGCATTTCGTCGACAATAATGGAGAACGACTGTAGGCGACATGGGATCTGATGTCAGCTGACATGGCAGCTGAAATATTTTATGTTGGGCGGCCGATGCGCGCGCTTGGTATGCGCCGAAATTTGCCGGGATATTTCTGCGCGTTGTTTACGCATCGTATGTCGGTGTCACTGTCGTCGTCCGTCCGTTATTGCATATCTGACGGTCTCCGAGATTGCTTGTATGAAAACCGAACTGCACCAGACCGGTCGCGCTTGCCCGATGGAGCCATTAGGCAAGGTGGATCGGGGACTGCCTTCAGCAAGCTCCGGCGTCACGTAGGCGCCATTATGTCGGACCGAATAGACGTAGATCGAAGAAGAACTTGACCGGACACTTGCCCTCACCGGACATCTGCCCCTGGTCAAGGTTTAGGTTTAGAGTTATAGGATTGGGGTTACTTGTTCCTCCTGTTCCCTCTGGAACACTGGGCGATGAGAGTCCTGCACTTGGTACGATTTCCGGAACGGACTTTGCGTCTTTCCAGTCGAGTCCCATCTCTGCAAGATCTTGACTCACAGTGTCTCGCCATGTCTTCTTTGGTCTGCCTCTTTGTTCTTCTTTCCACTTTCAAGGGTTACGGTTGGGGTTATTAGGTGAGCTATAGGGCTAGGGTTGAGGTTAGCGGTCAGCGTTAGGAGTTAGGGTAGTGTTTGGGGTTAAGGTTAGAGTTATTACGGTTCGGTGACAGTTACGGTTTAAGATTAGGTTGGCCTGGTTAGGGATGGGTCAGGTACGGGGGCAGATGTCTGCGGGGCGGGGGGCAAATGTCGCACATTCGACGAAGGAGGCGTATACTGCGTGGAGTGAGTGGAGCACGTTGACTGAGACATTGATGGATCGGCGGCGTTCCCAAGGTGCTTGTTTACGTCACCGATGACGTCACTCGCATATCGACGATGACGTCGCTGCGCGATCTGCACGGCTGCGCGTGTTTAATGCGCCTTATAACTGAATCTCGTACACTGATAATCACAACCGCCATGACAATAAAATATCTGCAGGCCTAAGGTTATTTTATTATTACGAAATCTTACACACAAGTAATACTAAGACTGTATAATAGGCAGTATTCATGAACAAGTGGTCTAAGTGATTTGACACAAGGCCGCCTCGCCGCCTCGCACGGATTCTCCTGGTGGTGTCAGTGTGTACACCAGTCTGATGCATGGTTCCTTGGCTCACACGAGTTTACGCTTCCAAGGGGCATTTTGGTCGATTCAGCCGTTTTGCAGGGCCCTCGGCCCTCGGGTGTGCCCAGTACACAGACAGACACGCAGACAGACAGACACCCCCCACACACAGAAACGTCTCTGGAATCAACTCTCGGCTTCTCTCCGTCAACCACGCACTGATCTCTCCAATTCTGATTCTGAATCACTCAGTTCTTTGAGTGGCGCTTCCTCCATCGGTTCCATCGACTCACCACTCTCATCATCTATCGCTCTCTCACTCTTTCAAACCAGGCTTAAAAACTTCTTTTTTCTGTAAATCCTTCCCACCGTAGCCTTCCTTTTCTTCTTCAGGACTGCATGATTCCACGGATTCCCGGACTGTTCACCGATACTCCTAAGCACATCCGTTTCTTTTACTTTTTAGTCTTTCTGTTCTCCACTTTTTAGTTGTCGTTTCCGTTCGGTAGATTAAGCTGACTCATGCCAGCTTTCGAGCGCACATTAAAATAACATCAAGTATCATATCGTATCGTGACGCGTGTAGCAGTTGACCTCGCCTGTGCGATGAATGCAATGCGGCCTGAAAACGAAAACTTAATCAAACACTCGCACAAGACAACAAAGTTGACCACGCGACGTTTTGTCCCAAGCACTTCGGCGTCATCACACATTGGGCCTAATAGTGCGCAAAAAGGAAGTTTAAAAACTTTTATTTAATATCTGCTGAAATGTTGATCTTTTGGTAATCCGGTAGATTAGTCCCATAGAGATTATTCCAGACGCAGCGAACGGTTACATACATAGTTTTTTTACTTACTAAGAGGACACTTACGGACAAGGTCGGCCCGTCCTACAAAATTGCAAAGCCATCGTATCAATTTGCGGCGTGAGCCTTTATTGCACGGCGCTTTTTGTTTCGAGTAAGCACGGAGCAAAGACAAGTGTAAAAATAATCTGTAATAGCTAAATTCCACTACACGGACCCGACCGGACCCGCACGGACCCAACGCAGTTTCGCCGCAAAAAAAGTCCGTGCGGGTCCGTGCGGGTCCGGTCGGGTCCGTGTCGGGTCCGTGTAGTGGAATTTAGCTTTAACGGGACATCGTAGACCGGGACGGGCCTATACCAGAACG
>Ga0126325_10000572_pt1 | contig 10074 bp, 8 predicted proteins | sample InaspJWI14metaG_FD_94487 | JGI IMG/M metagenome (GOLD analysis project Ga0126325, IMG submission 94487) | Marine gutless worms symbiont microbial communities from Oahu, Hawaii - Inanidrilus sp. 1 OAHU.JWI-14 metaG | ecosystem: Host-associated > Annelida > Digestive system > Unclassified | place...
ACATAACTCTGAATCGACATCAGTCGATATGAATCGTATGAAGTCATAGCGCTCCATAGGCTAGTCTTTTTGCTAGCATCGCTACTGCCGCATCAGACCGCTGTTAGCTCAGCCTATAAGCGAGTTGCCTACGTCACCGCTAATTATAGCGCACCTTCTCCTAACTGGCCAAACCCTTATCACCAAGGTGACCACCTACTTGGGGACCCAAACCGGGACACAATAAAAAATCCAAATAGCCTTCATAACATGCCTTGAAATTCTAAATTTATGCAATATGCCGCAGCCTACAATAGGCCTACATGTGTAATTGTGTAGATCTTAATACACTCATTTTCATATCAAACACCAGCGCTACATGCATATTTCACTATTACGGTACCCTATCAGGCTAAAAGCAGTAAATGGTTATCAGAAGCGGCCAAACGAAACAATGCAATTGATTATGTGGATTGAGTTCTGTCCCGCCCGGGACGTCTTGAGCTAAACCGGGACATTTGGGCGTGCCGAAGACAACGTTCGGGATTCCGGGACAGAGGACCAAACCAGAACTGGTTGGTCAGCTTGCATATCACTGAATTAGTAGCGACCTTACTCACCTCTCTATTGCTGATGATGTTGTCATTGCGATGGTGGCAGATCTTGTCGAAGGACTCGGTGACGGTGGCGGTGGACGCCGTGGTCTACTACCGCGTGTCGAACGCCACCGTGTCGGTCACGAACGTCGAGGACGCTCATACCGACCCACCAGGGGCAGCACTGGATTGGGGGCGGAGTCTGATTTCGAACGCACCGTGTCTGTCACGAACGTCGAGGACGCTCATACTGACCCACCACGGGCAGCACCGGATTGGGGGCGGAGTCTGATGTCGAAAGCCACTGTGTCGGTCACGAACGTCGAGGATGTGAACCGGTCGACGCGCCTTCTCGCGCAGACCACGCTGCGCAACGTGCTCGGCACCAAGAACCTCTCCGAGATCCTCTCAGACCGCGAGAACATCAGCCACTTCATGCAGGTCGGTCGCCAGACACACTGAGCGTCCACTTCAGTGTACAACACGTTGCGCGCGAGGCAGCGCGTCAGTCGCGCCGGTCCATCTGCGACAGTTGATACTTGTTATAACTAGTAAAATATGTTATGCGTGTTGGTAGCCAGTCACCATGCAGTCGTGAGGTGTAATTGCGGCATGGATTGACGTAATTCTTCGATAAAAAACAGGACTCGAAGGTGGGTAATAGCAGCGTCGACGAGTGCGGGTGGAACCGTTGTCGTTAAAAGTCAGCAGACTGTAAACTTTAGAATAAGAACAAAAACATAAAGAACAACAACGCCGCGAAGTAGGCCTATCCAATGACCCGCTCACCCTATTGCGACGCGGCTAAAACTTTGTTTCATTTTTTTCCTCAAATCTGCTATTGCAAATGCAGTGTACGTCGAAATCTTTCGGGCTTTGTTCGGTCTTTTTACATAATACTGAACGCTTTTATTCTCCAGTTACGCGGAAGACACACTGACTAAAATTGTTGTAACGCATAGTTATGAATTTCCTTTATTTTCAGATTTAGAAAGTCGTTTGGGCAAGTTAAGTCGATACTTTGCTAAGCCATTATAACAGAACACCGATATGTGACGGACGGACGGACACACAGACACAGGGCCGCGGCAAATACCACGCTAGCATAGCGTCGCGCGGTAAAAACTCAAGTGTCTCGTTTTTAAGATGGAGTGTGCAGTATATACCCAGTCTGCTTTAGTTTCAGCGCTCGACCGTAGCCTACTAACCGACGTTTATTGTACTTTTTTCACGGAGCCGCACTCGACTGATTTATAGTTGTCTGCGGCGTGTCTAAATGATAGTATTAGGTTGCGTAGCGGCGTTCGTTCGTGACTGCTGGCTATTGTGAGCGCAACGCCGTGCGTCCCACGTTACCTATCAAGAAAGTTCTTAACACTCGCCGACGACAGGCAATTTATCACCGGCATAACGTCACCTCCAGATGCAACGGCGGGAGATGCCGCTGCCGGGAAGGCGTGGCCGGTGTTATTTCGGTCAACAATTTCCGCTACAGTAATTGCACACCACGAAGAGTCTGTAGTCGAATTTTATAACAGACCTTTGTACCGATAAACAATTAATTGAAAGAACTCAAGCGTCAACGCTAGTCTGCCTGCTTCTTTGCATTGCGATATCTAGGTACAAGAAATGTATGTGCCATCTATGTCTACGAGGCTGCGACACAAAATAGTATACGTTCTTTGACAGGCGATTTTAGTCCGTCCTCTTTCGTTCCCAAATTTCAACCATTGTCAGTGTTCATGCACTGCAGCTATAGTGGATCGTCGGTGTCTGATATAGTCCATCGTTAATAGGCCTACTGATGTTGATTGCATTTGTATATATCTGTTACCTCGTGTACGATGTCATAATACAATAATTAGACGCCGTTAGTGTCGGTAGATTAAAATTGATTGTTTGATAGATTGATTGAAACTGCTCATGCTGACATTCACAATGCAGAATCCAGAAAGCAAACAGCTTAAATACTTTGACGGAAGAGACCCAAGACGTGTTAATGAAGGCGGCAAATGATTCCCACGATGGCAGTCAAATTCGAGACATTTTGACTGCTACTTGTCCTCGAAATTTTGAAATTACAGTTAACTGGATAACTTCTCTGCTGTTCTGTCACGACTTTCAGTTTTAGTTTCAGTTAAACTAAACAGCAGGTTGCAGCTGCATCGGTCGACAGGTTATGGTCACTCCCGACAGTTAACACGCCCAGTCGTTCGTTGGTGAAGTGAATTGGATCTGGAGGAAGTGCCCTATAAAACCACGCAGCGCTTGAATGTTGGATCCTTTGCTGGCCGAGGTTTGGAAGACAGGATTGCATCCAACACGGCTCCAGACCGCAAGGGCCACACAAAAGTACGTAACACAGTAACGACCACATGTGAGCTGTATAAAGCAGTATCAAGCACATATTTCACTCATCTGTGACGAAATGCACCCCCAAAATGCCTCTTTAATTAACACACTTTATGCTTATGCGCATTTATCATTACCTCGCCCTCTGGATGGATGCGAAGTATTGCGATATGCATATCTGCCTGTCTGCCCGTCTGTCTGTCTGCATATAGGCCCCTATGTATGTTTGTTTTTCTGTCCACTGGCGTATGTCAAAAACCACATGAGCAAACCTCACCAAAATTTCTGTGGATGTTGCCTGTGGCTGTGGCTCGGTCCTCCTCTGACGACAATGCAATATGTTACATAATTATGTGCTTTTGGTTTTGCGGATGACGTCATGCTTACCTAATTAATATCAGCTTAACAGAATGCAGATCTGTGGAAGGATTACTCACTTTAAAATTGTAACTCCATACTGTGGTATATATCTAAGTTTAATTTGGGATCGTCGGTCACTTTTCTACTGAAATGTACGTACGCACGTCTCTAGTATTAAGAGGTGTCCCGTGTGAGCGGCGGCGTGTGGAGATTGTGGACGTTAATTAGCTGCAGCCGATGCGTCTGTTCTCTCTCGCCTGCTCTTTGTATCTCCTATTTTCCGTCTGCCTCGACTGCGGCAATCTCGTGAAATTCCGGCAAGCGACGATCTGCGATTGAGCGCGTGCAGCGCTAGGTCTCATCGCCAGTACGTCGTGTGCATGAGTCTCAAGGTTCGTTCACGCCGGACGTGCTGCGTTGCGTTGCGGTCCCGTGCGGCACCACGCGGCGTCGCGCGTTTTCTTGCTTTGTGTAAGCGCATATATGCGACGTGATCCGGTATACTGCGGCGTATATAGTGCGGCGTGTTGCGGCGGAAATGACGCAACATGACGCGCGCGCAGCACCGCATCCGGCGTGTGAACGTGCGTTTACAGCTAGGTCGTCGTCGTCGACGACTGGCGGTCCCGTGCAGCCCGTCACAGTTAACACTGTCGACAAATTCAACCGCACCAACAAATTAGCTACATGAGTCGCGACAGTGCAGCACTTAACACGACGGACAGCCGTGACCTGACAGCACCTCATGAGTTATTCATGGCCCGACTGTCGGCTGTCACGATCTGCGAACTTAACTCTTCCTGGGCAAATAAATTTCCGCTGCAAGGAGTCATAGGAGCTAGAGCTGCATGATCACTAGTTAACTCCACCACTTTCGGTGGAATAGGCCGACTGTTTTCACCGCAGTATGTCTGTTTATTTGTTAGCAGGATAATTTAAGAAGTTGTGGTTGGTTTTCGCGAAATTTGGACCTGAAAATGAAGCTTTAATTTGGAAGGCTGGGGGTATGGGTTAAGTGTAGCAAGGAACTTGCTGCTCGTAGACAATCCAGTAGGCCTAGTCTATTGACGTTAAAAGTGGAAGTTAAGTTGAGAAAACCAACCGTCGCCAGTTCATCACGCCGAGCGTCCACTGTTGAGTACAACACGAAGGACATGATGCAACGCTTCGCGCGCGTTTGTCTGCAACAACTGAGTCTTGTATATATGTTCACGTTGTATGTTTTAACGACGACGGAAACGTGAATGCTGTTGTGACAGGCGTGCTTGGACGAAGCGACAGAACCGTGGGGCGTCAAAGTCGAGCGCGTGGAAATGTACGTAGTAAGACATCTCGTCATAATATACCAATCCATCAAATCAAATCAAAGCAAATTCAATGTGACTTTAATAATGGTTGACAGACCGCAACTTAGTTACAACTTATTAAACATGTGATAAAATAACGGTGAATAAAAGACGATACATGTAAAAAAGGAATGTAAATACATAAAATAGCAATGTGACGAGCGTAATGCTAATAAACGTATTTAAAAAGCATCCTGGTAATAAAATCACATTGATTGACCCGTGTCTATACTTCTCACCCTTGACACGGTATGACCAGTTGACCCGGCGATCCGACTCGGTCCTGTTTTAGCCAGCATCTAAATCAAAATACAGTTCATTATTTCCTGCCCCACACAGTGCGATCCTTCCCAAGTTTCGTAAAGAAATAATTCGCTATATTTTGAATAATTTTGCTGTCATAAACACAGAGTGGTAGAAAACACGATGACAGTCTCGTGATTCGGGAAGTGAAAGAATTGCGAGGTGACTACGAGTGTATTTGTCGTAGCTGCCGAAATTCTAAGAAACTAAGTTACGAACCATTTGTAACCACAGACCACTTCGTTCGAAACGACCACTGCTTTTGGCGGCATAGTCACTCACGTTCTCACACACGATACTCAACTCTGGAGCTAGAGACATTTGACTCTACCTTTCTGACGTCGACAGAGATTTCCAGGCCTGTGTGTCTGTTTATTATATTACGAGCATAGGTGTTGTCTATACTCCCGAGTGTATCCGATTACAGCAACGCTCGTCTTAAATTCCCAACACTGATAACGCCTATGAGCACGACTTAATCGTAAGACTACAAAGAAATACGACAGGCAAACTGATGCTGCATTTCAGAACTTTCTCAAGAAAATGAACCTGCCACGAACATGCAATTCTTCCTGGTACTTGTAGTTGGCCTACGACCACCTTGCGCATTAATTCGTGTTGCACTAATAGCAATTACCACTTCAAAGCAATGTGATTGTTCTGTTATTACTTTGGACTGAATTTTGAAGCATTGATGACTTTTTGTACAGGCTGTTTTAGCCGACAGTACGTGCCTACGTCTTATCGAATTGATTGTTTGTGTGTGCGCGTGTATTTGTTTGTTTATAAGTTAGGCCTACCACAGGAAACAGCAAGCTAATTTCGCTCAGAAAACTGGAAGTTTCCTCGGGTTGGAATTTTATAGTAATAAAAAGCTAATTTGTTTTGGATGGTGGATTCCGATGCGCCGACGAAAAGGGAGATCTCTCTGCAGATGGGATGTTGGACTAGAGAAGGGAGAATGTTCGGCTGCTGTCAGGATGTACGACGGTCGACGATCCCAGCTGCATTTGCAGTAGCCGACGTGTGCTGCGTGCGTTATGCAGGAAAGACGTTCGGTTGCCGGTCCAGCTACAGCGGGCGATGGCCGCTGAAGCCGAAGCTGCTCGCGAAGCTCGAGCAAAGGTGAAAATGACTTGATTACGGCACCCGAGAAACATTACACGTGTCGTGCTGCGTCCAGACGACAGACAGACAGACAGACAGACAGACCGTCCAGGCTACATCGGCCGCATTCTAATGCTACGCATGCGATGCGGCCTAATTAGTGATTGTTATTCAGCATTCGCTAGTGGAGAGGTGTACTATGATGTGTATTTTTGTTTGTGCGTGTCTGTCGGACTGTAGTGTTTGTCCGCGAGCATATCTCCGGACCTATACATCCAGTCTTCATCAAATTTGATATGCATGTTAAGTACGGGGTACGACCGTAGTTCCGTCCTCCTCTGACGGGAACGAAAGTGTGCCGATACAATTGGCACACTGCTGGTTCCCTGGGCTGGCCATTTCCAATGCTAAAATATTAATATATTTCTTTCATATAAAATATACGGAAGCGATTTTATCAAACAGCAGTCGGAAACTGTTATGTTTTGAAATTACCAAAATGCTGATTGCAGTTTAAGAAAGAAATTTTATTGTGTCATTTATTATAATTTTCGGCACACTTTCGTTCGCTGTAATGAACTTCCGGTATGTGGATGACGTCATGTTTGCACATGCTGACCAGGAATGGTCGATGCACGTAGGCGCATAAGCCTATACTCAAACTGACTTAACAACGGGGCTGATGGGGCATAGGACGAACTTGACCGCGGCGTATACGTAAGCTGGCCCACATGGAAGCAGCACGGGACCGAGGGCGAACTCTGGCATCTACGATTGTCCTGTGGTTGCTGCTGCTGTTGGTATAGGTGATCGCGGCGGAGGGCGAGATGAAGGCGGCGCGTGCGCTCAAAGAAGCGGCCAACATCATCGACGAGTCGCAGTCGGCGCTCCAGCTGCGCTACCTGCAGACCTTGGGACAGATCGCCTCCGAGAAGAACTCCACCATCATCTTCCCGATGCCCGTCGAGTTCATCAAGTCGTTCGGAAACTGACTGCACTCACGGAATGCCGGAATGTAGAACATTTGCCCCCACTGGATATCTGCTTCCCCCCGAAAACTAACCTTCGCCGACATGTGCCCCGGACCTAACCGTAATAATACCCCAACCCACTCTGGCCTTATCTTAACTCGAATCCCTAACCCTATCCCCGACTCTAACCTAAGCCTAACCTAGAGGGCAGATGTCGGCGAGTTTTCGGTAAGAGACAGGTGTCCGGGGTGGGGGTCAGATGCCCGGGAGGGGGCAAATGTCCGGTGATATGACTCTCGTTCCCAGTCGTGGTGGTCGTCGTGTGGAGTGATTACGGTGTCGAGTGGACGTAATCACGGGGCCCGCAGATGCCGTCATTACGTGTAATGGAGTCGAGATCGTACGTAGCTGAATGCGTTGTGTGGCCAGTGGTTAGCGTGCGTCGTGGACTGGACTTGCCATCACCGCAACGACTGCGGTGCCCAGAACGCCCGGCGACTATAAGCGTTTGCTCGCAGAACATTAACTGAGCTGAACTGAACATGAGTTGGCGAACTGGAGTTCTGAACGCGTGCTTTCCACTGGGACCGTTCACAGCGCACGAACTGACTGAGCATCAGCCGCCAACCAATCAAGTCGTGACGCTGAAGCGCGTGACCAATGAACGTTTCTTGCAACTGGGTCAAGTAGTTGCAGGTCAGTTCAGTTCAGTCCGCCGTGCTGTGAACAAGCCTTTAGCGTGCGCGGTCACCATCACCGTAACGACTGCTCGGCCCGACGACTAAACTGACCGACCAACTGGTGGCGTTCACTACGTCTTCTCCGGTCTGTGCCAACGGCTGAGTACTGGTGCGATTGCAGATGCGTGTAGTATGGAAACTGCACCGCCTCGCGTTATCACCATCATCATCATCATAGTCGCGTAGCCGGCGAGGTCCGTCGCGTTGTTGCGCCGCTGTCGCTGTGTCCAAGGCCGACATCCAAGGCTCCAATAGAACGGGTAGAATCATCTCGGAGTTGGTCGAGCCACTTACTGTTCTGTGGACGACCAGGCGGGCGACGCCACGTACGGCCAGGAGATCGTCTTGTGAGTGATGTATTGTCATAGGAGCTATAGCTGCACAGCTGGTTCAACGTCCGCGCCGTCGTCACTTGTGTGACTAGAATAACTGCCCTCGATCGAGGATCGAGGTCAGACCGACTGCGTTACCACGCCCACACGCGCTAGACTCCGCCGCTGCTGCTGGCCTCGGCCGCGCCACGCCGCACGCCTCGCTGCGCTAGTTCGCAGCTGATAGCGTCGCAATGGAAACCCACTACTATGACCATCAATCAATATTCACAGGACGCCACAATGGATACACACATATTTGCATAAATTGCATTGACCTTTGACCTTGATCTATGACTGACATTGACTTTCAATCCCCGACAAGACCCACACACGTGCAAAAACAACGTCAAAGGTTACTTGATTCAAAAGCCAGAGTGGAAACAAACAGACGGACACGACCGATTGCATTACCTTTCCCACTAACGCGCTGAAACTATTTGTCCACACATCGTTATTCGTGCAACCACTCAGCAGACAACTGTTTTAGCTTGACTATTGCTCGATCTGTTCTACTGTTTTTGGCATCATTACTTGTGATTGTGTTTGATGAACAAATAAACATAATCCGATGGGCTCGGCAAGCACCCGTTTCCCAGGTGTTTATCGTTTCAGGCAAATTTCATTATGCCTTGTCAGTCACAAAGAGGCGTGATTACGCACCAATGTCTGCGAAACTCTGCGTAGTACATGCCGTCGGCAAGAGAATTATCTAAGAAACCTATTAAGCGTCAATGTTGCAGGCGGAAGCCGGTTCTGTACATTATGGCTGATGTGCATGTATCATATCGACTGTCAGAAGTCCGTCAGGCGCATCCCACAGTAGGCCTACTGTTCAACATTACTGTAGCATTAGGTCAGAAACCTTAGCATGTAGACACCGCGAGCGAATTTTTAAGCCGCGTTCACATCGCCACGACGCGACGCATGACAACGCGCGGAGCCATATTATAAGTTATTTTTTCTCGTCATAATATCCATTTGAACAAGTGACAATGGGCGTTCCAGTAGCTTCTCGTCGTGCAATGTGTTGCGGTACCGCGGAAGCGCATCCGGCGTGAACGCACATTTAGGCTATTACTATCATGCGAGATCAGCTACGTTATCCATCGTCAACAGCGCCACCAACGTTCTGTCAAACGGTGTCGACCGTGAAATACAAGACCCGAATCTCCGGTAATAGCCGCCACGCCATATGGAGTCAATAGGTGCCAAGGTCAATTCTGCAACATTTCCGCTCACCGGAGCAGCACGCCTATGGTTGCGTTTGACTGACAGACTTCGTATGCAGTGACCTTAGGTCTAGCTAGAACCGTTGTCGCGAGTCAACAGAACTGTAATACGAACAAGATGTAACACGATGGGCGTGATGAAACGCTTCCCAGGAAGAACGTATTTATCGAGCTAGTTCCGTACGCGACGCTCCTCATGTGAGTAATTATTCTGCTTTCTGCTGGCTTGCTGAGAAGTATTTGCCTTTGTGTCGTCGTGTGACGTTCAACAGAAAAACATGCTGAATAGCATTCTGCGGCTGCTATTCAGTTGGTGCAGCAGGTCTATGACTGCCTAACTAGGGCCTACTGTGTTGTCAGTGGCTGCGACTCGGTCTCTCCTATAGCTTACCGTCGGTTTTGTGGACAACGTCGTAATGAGCACTGTGGGGGTATGTTGAATTATTGATACCATTGCAGCTCGGACGACTGAAAAAATAAAATTTTTAATAACATTTTCTGCCACCGAAAGCACAGCTGACTGGAGCTTTGTCCCATACATCACTGGGCATCTTACAGCGCTCCCAGACCTCTAGCATGCTGAGAATGACCAAGATGAAGATCCAGCCAGCTCACGCCTGGCACCTGCCAAGAGTCAGTCTTGAACAAAACAACTGCTCAAACAGTGAATATCATTTAATCAGCAACCTACCACACACGAGCAAAGCAGAATAACAA
>Ga0126325_10000574_pt1 | contig 10065 bp, 9 predicted proteins | sample InaspJWI14metaG_FD_94487 | JGI IMG/M metagenome (GOLD analysis project Ga0126325, IMG submission 94487) | Marine gutless worms symbiont microbial communities from Oahu, Hawaii - Inanidrilus sp. 1 OAHU.JWI-14 metaG | ecosystem: Host-associated > Annelida > Digestive system > Unclassified | place...
ATCGCTGTCAAGTGCCAACCAAATCCATTGCTTGTTGCGCTTGAGTCCGACAAAAGACTACATTTCATCGCACTCTACCGTTAAGCCCCTTTTTTTTGAGATATCAATTTGTTGGGGTACATGTTCGTACTTCTGATTGATATACTGTTGCAGTCAAGGTTCTGAAATCTCGGTCGCTCTTGAAATTCCAGCGATTGGGATCTTCTCTAAAAGCAACTTGTCTACCATAGACCATAACTGTTTCGGGATTCTTTTATTCGGAGGATTTTCGACAAATTGTCGGCCACAGTCTTTGCACACATATCTTTGTTTCCTATTGTGAATGAATCCATTTTTTGTGGTATCCTGTGAATTTCCGGTTGGACATTCCATTATGCTTTCCCCAACTGTTAACTCATACTCATTCATGCTTCCTGAATTCTAACTCATGGTAGTGCTTAATATGTAGTGGTCGTGTGATGATCCCATCGAAGAAGAAAAAGCTTCACCAGAGAGTTCATCACTACACGTTAAGCACCACCTGGATTCGTACGCCCGCACCGTTTGCCGGGCGAGCGCGTCACTCAGCGGGTGGGTCTGCCGCCAGGTGTCCGGCCCGGTATTCGTGATGCGTCGCCGCAGCCCGGTCACGAAGCGGTGGAACCCCCGGAAGTTGTGGGCCAGGTGTTCCCACTGCCTGCCAGTGAGGTTGAATTCCTTGCGTCGGAGCTGCTCGTTCTGGGGGACGCCCGCCTCATTGTTCTGGTAGGCCGCAAAGGTATCGTTGTTGATGCCCGCGTAAAAGAGCGCGATACTTAGGCGTGATACCCTTTGGCATGCAGCAGCTTACTCAGGTGCGAGGCGACGGTATAAGCGCCGAAGGTGAACACGCGCACCGGCGGCGGGTTCCAGGTCGCCCGCAGACCGTTGCGATGCACATTGACGTACCGGCCCTGGTACGGGGAACACCGCCAATAGACATACGACTGCCAGACGAACCGGTAAGAGGTATTGAGCTCCCGGATATACTCGCGGACCCAGGCGGCACCCTGATAGGCATCGACCCCTGCCCGCACCTCGACCATCCGATGTGCGGTCTGACGATCCAGGAGCCGGTCCCGGGCCCGTCAGCGCCAGACGCAACCTTGCCTCGCAGAGGACGATCAGAATCAGGATAACGCCCAGGAGCAGCCCGCCTGTACGGATACTCGATCCGACCGCCCTCGGTGCTCGGGATAGGACTTCCGCCATATCAGAACTGGTGGAAATATTGTGATAATTCCTTCTCTGCCCGATGTGGAACCCAATAGCTAGCCGTATCCGGCTCGAAGTGCCGCTGCAGCGGATCCCGGTCCAGGGGACCGCATCAGCAGCCCGACCGGGGTAATGACGAGATAGTACACGATGGCCAGAACCAGGTACGACAAGAGCCACCCGAAGGGAAACACCAGGTGCATCCAGCCCAGATATAGAGGGCGATGCAATGGTCGAAGGGCAAAATACAGCAGGCCCAGCACCGCGCCGAGGGCCCATACAACGATCGACGCCCCACCACCCCACGTACCCAGTCGTATTACCCCGCCGTCAGGGCGAAGAAGACCATCATATCGCTCCTTTTCCCTGACGGGGCCAGGGGTTGTTGACACTGTATCGTTCAGAATCCGACCGGGACCCGATTCCGCATAACTCGAGCTGGGCTCGACGGGCAGGACCCGTAGGGTGGGCTATGCCCACCGGGTAGATGCCGTATTGGCAGGCACAGCCCACCCTGCTCTTCCTCGCCGTGCCTGATCGGCACGCAAAATTCCTCACAATGCAATCATCCTCGTTTGAGAACGAATGTCAACAGCCTGAGACGCCACCGGGCATTGTAGGAGAGAGGGAGGCGGTCCCCGCCAGCCGCACCCCGGCACACGCTGCCACCGCTTCGGCTGCTCCCTTCCGGGCCTGACCGGGTTCACGGCTTCGCGTTGCGAGGGGACCAACGGGGCCACCATAAAGAAAGTCCCGCGCAGACCGAGGCTCGCTAAAAACCTTATCAAAGCAGACTTGCGATGGCAAGAGGGACCAAGGTAGGCACGTAGGTTCATTCCCGCGGGTGCGGAGAACTCGTAGCGCAGGCGTTTGGATGGGTTGCCGATGTAGACGCCGGCCCGGATTTCCAGCAACCACACCGCGAGCCGACCGCGCAGGCGCGGTGGTACGTTTTCAGTGACGATGACCAGCATCGCCCAGCCGTCCCCTGTCCTTGATTGCGGGCGGGACCGCCTCCTTGGGCGGTTTTGGCGCTCGACCTCGCCCGCAGACAGGACATCCCCGATCATGTGTATGATCTTGCCCGGCAGCTTGGTTTCTCGAAAGATGTCCCGACAGGCGAGTCGAACCTTGCGTTCGGCCTCTGGCGGCTCCTTGGCGGCGATGCGAAAGGCCACCGGGACCACGGTGTCGAATTTCACGATGTCCGTGATGTCGTAGACGAAGGAGAGGGGTTTGCCGGTGTGGATGAAACCGACGGCGGGCGCGTAGCCGGCGGCGAGTATGGCCGCTTCGGTGATTCCGTACAGACAGGCGGTGGCGGCCGAGAGGCAGAGATTGGGTGTGTCACTCGCGTCCCACTGGGTGGGGTCGTAACGCCGTCCTCGCCACTTGATGCCGTAGCGCTTGGCCATGTTTTCGTAGGTCTTTTTCCCCCGCACCCCTTCGATACCGCGCAGCTGTTCGACACTGCGCCGTTCCGGCGGCTTTTCGCCGAAGCGCAGCTCATACATTCTCACCGCGCTCGATGAAGATCAGGGAAATGCACTCCTTCATGGCGATGGGTTTCAGCGGTGGCAGCAGCGAAGCCGGCATTTCGGTCGAATTCGGTGGCTAGTACGGCAGTACCCGAGTACCGATAATGTGGGAATCGTTTTTTTGCCGCAAAGGCAAACGCCAATCAACGCAAATCGGTCGCAAAAGATCATATTCTCTCTTCCGTCCGCAGATTTCTCCGATTGTTTCGTTCTTCAGGTCCAGGGGTCGATGAGCTCGACGCCGGTGCGTGCGAAATCCCGTGTGTTGCGTGTGACCATGCTCAAATTACGGTTGAGGGCAGTGCATGTATTGCTCATCTTATTCTCCCTCTGCGACAGGAACCAATCGGCAGCAGCTCCGGGGCGTGGGTGAGTACGGTCAGGCGCACATTCGGCCCCTGTCGCCGCAGGGCCTCCTCCACCGCCCAGGTCAGGGTCGGGGCGTGGGTATGGCCGAGTTTCACTTTCTCCTCCGACGTGATACCGGGCGAATAGTTGATCACCGATGCCCGCTCCCGAACCATGGCCCAGGCGATAGCGAGTGCGCAGGCAACCCCGTTGGTAAGACGCCCCTCCCGGTAGGCGGCCTTGATGGCCTGCGACGGCCAGGCAGTGAACTCCAGGAGCTCGGTGTGCACCGGGCTGACCCCTTCCGGTGCCGGCATGCAGACAATGATGGTACCGCCCGGCTTGACCATGCGCTGCGCCGGATACAAGGATTTGTGCGACTGCCAGAAATCCAGGTCACAGGGGTGGGAATTGGCCAGTACGATGTCCGGGGTCTCCTGGTACTCGACCCCATAGAGCTCCCGTGCCAGCTTCACCCCTGCCCTGAATGCGGGACGCATCGCCCCGCAGAACAAGCCCACTACCTCGCCCGTGTCATTCAGCACCGCATTGAAAATGGTGCGCATGCCGACCCGGTCCGCCATATCGTCCATATCGCGGCGCACTGGGTTGTCCTCGATGCCCAGATAGGAGTCGCCCCCGCTCTCGCAGGACAGCAGATGGGTCTCCGCGGTCGTGCGGTCCCCGCATACGCCGGGCTGGATGATCTTGGACGAGCCCGAAAACCCAGGGATGTGGTGCGGCACGATGGCACCCAAGCCGATCACCACATCCGCCTCGACCACCGACCGGTTCACCAGCAGCGGCGTGCCCTGGGACGAAGTACCAAGATCCGCCAGGACCCGGGGGTCGCGCCACTCGTGATTGAAGACCCGAATCTGCCCGAAGACGGCATTTCCCACCTTGGCCTGCAGCTCGTCCTCCGTCATATAACGGTGGGTACCCAGGGCCATGATGCAGGCGATCCTGGCATTCGGTACCCCGACCGCGTTCAGGCGCCGCAGTAGCGGCGGCAACATGCGATGCACGGGGGTGAGCCGGGTGGCATCATCGCTGACGATAATGACCTTATCCGTGGGTTTGACCCAGGCCTCCAGCGGGGGTTGGGCAATCGGCGCATCCAGAGCGGCCTCGATGGCCGCACCCAGGTCCGGTACCGCCCGGCTCGGCTTGGGGCCGAGCACCTCGGCCAGGTTCCGATCCGGAACTTCCAACTCATAGGGCTCACCGCCGAAGGGGATAGTCACAATCGCCATATGTACTCTTCAGTGGTAATTCTTAATATGTAGTGGTCGTGTGATGATCCCATCGAAGAAGAAAAAGGTTCACCAGAGAGTTCATCACTACACGTTAAGTACTACCAGAAATTCATACACGCCCATCCTGCTCAGGTACCTCCTTGTCCGCACCCAAAAATCTCCTGACCAGAAACAGGGCAGCGATGGAACGCGCTTCTGTAAAATCTTCCCTTGCCAGCAGAGCGTCCAGATCGTCCAGGTTCCAGGGCACGACTTCGATCGGCTCGGGCTCGTCCCTCTGCGCCCACTCGGGATAGAGGTCCCGCGCCAACACCAAGTCCATCTCGTGCTGAATATAGGCCGGCGCCAGGGAGATCTTGTGCAGCAACTGCAAGTCCCGGGAACCGAAGCCGATCTCTTCACGGATTTCCCGTCCGGCCGCCTCCAGCAGATTTTCTCCCGGTTCGACAATGCCCTTGGGGAAACCAAGCTCGTAGCGGTCCGTGCCGGCGGCGTACTCACGTGCCAGCAGCAACGTCCGTGCATCGGACATGGGCACGACCAGCACCGACTCCCGCCCGCCGAGGATCCGCTCGAAACACCGGCGATTGCCGTTGGAAAACGCCAGGTCGATCTCTTCCACCCCAAAGATCCGGGTCCGGGCTACCAACCTTCGGTCGAGTGCTCTAGGCTTTGCCGCCATGATCTAGGTTCCGTTATGCTGATACCAGATGATCTGGTATAGTGGCACCGAAGTACCAATAACCTGGGAATCATTTTTTTGCCGCAAATGAACGCGAATTAACGCAAATCGGCCGCAATCGATTCGCTGTCGTCATGGGTCCTTGATCCATTTGTATTGATTTTCGGCTAAATCTTCCGTGAAGATGCTGTCCGCTTAATGTTACCGATAGTTAAGAGCATCTGTACTAGATCCTCTTGGAGCTATCCTAACCGATGATCGATTGGAACGCCGATACTGTCTTCCTGGATATGGACGGCACCCTGCTCGACCTGCACTTCGACAACCACTTCTGGCGCGAGCATGTACCCCTACGCTATGCCGCTGCACGCGGGCTGTCCCTGGAAAGGGCACGGGCCGAGCTCAAGGCGCGCTCCCACAGTCACGAAGGCACACTGGCCTGGTACTGCGTCGAGCACTGGAGCCGCGAGCTGGGTCTGGACATTGCGTTGCTCAAGCAGGAGGTCGATCACCTCATTGCCGTACACCCCCAGGTGATCGACTTTCTGGAAGCCCTGGCTACCCTGGGCAAGCGATGGGTATTGGTCACCGACGCCCACCCGAAGTCGATCGCGCTCAAGATGGAGAAGACCCGCCTAGCCGGTCATTTCGAGCACATCGTCTGCTCCCACGAGCTGGGGGTCCCCAAAGAGTCGGCCGATTTCTGGCCCCGGCTGCAGACCATCGAGCCATTCGACCGCCAACGCACCCTGTTCATCGACGACAGTCCGCGGGTGCTGCGGACGGCACAGGACTACGGATTCCGTTGGTTGTTGGCGGTGCTTGCACCGGATTCCCAGGCGCCCATCCGGGAGCCGGGGGAATTTCCCGCCGTCAGGCACTGTGCGGAGCTGTTACCGAATCTGAGGGCCTGAATCGAAGATGAAACCACTCACGAAGAACCAACTTGTCAAATCGAGTAGCATCGAAGTTCGAAGCCTCTGCATTGCCGCTACACACAAGCGGTTGCCCTACTGCTCTCGATGCCGGATCGAATCGCCGTTTCAAGGCGCGCGCCGATCACAGCCGATGCCGACACCGCACATCTTGGGGACACACCGCCCATTTAGCTGACCTCGAAATCGGGAACAACATCTGCGACGGAGTACCGGAGCGGGTAGTGCTTAACGTGTAGTGATGAACTTTCTGGTGAACCTTTTTCTTCTTCGATGGGATCATCACACGACCACTAAATATTAAGCACTACCAAAAATCTATTAGAGCCCCACCTAATCGACTGAGTATCAAACCCACCTGACCTGCTGTGACTCTTACCAACCCTAATCCAAACATCACATCAATGTACTTTTCTCTCGCCTCCTCAATCCTAACTTTTACAATTTTTCCGGACAGGGAATTGATAAAAGTCCTGTACATTGTAAAGAATTGTGGCTCCAAGCATAGATGAAAACAAGGAGTTCTCTGTCCTCAAGCAACTGAAAGACGCCTTGTCATCTATTGAAGGCAGGGCGCTTTTCGTTTCTGGAAGTTTGGACTGTACACACGGAGAGTATGCGAAGCTCCTACAAGAGTGGCCCGTTACGGAGGTTGGCTTTCATCGTTGGCGGTCGTCAGGCTTCTTTTTGAAGATTCTTGTACTGTTCAAATACTCTTTCATATTGAAACTGGAAGACCCGGAATTTCTTGTCAATTTCTTCCGTATATTCAAGATGGATCGTGCAGTCGCGCTCTGGAGCATCGGCAAGGCGGAAGAAGCGGACTTCAAAGCGGCGCTGCTTGCTCAAAGTCTTGAACCGGATGGGTTTAAGACCTGCTTCAGGGGAGACCTCATACAATTTGCGCCAAGTCTTTTTTTATTTCTATCTCCTCGAAGATATAGGTTACGATGAGCCCTTCCTGTTTTTACACTGCGGAGAGAATGTCCCGCGCGAGCTCAAACAAATCATCTCCGACAACAACCTGGAGCCTTATATCGAAGGCACGGCCAATCATTAGCATGAAGATAATAACCTCCTCTTCTATCGCAAATCCACGCGGGATCACGAAAACGCTTAAGCAATTATCCCGCGAGGTGGAAAAACTCGGCACTGTTAGCGGGTATTTTTTAGTTGGCTGGTTAATCCGCACGATTCTGATAGCCCAGAATGGGTAGCCCCCTTAGAACGTCTTGAAGTGCAGGATAAAAAAAGTTCTCTGTAAAATTCTCGACTTGGACTTCTTCGTAAATCTGTATTTCATGCGGTGGGGAGACCTTGTGTTGGGGAATAAAGAGAACGACACCCTCGCTTTTTTGTGGAAGTGAGAAGATAGTCAGCAGCTTCCAATGTGGATTTGGAAGCCGCTTTTAGTCTAAACAAAAAAACCAGCCATCCGGCTGGTTTTTTTGCGAGTGCGCCTAAGGTCTTTGCCACACAAACTATGAATTGGATATAGATTCTCTTCTCCGCGGAAACCCCGACACCCGCCGTCAATCAGTTGGCATCCACAGACGGCCCAGGTCGAGCGGCACCGCATCGAAGGGTGGTATGGCGGCTTGATCCGCGCCGATGTAACGGCCAACCTCCAGCCATTCACCAGCCTCTAGCCGGTAGGCTTCCACGACATGCTCGATGGGCTCGATCAACCACACAGACGATACGCCATACCGCGCATACAGCGGCATCTTGATTTCCCGGTCGATGCTCCGGGTGGACGGCGACAAGATCTCGCAGATCCAATCCGGCACGATTTCAAATTTATGGCTTGTTGGGAACTTCGGCATCCGTTCATGCCGCCAACCTGCCAAATCCGGCACGGTTACGTCCCTGTCCAGCGACAAATGCACCTCAGGTTCATCGATGATCCACCACCCGCCAGGACCGCCAATACCGTCGTGAAACGGGTTGAACAGTTTGCTGCCAACTGCGGAGTGCGTATACCCATGCGGCGCAGCAGGACGCGGTTGCGCATAAAGCCGCCCATCGAACAGTTCGCCGAGGGAATGCTTCGGCAAGGTTTCCAGGTGTTGGTACTCTGTGATGCTCATTGCTCAGCCCGCGCCATTTTCGGAATAGGAGGTTTCCAAAACGCCCCTGTCGACCTGCCGTGCCTCGGCCAGTTTCTGCGCAATCAGCACGGTCGGGTTGTTGACCCCTTTGCTGGCTGCAAAAGTTGTTTTCATCAATCCGACAGACGCCACAAGACGCGTCCGTCGCAACAGCCAAAATCATCAACCACTATGGACTGAAAGTCCCTAGTATGGGGTGCGAATGAAAGTCGCGATTTCGGCTAAATCTGACTGACAGTTTCAGACTAGAATCAGCCCCTGAGGACTCAGGGTCATCTCCATTCGACCGGAAAATCATCATCTTGATGGTTCACATGCTCCCGATGTTTCTTTATATATTCTCTGTTAATATCATCCGTAACATGCCCCGAGCTAAATGCACCATACCCAATCGCCCAAACGTGACGACCCCAATCCTGTTTCCTTAAATGTGGAAATTCTTCTTGGAGCTTACGTGACGTTCTTCCTTCTACCTCCGAGATGATTTCAAGCCCACGCGCATCACAGGTTTGTCGAACCAACATCCGAACGCGCTTTTCAACTTCCTTGGTCAAAACCTTATGGCGGTATTTCGTGATCCATACCAGATGTGCCTTCAGATCGTAGACAGCAGGAGGGCCCTGTTGCTTCGATCTCATAGTTAAAAAATACTCATCAGTTCCAGGCCCTCAGGGATTTGGTTTACGTTTTCTGGTTCGTTTTCGTGATTTGGAATACGGCGGTTCCTTGTTCTCGTTGAGTTGTTTTTGGACTTCTACAATTCTGAGGCGGCTTTCTCGGCTGAGCTTCAAAAATGCCCGCAGGATGGCCCGTTCCGCTCTGGCTACCTTTTTGAGATGTAACTAGGCGTCGTACCGACTTTCTTAGCCAGTTCTGTCTGAGGCAGGCAGGCTTATGTTCTGAGTTCTCTCAGTTTTCCATAATACTTGCCCCACATTTTTCGCTCCTAAGAGTAAATTGTACCCGAGGACGATTTTGGTAGCAAGAATTTGCTATTAAAAATTGTTTTCGGGTATAATTTATTTGGTAGTGCTTAACGTGTAGTGATGAACTCTCTGGTGAAGCTTTTTCTTCTTCGATGGGATCATCACATGACCACTAAATATTAAGCACTACCAAAAATTGTTGTTACTCCGTAGGAAAATCGTTGTTACTCCGTAGGAGACTCCAGGCAACTGCGGGGTGATCGGCTCGAAGTGTGGTAAACCAGGGGAAAAGTGTGGTACTTGCTTGCAAGTATCCACACGGTCGCGAAGCGATTTCTCCGGTTTTCCACGGGCGTGCCGGTTCTAGCTATCGGTACCTATCAGTTTTCGCCCCAAAGTACCCGTGGACAAGTTGCGATAACCACAGGGTTATGGACAGGATTTTCGGACAAGCACCATACGATTTTGCACGGGCGGCGGGCTGTTAAACATGGTCAAGCCGCGCCCGTCCTCCTTGATGTTGGCGGCGGGATAACAAGGTAAAACCTGAGACAGAGCAAGGCGAAACACTTCCCGGAATTTCCTGATACGTGCGTAACCCTGTCCAAACTGCTCTTGCAGGGCGGTTCATGGAATGAATTGGGCCTTGCCCCGCGGGACGCGGTGGAGGCGTTGCGACAGCCATGCATAGACTCCAGTGCCATTGCTGAGTGCGCAGGACCGCTAAGGGCCAGCTCATCGAGTGGCACAGCGTGGCTTTGGAGGCTGGCGAAGTAGTCTTGGCTCAGGTGGAGCGTTGCAGGCCAGAAGACGCGCTGGTGCTCGTCCTTAATAGCAGAAGATTGAAAGCCGATAGTGCTTAATATGTAGTGATCGCAAGTTTGGGAGCTATCTGGAATTTTATTCACTATTATGCGGAGAAATCCAACGAAATCACGGCGCCCCGAAGTTGCTTGAGCTTCTGGAACGGAGAGGTGGACAAGGACCATGGGCGCCTGGAAACGTGCCGCTACTGGATCACTGAAGAGCTGCG
>Ga0126325_10000576_pt1 | contig 10059 bp, 6 predicted proteins | sample InaspJWI14metaG_FD_94487 | JGI IMG/M metagenome (GOLD analysis project Ga0126325, IMG submission 94487) | Marine gutless worms symbiont microbial communities from Oahu, Hawaii - Inanidrilus sp. 1 OAHU.JWI-14 metaG | ecosystem: Host-associated > Annelida > Digestive system > Unclassified | place...
GAGATTTCGGTTATTTTCTGTAATGTTTGCAATGCATGGAGAATTGCAGGCTTCCATAATAAATATGACCTGTATGAGTTATATACTTCAATTTTTAATTATTCCATGATGATTAAAACAGTTAAAATGGGCCTGTTTATTCCTGGACACTGTGCAAGCCTTAAACTTTTAAGTTGCATTGCAGTTGTAGCTTGATGCGGCCTATTGCTACAGACGGAGTGGTGTGGTTGTTTACGTGTTTGTTAGTGACGATTGTGTGCCCTGCAAAAACGTCTGAACTGATCGCGATGTCATTGGGTTGGGAACGTGTCGGCCCTTCGGTAACTATGTATTAGATACGGCCCAGATACTGTCACGAGAAGAGGCACTTTTTGAGGAGACATGCCCAGTGATCAATGTACTCACAATGACTCACTAGAGGGCAGCACACGGCAATGCGGCCTACTTGCCACCCGTTACTCTGGCCACTTGTTTATTTGGCTCCAGCAAGCACCTAGTGCACTAACATCTAGGAAAAAACTGAAAACACATACTGCAGTGTAGGTCAGGAATGCGTATATGAAATAGCAGTGGTTATTGGGAAAAGAAGGGGTTAAGGGACGGTAAGTATACTAATATCCAAGCCAAACCATAATTACATTTAAAGTACATAATTTTGTGTATAAAAAGTACACAAATTTTTGTATGCAAAAGTACACAAAAATGTTCATATTTGAACTGTACACATTTTGTGTACTTTATGTACACAAATTTGTGTATGAGCTGTGCGTACACATTGATGTGTACTCCAATGTGTACCTTTTGTACACAATTTCCACGAGAGTGTATGGGGGTCATACTTGGCATGTCCAGACTTGCTGGCGGTCGATATTCTCAACCTTAGTCGGTAGGTGGCAGCAGTTGTTAATGCTGTTATTTCAGTTTAGGGGCCTACACTGTAGTGAAACTGATGTTGCGTCGGCCTCGTCGCTGTCGGTGCTCAAGAACAGGCTGAAGACATACTTGTTCCACCGCTGCTACGAAACTGACTGAATTAGGCCTACATTTCTTTTTCCTGGTCATATTCCCCCCCCCCCCCGGAACAGTGGTCCTTGCAATAGTTTTCACTGTTTAGGCCACTTTAAAAATGTCTATGATGATGATGATGTAATTAAGTTACGTGCAACATGTGTCGCGGCTATACTCGTTCAGCAATGTCACCGTTAAGCAGGCCATGGTCGCATAGCCTATGAGTTCATGTGAACATTCTTTGCTAATCACGTTTCGGTGTTGTGTCGTTTCTGAGAGATGCCCTTGAGTGAGAGAGTTGGTAGAAAATCACAAATTGTATCTAGTTTAAGTTTCGGCGCTCCGTTTAAGAAGGGTGAGTTTTATGAAATCCCTTAACGTTTTGATGGGTAGGCCTATGAATAAAGAATCCTTGGTTACATCCCTCCAAGCTTGATAGTTGATTCGGTCGTTCTGCGTGTGGCAGACACAAACATTGTGAGGACAATGTCGTGAGGTCAGAAAAAAGTTTTCGTTTTTGCGCTGTGAATATCGTTGTCAAAACTCGTCAGTTAGGCCTACTGGCACTCAGGAACGTCCGCAGGATTTTGGTTAGAGGGTCAATGCCCCCTTGCCGCCTGAGGCGAAGAAAATTGTGAAAATTTGACTACGAAATGGTGCATTCTGGAGTATATCTGAATAAATATGTGGATCAGCATAGCGCCGTTCTGCCTGCCCTGACTGCTCTCAAAATATTCAGAAAACTGCTCTTTTTTGCATGTTTTCGCATTTTAATTTTTTATCCATTTTCCCAGGGGTCAGCTGTATGTGCGGACGCCCATGCTGGCACTGCCCGCATAGTATGCGCAGCAAGGTCTACGTAACGGTCAGTCGTCCGTCTGTCATGTCATTCGCAGGCAGCTGCTGCGAGTTTGCTGCTGAGCGCCCGGCGGTCAGGATGAGGCGATTGCTGCACGGCGCGCCTGCAGCAGCAAATGCGAGCAGTGCCACGTTAACAGCTGACGTAGGAAGCTGAGCACCGACTTCTATGGGACTATAATATGCCGGGTACTTATTGCAGTTTGCACTCAACGGCCTCGCCAAGTAAGCTCGGCTGGGATTGTCAGAGTACAGGACGTTGCAGTCAGAAATGTAGCCACCGGCAATTAGTATAATGTCCGTGGCAACAATTCACTCCGCCCGCCCATCCCGTAAGCTTATCCTTTGCGTCCCGGCGGCGCAATTTGTCTCGGCGGCGCTTGCAGTGGGCGTTGTGGGCGTGGAGAGATGGATGAATGGATGGTACAGCAGCTGCTGCTGCTCGGCGACGGCCGGGATAGCGGTGATGCGCTGGCGTAACTAGGGTTTCCGGCGCCTCGACAGCGAGTAGTCAAATGCGCCCCCGTCCTCCCCGGCCCTCCTCCAAAAAGGCAGTCTGACGCCAACAGTCCAATTTTCTAATAAATGCACCATGCAGTCACGCGTCTCACGGGTCCCATATCAGGGTGGATCGGTAGCCGAGTGGTTAGCATGCTGGACTCAGGCGCAGAAGGGCCCGGGTTCAAGTCGCAGTCGCGACGCTGTCGGGTAACAGTAACAAGATAGAACGACAAATTTACGACAGGGCGGTAAACGATAGTTATTGAGTGAGAATGTAAAATTACAAGTTTTAGGCCCTAGCACATTAGGACACATAAGCAGGGATGTCTGATCATTCAGTATCCAGCAAACATTATCAAACCGATTTATATGCTCGTTGGTGATGGAATGTCTTCGCTGTGGCTGTTTTTCGCCTCTCGTCCGCTGCGCTGAGACCATAGGCGCAAGCGCGGCTGAGAAGTTGGAGGGGACCTCAGGTGGGGTGGATTACCGACCTCCTTCCTTTTCCTCCTCCGTCCTTTCCCCGTCTACCCTTATTGCTCCAGTTTCAGCCATTCCCTTTCCTACTCCTCTTCCCTCTCCCCTAAACGTCAGTTTGGGGAAAGCGCTCTAAGCTCCCCATAATGCCCCCAGCAAAAACGACAACCAGTCGCAAAAGTTGGAGGGGACCATATACGGTTGGCGGCGTGGCGTAGTGGTTAGCGGCGTTCGTCGCATGAACGAAGTTAACGCACGTCGGGCCCGGTTAGTACCTGGATGGGTGACCGTCTTCGGGCGAGTATACCATCTCGGTATGTAATAGCTAAATTCCACTACACGGACCCGACCGGACCCGCACGGACTTTTTTGCGGCGAAACTCCGTTGGGTCCGTGCGGGTCTCCGACAAAGTCCGTGCGGGTCCGTTTGGGTCCGCGCGGGTCCGGTCGGGCCCGTGTAGTGGAATTTAGCTATAACAAGGCAACTAGGTCAACTCAGCCTTCCATCCTTCCGGGGTCGATTAATCGAGTACCAGCTTCGGCTGGGGTAAGGGCGGGAATGTCACCTCTGCCGGGTGGCAGGTAACACTGTGTGATCCCATGTGGCATGTGAGTTCCCGTAGCGGTGTGGTAGCCTTGCGAACTGCTATACACTTGTTACTTACTTAGGGCCTACTTACTTACTTACAGTTGGTCCCAACGATCTCCAAAGTTGGAGGGGACGCGTCCCACGGGTCCGTGCATATGGTGGCTGCGCCTACGGCTCAAGGGGAACTCCCGGCCACTGGCGACGCCAGGGTTGAAGGGGGAAGCTTCCCCCCATGGGTGGACGTCCAAAAAATATGTAATAGGTGTGTGTTTTCATTGTCATGGAACTTCTTCGTATCACACGACAAAGACATTGCAAGGCCGTCGAGCAAAGAGCCACGTTGATACGCAGACAATACAACCGGGACTGGGGGACTTCGTACTCTAGACCCCCTATAGACCCATACCTGACTTCCCCCCTGTTACAAAATCCTGGCGACGCCACTGCTCCGGGCCGCTGTCTGGCCGTCCCCTGGTTGCGCCATCGCGTGTGTGAGCGTGTTAGCAGCAGCTGACGTGCGCGCAGTTGGCACGGCGCGTGTGAACGTCGACGACTGACCGACACTTGTCGGCGGCTGTCAAACCTGATGACTCGAGCAATCAATTCACACCGTCGCACGCCGACTCGCCAACCATAGCGCAGTCTGTATGTACGACTCCGCGACCGGGCACTTGCCCCCCTCCGCCTAGCCCCTATGGCGCTCAGATGAGGGGTTAGAGCTGTCGGGTTGTTGTTTAGGGTTACGGTTGCGACTGAGTTTAGGCATAGATGTAAAAAAACGTTTTTTACGTTTTTTGTCGCGCTTTTTCACGTTTTTTAACGTTTTTTTCTTTTTATTTGAACGTTTTATACATCTATTTGTTTAGGGGGTGGGTGTGCGGCGGAACGTCGTACAATGTTAGCACTCTGTTGCCGAGCCATCGTTCTAACGGCAGTTCCATTCACAGATGTACGACATTTGCCCCCCCCCGGACATCTGTTACCCTACCGACCGGACGTAACTCTGACCGTAGCGCTGAACCCCTATAGCCCTAACCACAGCCGACGCCAGATGCCCGGATACGTTTAACATTTAACTGTAGAATCTTATATGGTCATTTATGCCCCTAACAGTGACACTTATTATCATTAGTTTTTCTTTATCACCCACTCTCTCTTTCATTCCAGACTTAAAGTCTTCTTTTCTGCAAATCCTTCCCACTGCAGCCTTTCTCTTTCCTCTTCAGGACTGACTACATGATTCCCCAGACTTTTACTGTCAGTTCTAGCATATCTGTTTGTACTTTTTAGTTTTTCTGTTTTACAATTTTTAGTTTTCCTTTCCGTGCGGTAGATTAAGCCGACTCATGTCGGCTTTCGAGCGCACGTTAAAATAGCATTTCGTATCGTATCGTTTTTATCTGCGCCTATACGGGGCATTGATCCCTTCGCGACCATCGCGTTAGGCCTAACAGTAAACCGGTTGTACGCCGTTACTTGTTGCAAGTTGTCACGTTGACTTTATTTTGGACGTGCAGATGGATTTACTGTATCGCAGCTCGCTTTCAGTAAGTTGAATGCGATTGCGTAAAATGCACAAAATGTTTCCGATACGATATAAATTCTAGTAGGCCTATAAATGCAGCAAAAGTACACCGGGATCAGCTCCGGGCCCAACGCTCGGTAACGAGTATGGGAAAACTTTATACCTTTTTACCTATAATTTCTAGAGTGTTACCACTATAGGGTTGCCACCTTTTCACTTTCGCAATCCGGACGCAGGTCTGGGGCGGAGCCCCCAGCCGACGGGCATCCGGGGGTATCACCCGCGGAAAACTTTCGGAATTATATATGTGATTTGGTGCATTTTAAAGCTATTTGGTGGCAGTTATTTGTAGGCCGGCGGACCCGGTACATTTGTAACTTTGCAATAAAAATCGAACCGATCTGCCAATTACAGTATCCTCGTGATTGTACTGTAGTGCTACCGCTGCTTGTGCTTAGTAACGAGAATGCCTTGAAATCCGGGACATTTGGCGTCCCGGGGCTGGTCCTGCTGGGACGCGGAACCACACGGCACAATTCCGGGACATCCCGGGAAATCCGGGACGGGTGGCAACCCTATACCACTATGACACATGAACTATAATATTGCCAATTAACCATTTCACGTGTCAGTTGGCAGCGTCATAATGGCACCAGCATGGACTTCTTAATACTAACACTAAGACTTCCAGGGCTCCAAAGCTCCACACTCTGCAGTTGTGACTGACAGCCCCACTTAACGATGGTTTAATGGCGCCTGCATTGCTGCTCGTTTTCCAGCTTGCAATAGTTCTTCATCAAATACGCATTTCATCTGACAGAGAGCAGCCTCGTGTCAGCTCTCGAACTACAGCCAACGATGCGTGACGGTTTAGTCGATAATGTCCAAATTCCACCAGACGGACCCGACCAGACCAGACCCACGGACCGCTTGGGTCTCCGACAAGTCCGCCGACTTTGTCTAGTCATGGACTTGTCCGCTCGACCTCGACATGTACGGACTTTGTCCGTGGGTCTGGTCTGGTCGGGTCCGTGTAGTGGAACTTAGAAACAACACGACCAGACCCGACCAGCGACAAAGTCGGGTCGGGCCCGTCTGGTGGAATTTGGACATAACTCAGATCGCGTGACCAGAGCAGCTGCCTAGCCAACACACCACAGGACAGACAAACGTTTATGAGTGTCGACACAAATGCATTTTCACTAAAAAGGTAAACGTAGCCCATACTCGATTACTGAGCGCAGGGTTCCGGAGCTGATCCCGGTTCTTGTTAATCTTGGCAGTCAGCCTGCAGGTGACGTGAGTCATAAACCCGGCGGTAGGCTGCATTACTTTCTGTCAGGTCTGCAGTTACCCTCGCAACCCTTAAGAGGACTGCTACCAGTTTCGCTGCTTGGTGAACAGAGGCACAATGGGTGTGAACAGTTTGCCTAAGACTGTTACCCGACAGCGTGGCGACTGCGATTTGAACCCGGGCCCTTCTGCGCCTGAGTCCAGCACGATAACCACTTGGCTACCGAGACACCCATCGTATTTTCACTGTCGTCTAGTAAAAATGCAGCAAATGTGGCATCTGCCGGAAGAGTGTTCCAGGTCGCTTCGAGTTGCATGCGTACATACTTTAGGTTTATTGACCTTTGACAGCTAAGAGCTGGATTACACGTACACAATTCACGCATTCGTACATACGCACAATAAATAAATATAATAAAACTGAGCTAGGCCTATTGAAAATTGATGAGCACAGATGGGAAAAAGGAGTTGACTGAGGATCCGTCTAGTGTGGCTATCGAGCGTGTATCAAGCGTGCGATATGACAATTAAGAACGTGCCCGGTTGAGTGTATGGATGAATCGCGGACCCCCCACGGCGCTCGTTGCGTGAATCCGCAATTCGAGCTTGGCGAAATGAATTCGACCTCAGTATTGTTGTGACGCCCAGCGGGGTGCCGTTGCTCTCTCGCTCCCGCCTACGTCTAGGCATGGACCTCGGTGTAACAGCCAAGTATTGTCCCCCCCCTGACCGAAGTTGCCTCCTGGGTAAGAACTGGCTTTACCTCCCGGGTAAATGTAGGCTAGCTGAAAGTTACTCTGCCCAGCCAGTTGTTACCCTCCTCACGAAAGAGGATTAACGAAGAAGTATCCAAGAACACCGAAAAAGCCCAGGCCCGACAGAAGAAGAACTATACAACCACAGGCATGACGTGTCTCCTGCGACATCGAAGTTGGAGACACAGTTGCCATCAAAAACTCTCTAAGAGAATCCACAGATCGGGAGACAAGATGATGCCTCTGTGGATTGGAAAGTAGCCTACGTCGTTGTGGACTCCCTGGGTAAAGGACGCTTGAGGGGCATTCTGGTCTCTAGGTCGGAGTCATTAACGGCACCGAGTGCGCGTGATAGATGGGAGACGCTTGCTTCGGCGGGAACAGACTGTGCCGATTAGTCTCGAGTTGTTGTGACGTGTTGAGAGCCTGGAGCGTCGCGATCGGCGTCGGACCGACTCCGCCAAGTGTCGTAAAGTCGTCGCCGCGATGCCTCCGAGCGCGTGTGAGTCGCCGCGATTGATGCACCACTTCCACTTCAAAGTTGCACAACCGCAGCGCCCTCTCTCTCTCTTTCGCCCGTGACCGGCCATTTGCCCCCTCCTCCTGGCATCTAAAATAGCTAAACGTAGCCCATACTCGAGGCTGCTGTACAAAAATTCGTACTGACTCAATAACGTACACGTGAATTGCAAACTGTGGTTTTTTATTGTACAGACTATATCATTTATTTATACGTGCATTGTAATTTCATCTGCGGTTTGTCAGATGTCATAATAAAGACATTCAGTCAGTCAGTCAGTCATACCGAACGTAGGGTTCCGGAGCTGATTCCGGTTCTTGGGATTCAGCCTGCAGGTGACGTGAGTCATAAACCCGGCGGTAGGCTGCCATTACTTTCCGCCAGGCCCGCAGTAACCGTCGCAACCCTAAGAGGGCTGCTACCAATTTCGCTGGTTGGTGAACAGAGGCTCGATGGGTGTGAACAGTTTGTCTAAGACTGAGACTGTTACCCGACAGCGTCGCGGCTGCCAGTTGAATCTGGGCCCTTCTGCGCCTGAGTCCAGCACGCCAACTACTCGGCTACCGAGCCGCCTGACATCTGCCCCACCCAGAAATCGCCGTCGCGGATATTCTGACTCCTGGTTAGGGCTTACAGATTAGAGTTATAGCGTTACGGTTGGGGTTATTACAAAACACGAAGTTTGGCGAGCGGGCGTTCGGTGTTGCTGGTCCCGCAGCTTAGAACAATCAATCAATCAATCAATCAATCAACCAATCAGTAGATTTTCAAATTGGCCTAAGTGGAGCAACCACTGCAAGGACCACTAGCAGGATGGACGATGTCAGTAGATGATGTCACGATAATGATGCTTGAATACAAAAACGTTTTCCGGCAGACTCCCGGACGACGAGCAGCAGCGCAGACTTCAAGAAGAAACTCGAAAATTTTTTATTTACTAAATTATATAACACTTTGGCATTGAGTCTGTAGAAAATTTTGTTGCGAATCGCCGAAATCGTTTTATTGACAGATATGGCGAAACAGACAATATTATTTACGTCAAATGTTGCGCTGATTGGTTCGTATGTCTGGATGTATTTTTTATTTATTGCGTTTGTTTAATTTCTGTTTGCCATTTTTTCATTTATATTTTGCTACCATATACGATGGTGAAATAAAGTTGTATATTTCGGTTTCGGAACACTAGGCTTTTACGATTTTTGTATTTTTGTATTACTGCATGTTTCTTAGCGGGCCGGTCAATTGCCGCTATAAGCCCTATTGTCTGATTGTTATTATTATAAAAAACAAAATCAAAATGTCGGATGGTCATAGTTATTATTATTGTTATTACTATTATACCCATATGATCAGGTTAGGCGATGGTCAGGTTCGGGATGGGGCAGATACGCAGGGGTGCAAATGTTCTACATTCTCTCTGTCCCGTCAAACACACAACACTCGCGTCTGATCTTCTTGTCGCTTTCTGATGAAGAAAAACACGGAAGATGCGCTGTTTAGATAGATCGTTCCGGCCTTTTCGCACCGCCGGGCCACCTACGATGAAGACCGTCCGTTGTCTGTCTATATATCGTGATATATCGACTTCATGTCGCAGATAGACTACGGCCAATAGCACGTGCTCGAAAACGGTGACTGTATATAGCAAAAAGTTAATATCTACACTGTGAGTCAAAAAAAACAAAACACCGTGGTCTTGTCCGCAACTTTGCCAAATGTTTACCGATTTTCAAAATCCTTCAATTGTTATATTCAGCAGTAAATTTTCAATAAAGTAATATTTAGAAATCCCACCTCGCCTTAATCGTGTCGCTACACTACCTTGTGAAAAATCCATGTTCAAAAGTCACCACGCTCAAGGAGTAATTCTTAAGTGCAGCGGAATGCCGTACACGTAAGACTTCGCCGCTCAAAAAAACTGTTTCAAAATATTTCTCTGCGTTATTTTCTTTGTCACGTTTGGTATCACAAATATTTGTTGCAATTGGCTGTCTGTACGGTTTGTCGTCGACTCACGTCAGCCGGCAAACAGTAAAGCAGGCTGTATGGGACACATTCTCCAGCACAATAGAGTAGGCCTAATGTTGCACGTGTTTTATCAGTTTTGTTTTTTTACCGTTTTACTGTTTTTAATCTTTGTGTGTTTTTAGTGCATGCACTTGCGTGTATGACTGTATGTGTGTGTATTGAACTGTATGTCCTGCTGCCATTATGGCGTAAATAAAGCATAAAACATAATAATTAAGAACGGCTTTGAGGCATGGCGATGTTGCGCATGCTTTGAGTTTGACTCCGTCTGCTCATACAGCCCAGATGAATGGGAATCGACCATAACGACACATAATCACTCAGATTTCAATTGTGTAGCCAATAGATGACGCCGCGTCGGGTCGGCCGGTGTGAACTGGGCTTAATTCATGACCTACTTTTTCTCCCTATCTCTACAATAGAGTCTGGAGTGAGTTAACGTGTTGTAACTCACTCTCCCATTCGCGCCTGGCTTGTTCACGCTTGAGTGCACACATCCAGC
>Ga0126325_10000578_pt1 | contig 10053 bp, 4 predicted proteins | sample InaspJWI14metaG_FD_94487 | JGI IMG/M metagenome (GOLD analysis project Ga0126325, IMG submission 94487) | Marine gutless worms symbiont microbial communities from Oahu, Hawaii - Inanidrilus sp. 1 OAHU.JWI-14 metaG | ecosystem: Host-associated > Annelida > Digestive system > Unclassified | place...
ACCTTTTTAATGATTTTTGCGGTTTTTGATGTGTCGCCGTTAACACTATGGATAAACTGCAGTTTTTAGTATTAATATGAATTAACTGACGGCTTGCAATGCATCACACAGTATGGCACTTATGGCAATTAAAGACTACAAGAAACAGACCATTTCAATCATTGAAATACCAAATTCTGTTTTCAAAAGCGACGATCCGCGCTTCACTAACCGAGAACGCGCCATCTCTGTATAGATATAATGCCCGGTTTCCAGCACTACGTCGCCGCTGTGCCACACAGACGTCTCGACAGCGGTCTGTAATTGCCATATTGTGTAATGTCATGCAAACCGTCAATTTATATTCCACATCGTCGACAGGACCGCATAGTGCACCGCCTCCATTAATGCTGGTATACATACTACAAGAAAAAGTAATGGTTCAAATATAGACGGCTATAACCAGCATTGCACGCTGTTAAAGTTCGTTCACATCGGATACGTCACCGCAACACGCGTTGTGAACACGGTGAAACTAAATAACCCATTAAACGAACAGTCCATGTCTGTGTCAGCCATTATTTGCAAATTGCAAGAACAGTCTTGTCACTATAGTCTTTAATTGCTATTTTCTTGCTCGCAGTGTCTTCGTTTTCAACGCAGCTGGCCTACTGTGCGGAGCAGGGTCTGTGTAACGGTCGGGCGTCCGTCTGTCCGTCTGTCCCATCGTTCGCCCGCCGCACTCTGCTGCTGCGAATTTGCTGCTGTGTGCCCGGTGGGCAGGAATAGCGGTCGATTGCTGCACTGCACGGCCGGCGCTCAGCAGCAAATGCGAGCAGTGTCACGTGTACAGTACGGCTGACGACGTAGGAAACTGGACACAGACTTGTTCGTTTTGTTTTACTGTCCGATATTTTGCGGTATTTCTATAACGGCATCTGTTACTCTTAGTTTCGACATCTCCACACTTGTGCCCCGATATATCCACAGTCGTGCAGACACTATCTTATTGATTTTATGTGTTTCATTAGTTACTGAGTCTGCAATAAAGATGCGTCTCAGTTGACTGAGTCAGACTACGACACGCGCGGCATGTGCAACACACATTTTACCCGCGCGACGTTGTGCTGTAGTAACTAAGTAAGTAACAAGGAACAAGTGTATAGCAGTTCGCAAGGTCGCCACACCGCTACGGGAACTCACGTGCCACGTGGGATCACACAGTGTTACCTGCCACCCGGCAGAGGTGACATTCCCGCCCTTACCCCAGCCGAAGCTGGTACTCGATTAAGCGACCCGGGAGGGATGCAAGGCTGAATTGACCTAGTTGGCTTGTTAGATGCCGAGATGGTATAGCCGCCCGAAGACGGTCACCCATCCAGGTACTAACCGGGCCCGACGTGCGTTAACTTCGTCCATGCGACGAACGCCGCTAAGCACTACGCCACGCCGCCAACCTGTAGCGCGGTTTTAGCTACGACCTTTGTTTCTGTGTGCGCATGCGTCACGAGATAGTATTGTGCCGAGAGAGCTGAACGGATCGAGCTGGTTTTGACAAGCTGGCTACTTTCGACTTATCTTACACAGCGTTAAAGGAACTTCAGATAGCTCCAGGAATAACTGGGCACCTTCTTCTGGAACTTTGTTCCAAACTTAACTTAGAAAGAAATCGCCATGCACAGTACGTGGACAGTCGCAACGTGTTGCCAATTCTGTTTGTCGCCAGTTTTATCACACTGAACGTCCACCTTTGTGTACAATGCGATGGATGTGACATATCGCGTCGCGCGGGTCCGTCGGCGGCAGCTGGGACTACGGACATTACGAACGTTGCGCGAATAACAGAGGAAACCAGGCGTAAGTGCGTGTATTAAGTAATTTACCGCCGTCATTCGTCGTTTAACGAGTCCGCGGATATCACACGTCAGCAGGATATGAAGCTGGATCACGCAGTGCGGAGCGATACTTTGTACTTAGCGAAATTAAGACAACAGCCTGATGCGTGCAGAAAAAAAGCAGCGTCGTCATATATCGTAGGTGCCAACGGAGATTTCTGGCATTTTCATTTCCGGTCATCGGGACAATACGCCGACGGTTGCATACTGCCAAGGTATAACTTCTCATTACTGTTCTATTATGATGTTAGGTTGTCGAGTTATAAGCCGTTTACAACAACAATCTCCAAGAAGAAGAAAAAATAGAAGAGGAAGAACGTCGCGGGAATCTATAGAGCCGCTTTCGCTACGCGACGCATAGGCTTACACTTTTAGCGTTTTGTCGCATGGCAGCTGGCTGTGCACAAATTTAAAATCATGGCAAAATAAAATAACCGTAACGTAACCGTTGCAAGGATAAATTATTCTCAAACTAATCAGACGGTGCTTGGATTCTCCGAGTGCTTTCTAGCCATGGAGGTGGCAACGACTAGGCTTATGCTGGTCGGTGCAAAATGAGAGAACTTGTTACGCGTACTTAAAACAAGCGACAAGTAATTACGCTGGACTGTCCGTGCTGTAGGCCTATTCCTGTGGGAAATTACACACTCTTACATCGTTTACGTCACTTGCAGCTTGCCTGCCTGCAAGCTGACGCAAATTCTCGCGTTTCTATGATAATTAGACCGCGGCTGTTCGTCTGTGCTGGGTTCCATTGCCGTAACAGAGACAGCAGAAAGAGAAGCGAAAACGCGATGAAAGAAGAGAGACCGACAGGCAGGCGGGTGCGTGTGTAATCAGACACAGATGTTGCCGACTTCGCCGAGAAGAAAAGACTCTTAGGTCCGTTCTACGCTACTTACGACATCAAAAGATGCGGCTGCAGAAAGCTTGGTCTCCGTGAGTCCGTGCGGTTTCTGTGCGCTAATACAGACACCGACCGTAGGCTGCGACTCGTTTAACGCTTTGCGCCTCACTAGCAATCGACACCTTTCACAACTAGCAAGGCAGTGATGCACGGCAGGCTCTGCCGCCGGCGAACGGCAACCCTGCACGATGGACTCGTCTGTTCTCGGCGCCCGCTCTCATCTGGGACACGACGCAGTCAATGACGCAGCAGGGGCGTTAGCCTGCACACGACGACGCAATGACGTTACTCGCTGCAACGCTATTGACATGCATCTGTACGACCCATAGCGCAAAAATGACGTCATCCATAGAACCGAAAGTAGATTACTCATCGTAACGCCGCCAGTGGACGACGATGCACGGCCATAGGTAACATGCAGAAACAAGTATCAGCTGTCGCTAATAGACCCGCGCGACCGAATCGTGCTGTAGACAGAGCTTGATGATTACTGTGATAAACTATAGTGGTCGAGCGTCGGAGCTCGGAGGTATTATCAACTTAGTTGACCGACGACGGTCCAGTTTATCACGCTCCGAGCGTCCACCTTTGCCGAGCTAAGTTGATCACACGTTACGACGATCGATATGCCGAAGCAAAATTTTCTAAGTCCGGAGTTTGGGAGAAAGTTTCACATGGAAGTACCCTTATTTTTGGAGATGTCCAAATTTCCCTTTAGAACAGTGTAGGATAGGCGGAAGAAAGTCCCCGTGCCAAAAACCTGCTCGATCCGTCCAGCCGTTTCGATAGAACTTCGACTTGTGATTTGTGAGACACAGACAAAGCCAGACACAGTCCCAGGGCCATAGCTAGTATCCGCGCTAGCTAAGCGTCGCGTGGGTAAAAATTGGTGAAGATCGGACATGTAGTTCTGCATATAATGCTCGTGGTCAGACAGACAAACATACCAACAGAAACAAACAAACAGACTCGCTCGTTGCAATACTCCGCCGCCCAAATCGGGAGCGGACTAGTACTAATTTTTAGCTTGAAACGGTGCGATACAGAAAGAACGCAACGTTGAAGTGGGAAGACTGGTGAAGCCCTCGACGGATCCATTCCATTCCTTGTCCATCGATCCTGGATCCTCCTGCATCTATGCATGAAGACAGGATTTGGCGCGTTAACTGCTGTCCATGGCAGCAGGCAACTGTGCTCGGTAGCTCAGTAAAGGGTTAATTACCAAATACACGGATAAGAAGCTTGTTAGTAGCTGCTGAAGGGGCTGCATCTTGCGACGGCGACGCTAAAAATGACGGACCGGAAAATGATTAAACAGGGGCGGATCTAGGGGGGTGACTAGGGTGACTAGTCCTGGCGCGGCAGCCTATTTCGTGTTATTATTATGCTTGTGACTGACTCACAAACGCTCAAATTTCATTCTCTCTAAGCCCAGACCCCTCAATGCTCGCTCGCTTCGCTCGCTCGGGTTCCCAAAGTCACCCCCTCTAAAAAAATCCTAGATCCGCCAAATGTTAAACTGAAACAGCGCAAAGCCAACAGCTAGCCTATACTCATCCGGCAACCGTCGGACCACTGTCAAGGTAGAGCATTTGCATGTTCACTTTACTGATAGACCATCTACCTTGAAACTTTAACTAAAATTCCATCTCTTCCAGTCCGCTTTTTTACCATAGCCATAGTGTATGTAATTATGTACCGTTTAATAACGAAAACGTCAAAATCCACTGAATACAGCGTTTTATTTTTAACCATCGTCGCTGTAGCCTATTCAACATCGCGAAGGTACTTTCAAGGGCCGTAATTTCTCGCGGTCCGCCATTTTTCAGTCCGTTATTTTATACTCCGTATTTTTTCCAGTCCTGTATTTTACTTTCAGCCATTAGCTATCTCTCACGCAACTAATCCGGAAGACTACATTGATGACGGTAAGCATATTAGTGCATCCCGCGAGAGGCTATTATTTAGCTTGTCGAAGAACAGTGACGCGACTAAATTAACCTTGTAGGTGTAAGCGGAAATGTAATATTAGCTGTACGAAATAACAACGCACAAATGTAATTAGTTATCTATTTATTTTCGTACATTTTTAATTACTGGTGCTAACAACACTTAAGATTATGAAGCAGCTTGTTGCTCCGTAGTGAATTTCAAATAGTTCGGTGCAACTTCCTCATAGTAGTAATAACTTGCAGCGGTTCAGAAATGAGTCCAGTTTTGCCCGGTCTGATGCCAGCTGAGTAACCAGACCATGCAGGGAGACAGTACGTGATCTTGGCGAGGATGGTACGGCGCGAAAAACGTCGTGGAGCGACTCACTCGAGATGCCGTGACCACACATTTCCTTTGCCTGCTCATTCCCTCCCCCTTGTACGCCACTTCCCTGTAGCGAAATGTTCCCCTTAAATCCAACGGGGGTTAGATGGAGATACACGCTTCCCAGCGGGATCAGGGCCAGAACAGAGAACAGAACCCCGGCCAAAAACATTTTGTGTTCCAGCTAATAAAAGTATCTGTGAAGTGATGACAACGGCTTTGAATTCGTTTTAGAAATTAGTTAAAATTACTGGCCGCACCGCACTCGATGCGCCCATTTCTCTGGCTGCAGCTGCACCAACTGAATTGCACCATCGCACGCGAAAAAGTCGGCAACGGTGAATGCGAGCGTATCGACGACGACCGGCTGTACTGTTACATATAACGTTTGTGTTGTCACGCTAGTATAAGATCCAGGACGCACCTGTGATCATGTGACCGCCACGACGCTGTACTCAGAAGCAGGTATAGATAGCCCCATGCACGTTTGTCTGTATCTATTATTTTAAATTTTATTTAATACATTCACAGTTGCACAAAATACACAGAGTGCCAGACAAACGACAGTCCTATAGAATACAACTATAAGATATCAAGGCAGAAAACTGCACTTACAGATACCTTAAAACACACACAAGCAGTGTCTAGTGCAGACAGGGTAGGCCTACAGTGCTTAGCACTACGTCTACCCCGGCCACAGTCTTACAATAACGAAGTTTCCGGATGCTCGCAGATCGATAATTGAATTGTTCGCACCGCGACAGACAGCTCCCGCAGACGGCGCGTTAATTAGTGCGATTATCTGGAGGCGGACACGACCGTCGGCTACAGCTGCTGCGCGCGCGTACAGTTGCCATGGTTACTCGCCGACGCTATTCGCTTATCTGTCAGGCCAGCTTACTGTCGGCGGTGATTTTTCCGACGGCACTCATTTACCTCAGCCGGTATCGGAGAGAAATGCATCGCGCAGGCGCTTACGTAAATATTGCATTCGCTGTCGCGGTCGCGTCGTAATGCAATTTAGTTACCAACTTTTTGCATCCTTTTCACCGCATGCCCGAATGTCATTCTTCCGCTATTCCAAGATTGCCCGACTCAAAACACGGATTCCAAATGACGTAGCACGTTATGCAGTGAAGCACTGTATCATTCACGTTCGAGTGTGCAACGTTTTCTTTTTCCGGACTGACTCCACGGATTCCCCGGACTGTTTACCGATACTTCTGAACATGTCCGTCTTTTTTTAGTTTTTATTCTTCCTGTTCTCCAATTTTAGTTGTTGGTTCCGTGCCATACATCAGTCGGACTCATGTAGGCTTTTGATCACACGTTAAAATAGCATCTCTTTTCGTCTCGTATCTTCTCGAGGCTTCTATATTTGAATGCTATAGTTAATGATATTAGAATTAGAATCCAGACCGCTGGAGTGGCGTTCGGCCGGCAACGGTCTGTGTTCTTATCGTGTGAGACGTGTTTATGGCAGTTGTGCAAAGCATTTAACTGTATAATCTTATACGGTCGTCATGCTGCTAGCATTCATACTTATCAGTAGTAGTCCATCACCCCCTTACTCTTTCATTCCAGGCTTACTTCCTTTTCTGCAAATCCTTCCCACCGTAGCTCTTCCTTTTCTTCTTCAGAACTGACTACATGGATTACCCGGACTATTTACTGATACTTCTGAGCATATCCGTTTTTTTACTTTTTAGTTTTTTTCTGTTTTCCACTTTTTAGTTTTAGGTTCCGTGCGGTAGATTAAGCTGACTCATGTCGGCTTTGAGCCCACTTCAAAGTAGCAGCTCGCATCGTATCGTACTAACGCAGATCGTCTCACGTCGCGTCATACGCACTATATACGAGATGTGGCATCAGCAGAGCGCTGACAAATGTCTGGCCTGGCTATAACAAAGCCTGGAGTTACTTCATTCAAATTTCGTAACGAGTCAGTATTCCGGCAGTTTGCGCTTGCCAATGTGTGGTTCCAATTCCTCTGAAGGTTTGAAATTCCCCTTGAGTGTCGAATTCCCGTGGTTAGGGACGCCTCATAACAGATAGGCCTACAGTAACGGTATAAGAAATCAGTAACATAGTATTCGATTTGTTTTGGTTGTGGCCGCGGTTGGCTATGAAACCTTCCATAAGTCGGAAACTGTAAAAAACACAACAAATTTTATCGGCGACTAAAATGCTCCTAAAGTGGTCGGTGCGACCTCGAGTAAGTTCTTTTGTATATTGTTTCAACTGCAGGCTTCTGAGAAACGACCGCGGAATAGTCATACGGCATATGTAATAAGCCGTTAACTAGCCGGACACCGGCTGTCGCAGCACTGGACACGTGCGGGCGATTGTTGCCATGGCATTAGCCGCTGGAGCCGATGCGTGCGCACATCGGCCGAGCTAATACAAACAGCCGTGTCGGCGGCGTATTACTGCGCAGTGTTGTGAGCGGCTGCCGCGTCTAACGTTCTTATCTATAGAGACAAGACTGTTATTCGGCGCACGGACCTTACTTCGGGCGTTTGATACAGCCACGTCACTCACCGGTGGTAACTCGTTACTTTTTCGTGTGCGGCGGTAAAATAATGACGCCACGCTAAAAAAGGGAAAGGTAGCCCATACTCGATTACCGAGCGTAAGGGTTCCGGAGCTGATCCCGGTTCTTGGCAGTCAGCCTGCAGGTGACGTGAGTCAAACCCGGCGGTAGGCTGTCATTACTTTCCGTCAGGCCTGCAGTTACCCCGGCAACCCTCAAGAGGGCTGCTACCAATTTCGCTGCTTGGTGAACAGAGGCACAATGGGTGTGAACAGTTTGCCTAAGACTGTTACCCGACAGCGTCGCAGCTGCGATTTGAACCCGGGCCCTTCTGCGCCTGAGTCCAGCACGCTAACCACTCGGCTACCGAGCCACCTTGACGCCACACTGAGCACAGAAAAGCATTAAAGTGGCGGTATCAGTGCTTTTTTGTAAAAGAATATTTTCCGGTACCGTCATCCGGTGGCAATCAATGTAAAAACCGGCATTTTGGCTAATCACAAAATTAAAATGTGCCATAATTCAGTGAAAAAAATAATGATACAAAAGATTACTCAGAACAATTGGAAGTTCTGAACAGTGAACCTTATTATGCGAGCAAAAAAATTGTTAACCAGTCGTCAGATTTTCCGGTACGCCGTATACCTGCTCGTACCTTCACAAAAAAGCACTGGGCGGTATAGACCACGAACCCCTGTTAGTAGGTTTGTGCGATAGACGCCACCACGCAAAAGTGGCGCTAAAACTAAATACTGCCACTGCAATATTTGTCTTCGCTTGGTTTGGCGGCATTTAATGCCTTTTTCAGAATGCCTGACAAAAATCTGCATAAGCTGCGGCGTGTACAAAGCCGAGCGGCCAGAATTGTTTGTGGTACGTGCCTGAAGTCACTGCAACTGCATTCCTTCTTCGCAGGAACTTTATCACTTGTCTCGTTTAACACAGCAACACTAGGGCAAAAGACAACTGCTGCGGTGTTAGAGGTGAATCTTATACACAATGGCTGCAGCACGATTAGAAAAGAATATCTGTCTCCGATCAGTAAGAGCTTATCTGTTTACCTCCGCGTTAGATTGCTGTTTTTCGTTTTCATTCTTTCGAGACTAAGCTGTTATCGTTTTAAACAGCTCGGCCTAAAGTCTGTAGCTAAACCCGTCCGAAGCTTGTCGAAGTTGTTCGCAACATGGCGAAAGAAAAGCGCTAAATGAGCGAGCGATAACAAAAAAAAACAAGTGTCAGCTGTCACAGATGGACCCGCGCGACGGACTGCGTAATTTTCACCTCGCGCGTCGAGGCATGGTAACCAGACGTAACAACCGTGAGTGACAAAGCGAGTGAAACATAGCACGCCGGTGCACGAGCACGATGTACTCAGCACGACGCGCCACCACTGCCGCTTCAACGTCAAGTCAGCTGTCCACGTCACCGTCAGAGAGGTAACGCCAAACTGGGAGTATTTTGTGGTAAGGGGGGCGGGGGACCGAGGCCCGTCGAGACGACAGCAGCGACACCTTTCAACACGTTGGCCGATCGCCAAGGTGTCGAATTCGCCAAGCAAGCGAACGTTTCACTCCGTCGTCACCAAGTTCGCGTAGCCGGCGAGGGCCGTCGCGTCGTTGCACCACCATGTCCACGGTCGACAGCACGTCTCCACTCTCTAGAGGTCTCCAATCGGACGTGTGGAATCGTTTCGTAGCTATGGTCGAGCCACTTGTTCCGTGGACGACCACATCAACGTATCACTCAACCGACCTCCTGACCGCACGTGGCGTCGCCCACCTGGTCGTCCACGGAACAAGTGGCTCGACCAGGTGGGCGACGCCACGTGCGGTCAGGAGGTCGGTTGAGTGATACGTTGATGTGCAGCTGAAGAGACATGTTTGCCGGTGTGACGTCGTCGAGTCGAGCCACATGCCCAAATACCGAGATGCGTCGACGGGATAGGAGATGAGACAGTGAAGTCAGACCGGACCGGACCGCTGAAGTACTTAACTACTTACTTAATATTACCGAAGAAGTGAGTTTGCCAATCATGAATGTCACTCAGAGTCCGAGTCTGCCACAGTGGTAGGCCTACTGCGTGACTATTAGTACGCTGGCGTGTCCAGTTCAAGCCGCGCAGCGTCGTGCACTCTGCAGTCTTCTACAGGACGTGCCACCGTATTTGACAAACTCAAGCCCATCAGTGCCAGTCGGACACGTTCCGACCTTCAATCAATCAATCAATCAATCGATTTATTAAAAGCAAAAGGACCAATCGGCCACTTACATCGCAGTAAAATACACAACATAAAATACAAAAACACACAAATACACATATTGTTAAGAATAACGTAAAAAACTGCTGAACGTGAACTTGGCTAGATTACGTTTAAAAACAGCCACACTGGGGCTAAGAACGACTGCTGCAGGTAGAGAGTTCC
>Ga0126325_10000579_pt1 | contig 10048 bp, 4 predicted proteins | sample InaspJWI14metaG_FD_94487 | JGI IMG/M metagenome (GOLD analysis project Ga0126325, IMG submission 94487) | Marine gutless worms symbiont microbial communities from Oahu, Hawaii - Inanidrilus sp. 1 OAHU.JWI-14 metaG | ecosystem: Host-associated > Annelida > Digestive system > Unclassified | place...
ACTCAGCTGTCATGGGACCATGCGAAGCTACACGTCAATTGACAATCTTCTTGATTCAAGGCTGGTGACATTGGTGATCATAGACTGTGAAACTGCCACTGAAGTTTCTACCAGTCATGGTCAGGTGCAGCAGAACCACATCACAAAAAAGCATTTTAAATGTTTGCACCAGTGGTAAAAGTGGACCGAAGGATCAGGTGGCACTACACTACTACTATACTTCGCCTTCGCATTGGTGCACGACTCACGAGGTATCGAAATTGTAAATTTCACAACGGCTACCGCACTCAGCCGGCACGCTGATGGCATCAGCCGGTACTCCGTACCGCCTAGTGCCGGCCCACTTTTACCCCTGGTTGCACTAAAAGAAATAACCTCGAAGGTCATGCACCCAAAGCACAACGATCTTTAAATTGGTTTAGAACAACCATGCCGAATATTAAAACTTCCAGATTAAAAGCTATTTCGTTCGAAAGTTATCGTACAAGCACACAGGCACATGCACATGTTAGCATTTATTTGACACACTGCATCTGCTGCGGACCGACTGCTCTACTGGGATCATAAGGTGGTTGGTGATAACGAATGAGTGTTGAAACAGTGTCATTAGGTTTTTACCCGCGCGACGCTATGCTAACGCGGGTACGAGCTATGGACCTGTGTCTGTTTGTCCCTCTGTCTGCGTCTGTTTCTGTCACAAGTTGGTGTTCCCTCTAAAACGGTAAACGGGCTGATGTGGTTTTTGACAAGGAGACTTCTTTCGACCTGTCTAACGTACACTGTATTATAAGGAAATTCGAGTATATACAAAAATAACGGTACTTCCCTCTGGAACTTTTTCCTAAACTCAGGCGTATCGATCGTCGAAACGTGTCATCAACTTAGCTCCAGAAAGGTGGACGCTCAGAGCGCGATAAGGTGGACCGCCGTCGATCAACTAAGTTGACAATACCTCCGAGCTCCGACGCTCGACCGCTGTATTTTATAACAGTGATCGTCACGCTCTATCTACAGCACGATTCTTTAGCGCGGGTCAATTAGCGACAGCTGATACTTGTTTTGGAGATTAGCGTTCTGATTTTATTAAATCGGTTATTTATGGGTTTGGGAGACTCAGTGTCAAATATATATAAAATTGTGCTGTGTTGGGTGAAATTCTATATACAATTGTTCTACAAAGCTGGCTTCCTTCTTGGTATCTTTTGGGTGGCTTTGTCAACTGATGGTGATAACAATGCTGCTTAATCTGAGTGTTTTACTGTATTGTGTATCTTAGTCTGCCTTTTTGGCGAATAAGTGCGTTCATAACAGCATGCCATTTCCGTTTAACGGCGGCATCGCGAGCATCAAATACCCGTGACAATGAAATGACTGACGCGAGGGTCGAGGTCATTATCGTTCGGTCGACGTACGGCCGATATACTAGAGACTGTCGTCGCCAATTTCCGTCACTCGGCTACAACGGCGTTGCGTGGCTACCTACGGGCACCTGCCTGCAGCACTGCACGTCACGCGGCCGACCGACCGACCGACCGACGCAATCACCGGCGCCGAAGCTTTCCTGCAGTGATCTGCATCTAAATGTAGCGTAATAAAGCGACGCGTTCCGACACCGGCACAGAGAGTCTGCCAGCGACGACGTCGCTAAGTCGCAAACCAGCGTTATCGAATAGGGAACGAAAGCGTGCCGACAATTGTAATAAATAACACGATAATTTTTTAAAACAGCAATCAAGCATTTTGGCAATTTCAAACCATGACGGTTTCCGGATGCTGTTTGATAAAATTGATTCCATATATATTATTTGAAAAAAAAATTATTTACATTTTAGCATTGTAAATGGCCAGTCCAGGGAACCAGCACTGTGCTAATTGTATCGGCGCACTTTCGTTCCCTCTACGGTTGACCTCCCTCCACAATACTCGACAGTCTTTCGTGTAATCGATGAAGAAAATTGACTGTTTTTAAATCGCACAGTTAAACCGATAATAAATATAATAAATGTGGGACTGTTGCGTTTGACTGTCCACGTCTTCAAACACTGCGTGATTTTGGCATACCAACCAGGTTGTGAGCGGGCTATAAGTCTAAGGAAGTCAGTTGCTCGGAGCGCTAAAATGCAGAACTGTATTGAGTAAGTGAGCCCTGGTGTAACGTCTCTCTTGATATAGGACACATGTAGGTCAATTAAGTGGGACGAGTATTTCCAGGCAAGCCGCTGGAGTAATGCTGACAACTGCGGGACGGCAAAATGACGTACCGAATCACACGGGAATACGGAGTCTCTGTTTATGTATTATAATACTGGAGACAGTGCTTAACACTACCGGTATATAATGTATCGTTCTTCAAATGGGTGCCTACTGTGAGTCTGTGTGTGGATATGCACGCCATGCGATCATAGCTGAGTAACAATAATGCACTACACTGATAAAACGACGCAGTGAGTCAAATAAATGCCAAAATGTTAGCAAAACAAGTGGCCAAAGTAATTTGACATAGGGCGCACCGCCACTGCACACCGTCGTTCAATCGTATTCGCCAGATGGCGCCAATGTTCACCCTTTCCAAGATATGGTTCTTTGGGCCTACATCAGTCTGCCCCCCCCCAACGGCACCTCGATCGGTTCAGCCGTTTTGCAGGGCTCACCGGTACGCCCAACACACAGATGGACACATAACCCACGGAACGTGCGACACATGTAGCAATAGGCCGCAATTTATGCTATGGATTGCGATGCGGTGTGATAAATTTAAACACGGTAGAGAGAATGGTCAACCTGAAGATGGCGAGGACGACGGTCAGCCAGATGGAGACGGTGTGCACGACGACACTGAAGCAGGCGAAAAACATCATGAAGCGCACAGCCGGCAGACTGTTGCGCGTCGTGTTGCAAGATGCGGTCTACTGCTACACACGTGGCGTGGTCTGTCTGTCTGTCTGTCTGTCAGTCAGTCAGTCGGGCCGACTGTTGCGCGTCGGCGTCGGTTCGGTGCCGTAGAGGACGTAGAAACGCAGCGCGAACGGCAGGTAGGCGGCCATCGTGAGTCCGTCGGACACGGCCAGCCCGGTCAGGATGCAGTTGGTCGCCGAGATCATGTTGCGGCGCGTCAGCACGACGATGTTGAGCGCGTTGGCGACGATGCCCAGCGCGCATACGACCGTCGCCAGGTAGCCGTGGTAGTGCTGGTCGAAGAACGCGGTCAGCGTACGTTTCGACCTTTCTGTCCGACGGCCGAGCAGCTGGAAGGTAGCCGTGGTAGTGCTGGTCGAAGAACGCGGCCAGCGTACGTTTCGACGTTTCTGTCCGACGGCCGAGCAGCGGGAAGCTAGCCGTGGTAGTGCTGGTACCAGTCGTGGAAGACGGCCAGCTCGCGGGCGCCCGGGTACACGTAGACGACGTCGTCCGCCGCCGCCGCCGCCGGCGTCTCGACGCCGTCATCCGGCGGAATGTCGGCGTACTCGTATTCGTAGTCGCTCCACGACATCCTGCTGCAGTGCTTCAACCGCACACGTCGTCACCTGACAACGAATAAGCATCATTACCGGCAACGTCAGAACAAGTATATCGACCCTCGGACAAAAGGATCGAAACGTATGCTGGCCGCGTTTGCTCCTGCCGCTGCCCTCTGGTAAGACATTCCTTTTATTACGTCAGATGTACACCTCCTTGCTTAGTAACGGGAAAACATCGTAGCTATCATTATCGGAACAAACAAACTTCGCCCCCGGTGCGCAGTTTGCTGTCATTGTATACGACAACAAAGTCAAACAGCGTGGCGCCCTGGCGCCTCTGTCAAATCTTTGGAAATTTTTATGACTACTTGCTGCGGTACGGAGAGGGCCCGATGTAGACAGTGGCATCGTTACGCGCCATGTGGCCCAATATGTGAGAACATGACGTCATCCACAAACCGGAAGTACATAACGTACTACACTGTCGTCAGAGAAGGACCAAGTCACGGCCACACGTAACAAGTAGCCAAGAATAACCACCGTGCTGGACACGAAATGTGTCGATACAGAACTCCGGCTTGGCAGACAGACAGCGGGCCATAGCTTATTATACCGCGCTATGGACAACTGGACATGCACTGCACAGTGCGTCGATATAAGAACTTCCGATTATGTACTTTATAAAACTGTAACGTAAAACCAGTCGACATGCATGCCGTATCGAATTTGGTGCTTTACCATGGCGCTAGACTAGCATAATTCCACCGAACTAGCTGGCACTTAATTGCTCGTTCCGTAGGAGTAATAGATACGACCACGACCTGGAAAGCGTTATACCCCCCCCCGCATTTCTGTCCGTTATCAGACGGAAATTTGTTATCGGTGGGGGCGGCCAGACTCATTTTAGTCAACTGTTTGATAGAATCAGACGTAACGATGTCGTTGACTTAACGGAAATGGTGGTCACCATTGCCAAGACACGGGCATCGCCGGTGTCGCGTACCGTACGGAGATGGAGTTTGCGGTCGATTTCACCGGATCAGAGAAGCTTGCTTTCCGTACGGCTTATCCACTCCCAGACGAATATTCTCGCTGCTGCCATCAACACTCGGTGAACCACATCATACTCGTGTCGACAATGAACGTTGCATACTGACTGCGAAGTTTTTTTCATTTTTCAGTTAATTAATCAATCATTTATTAGTTTTTTTAAGTTGAATTTTTAAAAGAGCAAAAACATACGTATACAATAAAAAAATTCAAGCTGGAGAGCAAAGACTAGCATTAGCAGCAGTTGTATGTAAACGTGTACATACAACACTAAGAAAATAACCACTAGTATGAAATTACTAGCCTGATTACTGAATTGTAATAAAACAGGAGAAAATGACCTTTACCAACAAACTCTTAAAACGATTTAACGTACTGAAATCAACAAATTGACCAAGAAAATAATTCCAGGTTTTGACCAGTCGATGTGCAAAAAAGTTTTTTTCCCTAGTTTTTCGGTCGAGAATTGATCCGTTATTGTATTTTCTGCTGATGAGGCGGATAAACAGGTACAACCAGCATCGTGCAGTACTGGGGACGTAACGGGATGCAATGCAAATATCAATTTCTGTGACGCATCGATGTACTCTGCGCCTAATGTGTTGATGGTCCCTACACCGTGCAAACACATCCGTCTTTCATAAACGCCCGACACTGTCGATACTGCAGTCAGACGTTCGAAGATGACGCGAAAGGGAGTCCCAGAGCGTGGCAACAGACACAGCAAAGACCGTCGCCAAACATTCTGAGCCGGTAGCGCGCGGTAGGCCTATCGTTGAGAAGACGACGAACTTAGACGCCGCCGCGATGCGATGCCAGAGAACGTGGAACGAAAGTGTGCCGAAAAATTACAACAAATGACACAATAAATTTCGTTTTTAAAACTGCAATCAACATTTTGCTAATTTCAAACAATAACTGCTGTTTGATAAAATTGCTTCCGTAGGCCTATATTTTATTTGAAAAAATATATTTATATTTTAGCATTGGAAACGGCCAGCAAAGGGAACCAACACTGTGCCAATTGTATCGGCACACTTACGTTCCCTAGTAGTTTATCAAGTATGTAACAGCCGTACGAAACCCGGTGTCGCAGAGAGCGACATCATTACCCGTGCTTGTAGTATATCTACAGGGTGCGGCAAAAGTATCCCCCTAAAAATTTTCGGGCAATATTTCCCCATGCAACGACTGAGAATTTTAAAATAAAATTTGACACGCCTATATTGTGTTCATATCTGTGCAAAATTGCTAATTTTATTCAATTATCTTTAACTTTGACAAAGATATGGCGCGATCGTCTAGTGCATTGTTACATTTCACTTGACAAACACGAAAAAATGCGATATACCGATACGATAGCCGCCATCTTGAAAATCGACTAATAGCAATATCTCATGATGATGCAGAACGGGTCTCTCAAGCGTATCGGCCGTCCGCCATCTTGGGTTCACTTTTTGACATAGCGACGGCGTCTCGTAATTATAACTAGTCGTACTTTCACCAGTGACAGTACATCATAATAGTCCTATTATGAAAACTAATAGTAAACGCACAATAATAATAGCTTTTCGGTTAGTAGATTCGATTCGCTTCTGGACAGTTTTATTCCTTGGACCCCCGATGAGCTCCATTTCACTTGTTTTCTGCCAAAAATTTGAATAAATGAGTAGGCTAAACTACCAACAGTCGCAGTTATTTGCTATCTGTTTGTGCAAACAGTCAATTACACGTAAACGACGGCGAACATTCGCGCAAATGATTACCGCGAATATTCGAGTTCCTTTTAAGCTGCGTTCGTGACGCAACGCAACGCAAGACAACGCACGGCTCAGCCCGGCGCCGTGCGTTGTCTTGCGTCTCGTAAGAGTATGCTACTATATGCTGAATGCATGCACAAACTGGCTGACAACCACATCACGTATGTTTGACTGTTGTTGTTAATTTAATGTCAGTAATAGGCGAATAATAACTGCAAAAAAATACGGTTAATATAAACTCGTTACAAGTAATTTCTCACGTCATACGCGAATTTGATCACGTAACGGAAAGGCGATGTTCGATTGGCTCGTGTGGCATGTGCGACCCAGTCACACGACTCGTTCGTTGGCACGCGCGTCAGCGTCACGACTTGATTGGCTGCAGCGAAACTAGTACTGTTAAGGAGCGTTCGTAGCCGCCGAACCAAACTGAACCGAACTGCAGTGCGTGTGCTGTGAACAATCCTTCAGTCTGCGTGTAGTAACGTCGGCGGCCGGCAGCACTAACGTGATTACGCCGACGAGGGCCACTGAGTCACAGCGAGTGAACCGAGCCCGCTTTGAAGCTGTCCCAACCGCACCACTACACTCCTCGTTATTGACTCTAGTCCAGTCAGCTTTGGGACGCACTAAATCAGTTTGCTCTTTTACTCGTCGCTTTACACTGCAGACGAAACTGTACAGTGCTCAGCCTTTTAGTAACACGTGCTGTTGTCGAAGCTCCCAAATCCAGTCACATCACTCCCATCCTTTTCACTGGCTAAAGATAACTGAGCGCATTGAATACAAGCTCCTCTCACTTACCTACAAAGTTCTCACAACCACCCAACCTTCATATCTGCATAACCTCATCACAGTTCAGCCTCCTCTCGCAGCACTCGCTCTTCATCTTTGGTCACACATGCTCGTCCATCCACATTATCTTCTCTACGAATAACAAATCGTTCCTTCCAGTATGCTTCCCCTCGTCTCTGGAATCAACTCCCGGCTTACCTCCGTCAACCACGCACTAATCTCTCCAATTCTGCATCACCAGTTCTTTGAGTGGCACTTCCTCCATCAGTTCCATCGACTCACCACTTTCATCATCCATCACCCCTTCACTCTTTCACTCCAGGCTTAAAACTTTTCTTTTCTGCAAATCCTTCCCACCCTACCTTTTCTTCTTTCGGACTAACTCCACGGATTCCCCGGACTGTTTACCGATACTTCGGAGCATATCCGTTTTTATTTTTAGTCTTTCTGTTCTCCACTGTTAGTTATTGTTCCATGCTGTAGATTAATCTGACTCATGTAGGCTTTCGATCACATCACACGTCAGAATAGCATCTCTTTTCGTATCGTACAGGCTTCTTTAGTTGAATGCTATAGAATCACATAATAACACGAATTAGTATCCAGACCGCTGGATTAGCGATACGGCGGCACCGGTCTGTGTTCTTATCGTGTTAGAGGTGTTGATGGCAGTAGTGCAGAGCATTTAACTGTAGAATCTTATACGGTCGTTATGCTGCAAACAGTCATACTTATTATTATTAGTTTTTAATCACCCACTCACTCTTTCATTCCAGGCTTAAAACCTCCCTTTTCTGCAAATCCTTCCCACCGCAGCCTTTCCATTTCTTCTTCATGATTGGCTACATAGATTCCCTTTGACTGTTTACTGTTACTTCTGAGCAATTCCTTTTTACTTTTTAGTTTTCCTGTTTTACACTTTTTAGTTGACGGTTCCGTGCGGTGGATTAAGCTGACTCATGTCGGCTTTCGAGCGCACGTTAAAATAGCATCTCGTATCGTATCATAACACTAACGATAATTTGCATTTTTAACAAGCGGTACTTGTTTGAGTGTTTTCAGTATTTCTGTTCCATTTATTACTACGGCTCCGAGTATAAAGTATCTAATATAAAGCCTTCTGAACACAGAAATTTCCGTTGACCTTGAGCATCCTTTAAGGTTATTTATCTAATGTATGCCTTTTCGAATGCTATCTACTACAACATTACAAGTGACGCACAGCGTCGAGCATTTCCTCTGCAATAACCAAGCTAATAACGCGGGAGAACAGAAACATTTTAAACGTTCGTGTTCTCGCCGCCTTGAGTTATCGTTCTAATCACATCTGCAGATTAAATTTTCAGAGTTACAGAAACGTCTCATATCCGACCGTTCGAGTAATGTAAATAAATTGCGTTAGACAACCTTGAAACGAATGGCCTCGGATAGAACGGGGCAGTGCAGCGAGAACGGACCGTAAAGTTATTTGGCGACGCCGATAAAGACGATGATGATTAGCGACAATGGTGGCGGGATAATGGATGAACTACGGCGTTTCATCTTTGGCCGGCTGGGTCGTTCGGTCGATCACCTCCTAGCTCGCCGGCAGACTGCAACCTCGAGCTGCGTCCATCGTTCTTCCGCGTCGACGCATCGCTGTCGCCCTAGCGGCGTTCAATCTCCAACGCTGCCCCGCTCCCCGTCCCGTCGGTCCGGCTATGATACAGCGGCGACACGGCGTCGCCAGTTACCCCGCCGGTCACTCGCTGCCAAGGCAGCCGGTTTGCGTCAAACGACAATGATCGATAAACCCGTTACACAATTAACGTCTAGTTTATACACAGTATCCATTTTAGCCGCGTCTGCTATAACAGATATTCGTTATATTGAACAGCAGAACATTTACATGCAGCTAGGCTATATTTTATTGACACCATCCCGCGTCAGGATAACAGAAACCGACAAATGCACTATAAAATGCCAGTATTTCATCGAAAGTGGCAGTGTGGTGAACCCGTGCCACGTGACGCTATGCGAGCATGGTATATGGTAGAGCTCTGCGGTGTTTGTCATTCTGCCAGTCCGTCCATCTGTCCGTCACAAGCGGATATTGTATCAAAACAGCAAAACATATCAAGCTAGCAACATTGTACGAATTTAGGTTTTCGAGATCACTCCATTTTCTGCATTTTGTGTCGCCTTTCACACTTTCTAACAGCTATACAGCAAGACTGTCGCTCCCGACTACTGAAGCGGGAATAGCAGATTACGGACGTCTAGAGACAGTTTTTGTGTTGGATGCATCTTCTCACCGCCCACAGAGCAGTAACTAGACAGTAACTAAGAAGCTTTGGAGTCATTGACAAGATTAGGCTTAGCTGTCGATAAAGCACCAAGAAAGGAACATGTATTGTAAAGAAAACTGCTAGCGGTATGCGACAGACGAACGGCTACGGAGCAGCGGGTTTTCTCAACTTAAAAACCACGAAAAAACTACCGAATTGACGGAATGTGTGAACGATGACAAAGCATGCACACGCTGATACAATGAAACCGCCTTCGACGCCACAGCAGCAGCAGCAGCCGCGCTGTTGCAAATAACCATCGCTCGGATGACGTCTCATCGAGCGACGTTAATGCACCGTCGAACGATACGATGGGAATTCAATTCTCGTCTCCTAAACCTGATGAGGAACGACCACCGTCGTCGACCAGCTACCGAGCAACGACGTTGGACAGTGGTCCTTGCAATAGTTTTTACTGTTTATGTCACTCCAAAAATGTCTATGATGATGATGATGATAACGTTTACACTCTGCACTGAAAAAAATCGTATTATAGTGTAGATGTGTGCGCAGTTTTGGCACGTCTGTCAGCGCAAGTACACTGTGTCTCAGAAAAAAACAAGACACCAAACTCTTGCCCATAACTTCCGGAAATGTTAACCGATTTTCAAAATTCTTTCACTGGTAGACTCACTGGTAAATTTGCAACTAACTAGTA
>Ga0126325_10000580_pt1 | contig 10044 bp, 9 predicted proteins | sample InaspJWI14metaG_FD_94487 | JGI IMG/M metagenome (GOLD analysis project Ga0126325, IMG submission 94487) | Marine gutless worms symbiont microbial communities from Oahu, Hawaii - Inanidrilus sp. 1 OAHU.JWI-14 metaG | ecosystem: Host-associated > Annelida > Digestive system > Unclassified | place...
GCTATTTTAAGGTGCTCAAAAGCTGACGTCAGCTCAATCTACCACACTGTAGTCTGTGTTCACAAAACAGGTCAATATTCTAGTAGCGGAGCCTTGTAAAGACTGTTCTTTGAGATCATTAAATGAAGGACAGTCATGTCAGACAGCCATCATAATGGGGGCGAGGGCCCTAGCTCTAGGAGTCCAGTGGTGGATAAAAAAAGTTGTCAGCTGGGGACTTTTCCTGGTTGGGGTTAATGCTTTGCTTTCAGTGCTTTTTATACCCTTGGTTGCTTTGTAACTTGGTTGGGTGATGCAAGAAACGAAAAAACTGTGCCATTTATCCCTGCTCCAGAACATTCCTTCAACTTGCAGTTCTTAAAATCGAGGTGGAGTGCTGTCGATTGACAAGTCATTAATTTTGTGCCACACAGACTGCAGTGTGAGGCTGCTGCCCATTGCTGCAAGTACTGGTCTCACATTTATATTACCTGTCAAACTTAGACATGGATCGTGAGATGTTTGTTGAGAATATTTGTTTCTAAGTGAATTGTGTGTGGCAAATTAACTTAATTTCTTGTCACGATGTTGGCTACAGTAGAGACTGTGTTTTATAGCACTTAGTAAAACTTGCATAAACATACTGAAGAATAACATCTCCCAGGAACTATGATGCTGTCGAAATAATAGTCAATTGAGAATACAAACGCCACATTCGTTTCATATACTGTTTACACACATGCAATGCTTACAATTATTTATATGCATATATTTATTTAAATATATAAAATAAACGAAACTATAAATACGGACACGTACAAACGAGAACGTCTATATATCACTACGTATATAATACTCGCACAATCAGAAGACGAACTGCGGCGTCCACTAAAATCGTGCAGTAAAATAGTACTCTGTACATTCACGCGTATACATTTATACACAGCGACGCTGCCGTCTTTGTATAGACACATATTGCCTTTGATATACAATAACTCGTAACACACGGCAATGTCGAGGCAATCCCACACTAAGGTTATAAATTCGGAACTGCCGGCAGCTGTGCCTTGCACGTCAGTGGCCAGGCACGCTTTCTGACTGCAGTAATTCCTATCATACATGTGTATGGAAGTCGCCAATAAATAGAACAATTGCACTAACTGTCACGTTATGACGCAACATCCACTGAGCAACGCACACGTTGCTGGTTGGTATCTCTAAGAGGCAAACAGCGAAAGACCGACCCACAACAACGCGCTTGCTGTGTGGAGCTTCATCAACAAGTCTTGAAATCACAAAACGACGAGATCCAGAACAGCAGAACAGATCAAATGGTTTGAACCAAACCCGACATATTGTTCTACGACTTTATCCAGCAGGGTGAAGAAATGGGTCATTTTGCAATCGTGCGATAAATAAAAGCACCGAAAGATTCATATGGCATGCACAATCAACTTACTACATTACAAGTCTTTCCTTAAGCACGATGTTATCTAGGCTACAGATGATACCATCTAATATGCTTTCACTGCGAAAATAACACCGAACTAGTGTGCATTATTAATACTGGTTTGAAAGTTAAAATTTTGAGCTAAGAAGTGCTTTTGCATTTTAAGAATGAAGTGTCAGTATGAGGGGGTTAACTATCAACACACCCATGCACCACCTGATGTGATACCCAGTCTACATGGACTGTCTCATGTAATACAAATGAAGCATGTTTTGCGGGGTGACAGTGAGAAATATATCTCCCTCCACTAAAATGCATGATTGTTATACATGTATCTGTTTTTAATATATTATGATTGTTCAACAGAACAAAAATGCATGTAGATAAAAGCACTTTGATGACATTGTCCTTACTGTTACAGGCTGATTATAAAGCAATCAAGCTGATTTGTCTATTTATGTTAAATACTTTGACTTCATCTACTCTTTAAAACCTAATTTTATGCTGTGATACCGTTACATATACACATAATAGCCTGCACATTTTACAGTGCTATTAGTACTACTACTATACCCATTTAATGGCGTCTTTTCCAGGACAATCTGGGTAAGCCAGTACCACAAAGGTAAAACCAGCCTGGATTTAAATGACACAAGAGATGATGGGGGAGGGGTTTTGGGATACAGGGCATCAGGTGGACCATATGCAAACAATCTGCACCTCGCTCCAGACAGATAACCATACCAACACTTCATCACTCAATTTTTCATAGGCCAGATGATCTTCCTGACACACAGCCAACAGTGCCAGTGCCAAAGCACTGAAGGCTCCAAGCAGTGCTTTTAAATAACTGTAATTTGTTATTTCATTTATTAAAAAAACTATTTTCTTCAAGAAAACTCCCAAAAATATACAGTGGTTCCTGTATTTCATTTACGGTGTCTCAAATTTAGCTGAGCAAGTTTGATACTGGTCAGCCCGGTAATCCAAACTACAGACTGTTCAGTCATGGGAAAACGAAACTAAAATGGCTGAGAACTGCCCCAGTTGGCATAGTCAATTTGACACTGGAATTTACTATCTTAATGTGGCTTGTATATATGTACATATGGCTCCTGATGCACAAATATACTACAGGTTACGACACTTATACTGCGAACTTTGATATATCGACATGTCTCTTTCCATATATCAATTTAATGTTTGCAGTAATTGCACTAGTTGCCCCATGCATAACCGTACAAAACCGAAGGACTAAAAAACCATACAGAATAACCATATTTTCACATATTACTGTCAAAACGTTACGTGTAAAATTCATGGGTATACTGCTACTATAATGTTAAAATCAATCACTTGTATAAAATAGCATATTAAATTAATTGGGTCCATCATGGGCCACTGCATACAGCATGATCAAATGAGCTCTAAGCTGTATACGTATGTCAAACACTCCCAAACTCACTGTTGGAACTAGTCGTAGACTTTGTGTCAATAAACAGACACGACAAGTAACTCCGTACAAGTAGCACATCAGCGAGCTTCAATGCGATCAGGTAAACACTGACTAAATACCACCAACGCATTTCCATTGTCCAATGATCACCAGCAGTACACAACACAGTAACACAGTACACGTATAATCTGTGATCACACAGCATTTCTCAGTCCAAAGTATCTACAGCGACTTCGTGATGACTTATGGCAATTCATGAAAAAAACAAGTAAAAACATTTGCAGCCAGTGAAAGCTGGCCTTGTTGCACAGCCTGCCTAATGGAAGCCCTTTAGGTGATGATAATCACTGAAAAACTTTTCCACATTCACAGAAAATTTCATCTGCTCAATTTTGAGTAAATCCAAATCATCAAAAAAATTACCAACATCAGACAAAAGGGACTGACAAAGAATAACTGCACTGAACTTTCAATTAAGAAACAACAGCTGCATGTCTTTTGAGTACACAACCAACAGCTCCTGTAGAAATCAGAATACTATAACCAATAATCAATAGCAGTTCAGCCAAGAATATACAAAATACTACTCGCATTCTATTTCACTATATTGCGTACTTAATTAGCAACGGATGACAAAAATCACTTTAGCAGCAACAGACGAGATTGTGTAGACAGCTCAGCTTAAAATGACACCATGTCCGCCGCAGAAATAAACAACACTACGCAGTTTTTCAATGATGACAATACATGTCATACAGAAACCCAAACAACATCACCGAATGATGATTGGCGTGTAGCAGAGCTCACACTGCACGGTGTGGGAGCTCACGGAGGATCACTAAATACATCGGGCAGCCGCAGCTTGACTAATATCATTCACACAAAAACCATCATAACCAATTGTATAAATCTGGCAGCAAACGATACTTGGCCATAATCAGTACTTGTCTACCAATACGTACGAATATATCTCCGGCAAACGTAGACCAGTTTGCACAGTCACATAATAAATAAAATTTAAAGCTGGCTTACAAACAGAATATCAGCTCTATGTGAGTGCAGGTACATCTGATGTTGCCTGCACACTGTCCATGCAGATGATAAATATACTGGCAAAACAGTTCTGTGACGGCATATTTCACAATGTGCCTGGTCCATCGCCGAACCGTGATAAAGTGTCATGCGGACCTGGATATCGTACTACATCTGTTGCGGTAACCGGTGGTGTCCCAAAGTCGGCGCTTGGAGGCTTGAAACGCATTCGTGGATCGGGTGCAAACGGGGCCTGATCGCCGCCGACCGATGTGACGGGCCGTGGCGCGGAATGTGCTAATACTGTGTCAGTGTAGTGTGGCGGTGGCGCTCGCCGGCCGATCGAACGCTGTACCACAGGCGACGGCTCCATCATCATCGGCTGCTGTAGAGACGATGACTGGCCACGGAGCTGGGCATGTCGCTGTGACATCTGCATCATCTGTTGCTGCTGAAGATGCATTGCATTCTGGCTGGCTCCTGCCTGCATCGGCGCCATCGGGCCACGCACACCATCTCCACCGGGGTAACCGGCCGGCAAAGATGTTGACCCACTGACAGCAGCCAAGTTCATTCTCATTCGCTGCGACTGCGGCGGAATTCCAGACGGCGCGTACGCAGCTGTACGGTGGCCCATCATCTGTGATGGAAATCGTCCATAGTCAGGAGGCGGGTGCTGGCCGGCACGCATCATGTGCTGTTGTTGCTGCTGCTGTGCCCACATCATCCGCATCTGTCCATGCGACATCATTATCGGCCGACCCGCTTCGTCGACCATCGGCTCCATCATTCCGCCAACTGGTACCGAACCGCTAACAGGCCCTGGTGGCACTGGTCCCGCTACCATCATACCATGAGCCATCTGACCAGGCATCGTCATTGATCCATGCACTGGACCATTCACCGAGGACACAGACACCGCAGGTCCAGCCGTTCCCGCCATACCTGAAGACACCTGACTACCGACAGTGGCACCCATTGGCATATTCATGTGAGGTGGCATACCAGCAGGACCCAATGGCGATCGCATCTGGCCCATCATGCTGCCACCAGACATCATCTGGGAGTTGAGTGATGAGGTGCTCAGCTGCTGAGACAACTGTCCCTGAAATACACAGACCACAACCATCTCTTTACCAACGATTCAGCCACTACACAAAAATCAACTCAGATAAAACTATCCTGCTACTGTACTATTCTACCGATGATGCTGAAGTGGTGGGGTGCTGGCGTGGTTATCTGTCTGGAGCGAGGTGCAGACTTGCATATGGACCAGCTGATGCCACTGCCACTCACTGTCTCTTGCTTCAGTAAAATCCAGATTGGTTTTACATTTCTGGTACTGGATCACCCGCGGGTAGTCCCGGAAAAATGGCCATTAAATGGGTGCAAGTGTGTTGCTGAAGTTGAAATAATTACTTTTAATCACTGTGATTTCCAGCAAACAGTACCACTGACCACCACATCAAACTTTCAAACGGTCAAATGGCATTTTTACATATACATAATGCATAAAATTTAAGAAAACACTGAATGACATGCATGTTTTCCGTTGCACAGGACTGCTTAATTATAAAGGTATGCTTCAAGATTTGCTAGAAACGGCAACATAAATAACGCTCAAGTACTAAACTTACCTGTTTAATTGCAGTAGCCATCACATCAGGATTTGTTTTCAAAATATTCTGCACCTCCTGTTGCTGATGAGGCGACTGAGGCAGGCTTAACGTCTCTAACAACCTTTGCATTTTCATGCCAGTTTGCATAGAAGGTTGCGGCATCATCTGCGGCGACGGCTGCATGTGAGGTGGAACGACTTCACTGCCCATCACCATTCTCTTCTGAGTGTACAGCAAGTCGTCCGGTACTGGCTGTGAACCGGGCTGGCCGGGTCCATAGGGACCTTGCGGCGTCCAGCACCCACCGGGGCCGTCCATGCCAGGCATGAGCCGAGACATCGACGGCTGCCTCATCATGATGCCACTGTTTGCCTGTCGCTGGGCCGCTTGCTGGGCCTGCTGTGCAGCAAGTTGGGCACTGGAAGGTGGCGACTTGCCGGAGACATGCTGGCCCTTGTCGGCATGCTGCTCAGCTGGCGGCTGTGGGGTCGAGTCACGCTCGTCCCCGGCACTTGCCAGGTAAACGCTCCGCTGCATGTTCGCCACACGTCGGCGCACAAGCTGCTGCTGCTGGAACAGCTGTTCCCGCCGCCGCCGTTCCTGGTTCTCGCGGATCTTCGGACAGAATGGCACTGGGCAGCGGGCCTCAGTGCACGACCGCGCATGCTGACAGCACAGCAGCACCATCTGCCTGCAAGTCTGGCATCCCTTCTGCTTACGGTCGCAGCCGCGCATGTGTGTGACCAGTCCCTGCATGCGCAGGCAGCCTGGCCGCATGCAGTTCGCGTTGCGGCAGTGACACGTGTGCGCCAGCAGCTGGGCATAGTTCTGCCGACGGGCCTCCGCCACTTTCATGTCACCCTCGGCCGAATCTGAACCGGCCGGTTGCGGCGCGGAACCATCGTCAAGATCAAGCCCCAGCTTCACCATGCGATGAGGGTGATCGGCAGTTTTGTAGCATGCAACACACAGATCGAAATCCTGCACACAACACGTACAAAATACTCTCAAATAAGGACAACAGAACAAACAGATATATGCCAGCATCACAAAATTACAGCAACAATAAACAACATACACCATGTTTCATGTTAACTAGACAATAAAAACAACAACTATTTTACAGACATTATACAGGTCCAGTGTTAGCTGGCACCTCCAGTTAAGCACTGTTCTACAATGTGCATGCCTTTGCCAACAGTGACAAACATATTCAGACCAGACAGAAGATGCTAGATCTCTCCTCATAACCTATACCATCCCTATAATGTATTATTACTCTAAATATATAAAAAAAACAACGTTTAATTGTTCACCACTCTCAGACTTTGTTGTCAATGAGAATTTAAGATTTCTCATTTTCAACACTCTATAAAAAACAGACTATATTACTTGTACAGTTTAATCGCTACTCCACTACTCAGTTACAAAACAAGTCAAACAACCATCTCTATAAACTGACATACTACGGTTAACATACACACATTATAACTAGATCCCATTCCCAAAATTACGATTAAGACAGATTCATATAGACAGAAATGACAACTTACATCACAAGTGGTGCAGTGGTATCGTGTCTCCACGCTGGCTTTGCAAGCATTACAGACGTAGGCAAAGCTGTCGCGAGCTTGATTGTGCAGTTCATGCAGCATGCCCGCCGTCGAGTATTTAGCACGACGCAGCGACGAGAACTCGTAATGCTTATCACGTGCCATTGTCAAGAAAGCATCGCGGCCATCCATCAGGTCACAATTAATCAACGGATCCGGATCTTTAATCTCTGGAAGGTCACTTGCAGAGCTACCAGTGTTTGACTGAAGTCGAATGACAAAGAAGCCCTTCAAAACACACCACGAGGCACAAACATATTAACCACCATCTTCCAGGCACACAACGGCGAATGGTTGCACCTTGAAAGAGTTTGCGCAAATTTTAACATGCCAAATGCTATTTTGTGATGACCAACTAATGATAAACTGTCAGTCTGAAGGTAAGAGAACAAGTCAACAGAATAACTGTTTGTGTGGGCTGGCATGAGCTTTAGGACTAAAATCATAGCGACATGATTGGTTTTAGTGATATTAGTGTGTAACACATTGAGAACGATCACTGTACAATTCACTCTGTCTAACCGAAAAGTACACACATTTCATGCTCAACGTTGACAAAAAAATGCAAAAAAAACAATAATTAGGATTTAAAATTTTGTCGTCAATAAGCACCTCTTTGTGTTTCTCCATTGTCGACAGCAGTTTACCGGTCAAATCACTGCCACCAGTCTTGCTCTTTCGACTCGACGACTGTTTCTTACACTTGCTGTTCTTTTTCTTTGTGTTGCCACTCTTCTGGCCCTTCTTCTTCCCAGCAAATGGCTGCAGCTGTTAACAACAATTTTGCCAATTAACTCTCCAACCAAAAAGTATGCATACACAGACATATTCCACAAAAGAAAATTAAAAAAAAATAAAAAGCAAAGGTAATCCTAGAGCCAAAGACCATAAATACTGGCCAGAGGAGTTATGTCACTCAGTTCACATGTGTTGAATGTGAAAACAGCTACCATTACTGTCTGCAAGAGCTATGAAGTCACTGTCTGAAGCTCCACTGCAGCCACAGCCAAAAAAAGTTAGTGAACAAAATCTAGCATAGCTTTTTTGATTCAGAAATTTCAAATGCATGTGTCTTAACTGGTATAATGTTACAACACAGTTCAGATATGTTGGAAGTGTTTTAACAAACATACACACAAATCATTATAGAAAGAATCACCAAAATGCTTAACCTGTGACACAGTTATTGCAAAAACACGTTTTAGATCAGATTTATGACTCACAGTGAATATAAACTGTTCTACAATCCCGTTTAAATGTGGCCAACACAAAGATGCATCTTATATCTTTGCTATAATGTAACTTTCATGACGAAAGAGTGACTATAAAACCTAATGAACATCACCAACCTCAACACGATCTCCACTGCCTGATGGTTCGCTATCATCATTATCAGCTATTGCTTCCTCTTCCTCCCTTCTCCTCTTTTCCAACTCTTCTTGTTCGACTTCCTTTATGCTTTCCTCGAGGATGTTTGGCCAAAAGTCTCCCTCAAAGTAAGGCATTTCAGTAACACAGGTCAAGTTGTTCTCCTGTGCATCTTTGAGTATATCCTGTTCATAAACACACCAAATTCATCAGACACATGAAACACAGACGACACGATCAGTAATGCTCACCATTAGGAAATGCAAATGACACGATGGCCAACCATGGCAAAGCAATGTTTAAGTTCATGTCATTTATCATGATTATTAACAAAGTCTCTATCTGGACTTTGTATGCAAATTTTACAACTAAAGTTTGCCCCAACGGGGTAGGAAAACTCCCTTTACATGGGCAGATCCGGACCACCACCTAATACAATGCAACTAGCTAGCCACTTCGTGTTAAGCCACAATATACCAATGTTCAAGATACAACACAGAAACACACAAACAACCACGCATGAGCCAAACCATTACCTTGATCAGGTAATGGTAGGAGGCAATGCAGGTGAGGTGGAGCATTTCAGCCTCTAGTAAAAGTTTACTAAATATTATGAACTACCAGGTGTGCCCAGGTGTCAGGTGTGCTCGCTGACAGCAGAGTGAATGGCATTTTTTCAGATTAATATTTTACACAACTCTGATCTTTTGGACCTTTGGTTGGTACAAGCTCATTACCACAGACAGACACTAACACTGTACCAGTATTTTAAAAAATTCACTGCCACTGCCATTTCATTGTGCAAAATTGACAGAGATGTAGAAAGTCACGCCCAGTGACAGTAGCTGACATGATACACTGAGTAATACCAGATATTTCAATGATACACCTAACAAAAACCCATAAACTTGCCTTGTAATCACAGACGACACGATCAGTAATGGCCTTGTCCAGCATTTTACGATACCAGTCCTGAAGGCGCTTTGGTTTGGGAATCTTCTGATCTGGCGGATGACAGTGGAATATGTAGTCATCACCTTCACTTGGTGGGCAGGCCCAGATGTGGGCCGTCTGAAATCTGCATAATGAACAAAACAACAGAATTGATAAAACTGACCGTAAGATGATATATACACACGCAGACGTTTCTAGGTGAGCCTACATGAGCCAGATGACCCTTGTTACTGCAGCAGTAAAAGGTGCAAAACGTTTGCGTGGCTCAATGCCATACACAAATCACAGTACATAAATAACACACTGGATCTCAGCCTGCTTCACGCACAAATGGTTCCTGGGCTAATGAACATCAATTCAATAATATCATTTATAATGCGCATGTGGCCAGCAGGATAGTGAAATCTGAGGTATGGGGCCAAATCACTCTCTAAACATGGTCTCTCTGACATAAGTAGTCTCTGAATCTTTGCTCGACACACTGAACTAACTTCTTTCATGTTCTGATTTCTACAGAAGACACTTGCAAACATACTGACTTTGATGGCTGCACTTTCACAGACTGCATTGTCA
>Ga0126325_10000582_pt1 | contig 10042 bp, 5 predicted proteins | sample InaspJWI14metaG_FD_94487 | JGI IMG/M metagenome (GOLD analysis project Ga0126325, IMG submission 94487) | Marine gutless worms symbiont microbial communities from Oahu, Hawaii - Inanidrilus sp. 1 OAHU.JWI-14 metaG | ecosystem: Host-associated > Annelida > Digestive system > Unclassified | place...
AGATGATAAAGGAAGCACGATGATTCGGATGGGTGTGAGTGGGTGAAAGTTCCTTCTGGTACCGGCCTACCCGGGTTGTCCCGGATCAAAGGCCGTTAAACGGTCGTTGTTGTTGTTGTTCTAAAGCCCCCGAATGCCGCTGATGACGACGACGTTCACCATTTTTTGCACGACGACATATCTTTTCATCAACATTTTCGTTCTCTAACTGACGACAAGGATTCCACTATAATGTCACCGCTGATTTGTGATACAGCCTACTTATTAGTTAGCTGACTGGAGTTGCTATGCAATGTCTTTTTCCCCATCATCCAATCACAGGCCCTAGAGGAACAAGGCACAATGACAACAAGTTTTGACAAGTGCTTAGTGACTCTTTTGAATTTATAGGCAGTATACAAATAAGTCTATCTATCTATCTATCTACCTAACACGCCTTTTCAGATATAGATTATGGTGCACAACACCAACAAGACACCCATCACCTATAATGCAACAGCAATAACCCAAACTGATTGACTGAGTTAAAGTTTTATGCCCCAACCGACATAAAACAGATCATTGTGACGATGATTGTCCCAGATATATGTCTTGGCTTGGTACTGAAAAACTAAACTGTACACAACAAAAGCAAGCATGCATCCATAACGAAATATACTGCAACACAAAGTGAACACAACAAACTAAAGCAAGGTTAGGTCTCCTTTTACGGCCTATGGCCTGGCAAAGGAAAAGGCCTATTCTCACAGAAGTAGACAGGGAAGTAAATAAGTACGGAAAAGGTAGTAAGTAGGGAAGTTCAGTAAGAAAGCAAGCAACTGATATAGCACTGAAATCAGCAGACGAATCCAGGTGCATTACAGACCCAGAGCCCATACTGGGTACAATAAGCCAAAACTACGTACAAGTAAACTGGCAGCACGAGATAAACACAGCTAGCATACCGTCGTGAATCATAATTGCAGACTTTCTTGTGCCACGGAACATGTCATTCAGTTCCGCAGTTACGCTCATGTGTGCTATAAGATCAATGCGAATGTCATTCAGAGTGTTCAGCAGTTCAACTTCACAGGAATACCGACTGCTTGCAGACAATGCCATGCACAATGCATCACACTGAACGATGGAACTGTAGTATGCACCTTTTCCATCACCCATTTCCCTGCACAATACATTTAGTGTGTGCATATAAAAAAATTCAACTAGTCTGCTAGTGCTAGCACACCACATTTAATGAAACAGGTAAACCGTTAGCCAGAAACACTGTACACTTCACTACAAACACATTACAGCTATATCCGCCATCCAGCAAATCTGGCAATTTTATGAAAACAGCCAAACACAGCTCAGTAAATGTTTTGGTTGAACTTGAATGATGTGAGTGTATGTCCTAAGTTCCTCATTGCATATCACAGTTTATAGCAATACTCATTTAGCATTAAAGAAATGCAACCAACTATAAATACTACCAATGGGATGATCATGATAGGCAATTATCAAGAGATGCATCCAATCACGGAACCAAATGACCACATTTTATCAGTTAAAAACAAAATTAGGACTCATCAAAGCCTTTAATCTCTATTGCCTGATCTGTGCTTTTAACGTAATGGCAATGCACTTAACAAACCCATATACAATGTGCACAATTTAGCTGCATTGTAAGTCGTGTGTTCCACAGCAGGCCGAAGGCCAAACTTTTAGCTAGAGCACACCATCACTAGCACCCTCGTGATAGGTTAGTCTATAAGAGTGGGCGAACACAACTTTCCTTACAGGTACAGTTACAGATGATCATCTCAAAGGACTAACAAACAAGAATTCACAAAAAACTAAAGTTTAAGCACAAAACTAGTCCTACGGTAAACTCACACAAAAATTCTTCGACAGAGAAACCAGTATCTTCGGCCATGACGATCGCATCCAAGTGGTTCATGGCGACCTATAAACCCCGACTGCTCTGATTCTGACAAGCAGTCTGTAACTCCCTTCACCTGAATACAATCACAAATACCATCTTGGAAAATGCATACATACACATAAGTCACTAAAATAATATCTGTTGTTTCCACAACACTTTGCTAGTTTTAAGAATGATCCCCAATTCTTGTGGCACTGCTTTCGGGCAACATGAAAAAGTTAAAAGTGGTACACAGCTACAAACTGACCACTTACAAAGTGTCTTGTGTCTGACCATGGTCATGTCAATAAATTGAATGACAATATCCTCTTACTGTTATTAAATAAGGTTCACCAAATGCTGCATCATCCATATTCTACCAAAATACTTAGTGACTTATAATTCCCTATGCATAACATACTTCTGACTGAACAACTGTACTCCAACTCTCACATTAAAAGATAATCGATTGTCCATGAGTCTCAATGAATTCTGTTGCAGTAAATGAGAAGAGACAGATTGACACAGAGTAAAAGTCATCCCTAGTAGGAAATAAATAATGAAAAATGGTGACATTGTCACTTGGACAAATGAATGAGCAATCCAAAGTCTAACCTGATGCTTACAGCAGACAGGACAAAACCAAACACCTGTAGGAACTTCAGCCAGAGGTGGATCAAGGCATCCCAGATGATAAACTGCAGGACAGGTCTCACAGCACAGCAAATCTCCAAGTCTGTGTTGCACAGCCACATAAACTACACTTACACTTACAAGCACATAATTCACTATATAGAGAAACATCACGTGATAAACAATGCACAGTTCAGATACAATCTTACATAACACTGCACAAAATGATGCATTATCAGTAAGACTAAACTCAGAACAATTAAATACGATATATTTAATTATGTCACAATCAATATGTATGAACAGAGTACTACACCCATTTTACGGCCTCTTTCCAGGACAACCTGGGAAAGCCGGCACCAAAAAGGTAAAACCAGTCTGGATTTAAACGAGGCAAGAAATGGTGGAGTTCGGGGATGTAGTGGCATCAGCTGGACCATATGCAAACAATCTACACCTTGCTGCAGACAGATAACCAAACCAACATGATGGCAACATCTCATCCCTCAATTTTTACAGGCCGGGTGCTCTTCTGACATCCAACTGACAGTGTCAAAGCACTGAAGGCACATGTATGAACAGAATAAAATTTTTAAAAAGTGAAAAGAAAGTGTACATTTGTTCCACTAACCTAAGACAGTATCTGCACTGATCTTCATGAAGAATTTCTGAACCAAATGTTGTCATAAAATCACGCGCACTGTCGGTCCGCAGAAACAAATCAACTAAGGTTTGTAATAATGTCAGCCGATCATGAACTGCAAGACTAGTATACTGTGAACACTGACCTAAAATTACTACAACTGGGCTCAGTGCAGCTGAATGTGGGAAGCTAGCGAGGTACAGGCGAATACTTTCATACCATGAAAGTGAATCGAACATCCCACACCACAGTGCAACAGCAACACTGTCTTTAGCTTCATAAGAAGCAAACACAGTTCCTGCGGCTTCATCTGCATGAACCAAAACGCGCAGCAGAGAAATGTGTATTTCATCAAGCAGACATGAATCTTCATTGGAACTCACTGCTGCACAAAAGTCCTCGAAGCGGAATGGCGATAGTTTTAGTGGCACCAAGAAACAACGCAGCCCTTCATATACACCTGCTGCCGACAGAGAAAGTTCCACGTCGATCATGAGGTCATTGCAACTTGGCGGCAATACAAGATCTTCAGCTATGCTATCTTCTAAATCAGCGTCTGGATAACTAATACAACGCCTCAGCGAACCTGGATGCGGCTTCACATCGATGTCTGCATCATCGTCTGAAGCAATTTCTGAGTGTGAAAGCACAGATTCGCTGTCATTCGAATCCGATTCAGCGACTTCCTTAGAACTCATGTCCAACAGCCATTTATACCTCTGCTTTAGTACTGGAGGAGCAGGCGTCTGCTGCGCTCTGCGGTCACGAGCTTTACGCGGTGCACTGACAGCAGGTCGAATCAACACAGTGGCAGCGCGCAGCCGCAAGCTTCGTCGAAGCACGGGCTCTTCTTTCGCATCAGTCACAGGCATCGTTTCCAGCTTCTAAACGACAGCTTAATTAACTGCTTACATTTTCATTAACTGCAACAAAAACATTTCATTATGTAAACATAAACATAGCAGCCGCCATTTTACCCACGTGACAGTCCCGTCCTAACGTAACGTAACAAATGCAGTGACGAGTGAGCAACTGGAATTTGGATTCTGCAGTAGAGGTGTGCACGGGGATGGGATTTTAGTGCCGTCCCACCCATCACCGCAGACTTCACACCCATCCCCACCCGTCCCCGCACTGGTTCTGATCCATCCCCGCAAAAAGTTCGATCCATCCCCACAAGTCCCCGCATATTTTTTTGTCATCCAATGGCGGTAATAACAGTCACCATAGTGGCAATACTGAAAATACCCCACAGCGCAGCTTTAACCGTTAATTTCAAACTGTGAAGAAACACACCAATTTTTTTATGAAACGAGACAAATTAAAGGCATACATCACAGACTCGTAAGTGTCTATCCTTGTCAGTGCATTAGTAATCACATCATTACATTACGTATATTATGGTTCAATGTGGGGTTCCCGCCGTAACAAAATTTATCCCCGCGGGAATCCCGCAATTGTCAGATCCATCCCCGCGGTATTACCGCAACATTCATACCCACACCCGCAGGAAACCCGCAGATTCCGCGGGATTCCCGCCGATCCCATCTCCGTGCACACCTCTCTGCAGTGCATCGACTTGGGACAATACAAAACTCGACTTTATTTCAGACAAACAAAAAAACAACGAACGGCAGAAAAAGAGCTAAACTCAGAGCGACATTTGTCTATCTGGGCGCGAAGGCAGAAATTTTTACAATACATTTGAATTCGGTGAATTCTGTACTGAGAAGACGCCCAGCATATAACGACACGGCTTCGTCTTCTTCTTTCAGTGACGGTGCTATTAGATTAGCAATATCCCACCACGAGTGAGTAAGCAGATATGTCACGAGAAAGCCGGGCAGCAAACAATAAACAGTAACTTGAGATAAAAGTATATGTGTCACTTCATCTGCAGACGCATAAAAAAGGACAAAGTCCGGCGATCAGTTGAAGAGGAAAGTAAACTAGTGAGGAACTGCTCACAATAAATACCGTACTCAACACTAGGCGTTACTGCGTTATGATACTGAATATTTATTGTACGCTCAGCTAACACGATAAACGAGTTTAATCTACCGAAGTGAACCAAGATTAAAAGAAATATGCAAGGTTTACATCTTATTCCTGGTTCACTTCGGATTGTAAAGAAAGAACTAAAAACACAGAAAAATACCGCGTAACAGACCAACTGAAGCAGTTTACGCCGAAAAAATGAGCCTACATTAATTCTTAGTGCTTTAACGCTGACGGTTGGGCGTCAGGAAGAGCACCCTGCCTGTAAAAATTGAGTGAATAGGTATTGGTGTGGTTATCTGTCTGGAGCGAGGTGCAGATTGCTTGCATATGGTCCAGTTGATGCCACTGCAATCCCAAAACCCCGCCATCTCTTGCCTCATTTAAATCCAGATTGGTTTTACCTTTCTGGTACCGGCTTACCCAGGTTCTCCTGGGAAAGACGCCGTTAAATGGGTGAAGTATCAGTAATGTTAATTATTTATAGGGACATTAGCCTACAAATCACACAACTACAAGAGAAACGGATGTGGCAGCCCCACTGCCAGGGGACAAAGCTCTGTATTAAACTCACACAGTAAATACTGCAAACATATGCTTTTCAGAGAGTCAACAGGTTATTCTGAATGTACATAATTCATAATTCCCTAACCTTGCTGCAGCTTGAGTGCTGCATAGACGTGCCTTATTTACAGAAATACAAATTACAGCTATCAGAATGCACCAGCATTGCAAACACACCAGGTTACAAGCGATTAACCTATTTCTGGCAGTATGTGCACAGACAGCAGCTGTATTTAAAAAAAAATCCTATAACGTTCTCCTCCATTCACATTTCAGTTCAACACTGTTTTCCACGCTACCAATACTATTACAGAGAACATCAATTACTTGGTCAATATGTACCTAATAATTTAATAAAACAACAAAACAACGAAAAATTAATATGACAGTCATTATTCACAACTCATCATTCCTAGTCAACTATTTCTATCAACACGTTGAACCCTCTCATGCTTTGCATGCTTATGCTTCTTTTTCTTCATGGGTGACTTTGAACCTGAAACGCAATAAACATAAGCTAAATCAGACGCAGCGTAATTTTTAACCCACCTGGCTGCAGCAACAGCAGGGTGGGCTATACGGTCTGCTGCTATTTCTTAGTTATTTTTAACCGATTCCTTTAAGACCAATTATCGCAACACCAACCGGACTGATCTTGATTTGCTGGAAGCAGGCAGCTAGTATCCACAGAACTAATTCACTGGCAGCAGGCGAACTAATTAACTGACGGAATAACAATTAAGAGGCAGCTACTGGCATAGCCGGGTGGGATAATATTGGGCTTTGCCTCACATCTAGTTTGTTCTAGCTTTCTCGGTCACTGGTTCCATTAACACTGCTATGGCTGCTCTTTCTGCTATTGCTACTGTGACAATTCAAAGACATAAGTCTGCGTTGAGCCTCCTCGTCGGCTCTCAACATGACCCTACCCACATAGCTGCTGAGATCTGGTGCCTGCAGCAATTCACTGATATCTCCAGTCTGCAGGGCGCGCAGCGGCAAACCCACTGGCTGCTGTTACTGCTGTAGATCAATTGGATACACAGATGGATGGATGGATGCACGATCATTACAGAGTCCCTGCTCGGCATACATCAGTGTTGACAAGAAGCTCACCCTTAGCTGTCAGATGGAAAATACACTGTAAGGCTTCTTGCATTGAAATTACTCAAATAACTAGGAATAACATTCATTTTCCACACCGCAGCTGAAATAGCAAATGCTGCTGTGTTCTTGAATTAATTTTATAATACAATAACTATTGTACGTCACCAAAAATCGTTTAAATGCATGGTATGAAGATATACAGTAAACAGGCAACTGTATAGTTTGCACAATCTACGTGCAGCGATGTTGATTCTTGGCTTGATATTCAAAGTCAAAATCCATATACTTGGCCTCGACTTTACTCTTGCCCAGTGCTGCTTATGAGTTATGTCCATGGTCTTCTCAATGCATTAGCTGTGAAATTTTGTCCACGATATATGGCTTATTTATCAAAAAAAATGTGACAACAGGATAGTAGTCTTAGCACTTTTTTGCAACTACCAGGGTATTTAAATCATTGTGGTTTCAGGTTTTTGACCTGATGTACTTGGCCTCAGTTTTGGCCCTGTGGTGCTGGCACTGACACAGAAAGTTACAGCTTTATGGCATAATACAAAACTGTTTATTATTATTACTATTATTATTATTTTGCTACTGCTGGTATGTCACTGGTGTCGGAATTTATGTACTTGTTTACAGTTAACATCACTTGTCCTTGTTAACATCTGTATTACTCTACAATCGCAAGGCACGACAAAACATAAAGAAAATCTTCACAGGTTCAGCATTTCAAAAATCAACAGTAAGAATACGACAAATACAACCAACCTTTTTCAGTGTCTGTTTTTTTACATAAATTTCTTGCAACAGTCACAAAACTGTGTATAGGTGATGCTGCACAATTAAGCAGACACATATGTAACTGCACGATGATAATAATAAACTGATGATGGTGTTTTTATCAAGAATGAACTGACTGTATTGATATTTAAGTTAAAACGTCGCTGAGGCATTTCATAAAATACAGTATTCAGAAATGCTCCATATACATATAAAAACAATAACAAAACAACAGAAACAAAACACGTCATACGTTATGCCATTCGTGCTAATCAATTTTCAACAGGCCTAGCTCAATTTTATTTTCTTTGTATGTAACTACAGAGTGAGCCAAAAAAACGGGGCTACAGACTCAGGACCACAATTCTGTCAAATCTTAACCATTTACAAAATTTTTTCACTGGAAGATTCCTTGGTAAATTTCCAGTTAAATGCATGTTAAAAACCCCAACACACCTTGCATATGTTGCTACACTACCTTGTGAAACGTTACTGTCAGCAAAACAAGCCATTAACGACAAATTACAAGGTAGTGTAGCTGCGTATTTAAGGTGTGGTGGGCTTTTTACTAACCAAAATAAAAAAGGTTTATTTATGAATCTAGAAGTTACAAGCAAAACATGACTGTCTCGTGCACTTTCTTCATCTGTCAGCAGAGTGTTGGCCAGGTGCAACTTTGCCAAATATTCACCATTTAAAATTTTTTTTTCACTCACACACTCAGCAATAAATCTTTCTTAATTTGGTTATTAACAACCCCATCACACTACCTTGTAATTTGTCGTTAATAGCTTGTTTTGCTGACATTAATGTTTCACAAGGTAGTGTAGCAACATATGCAAGGTGCAGTGGGATGTTTAATATGCACTTTAGCTACTAATTTACCAGGGAATCTTCCAGTGAAAAAAATTTGTAAATCAGTTAAAATTTGACAGAATTATGGTCATGAGTCTGTGGCCCAGTTTTTTGGCCCACCCTGTATGTATGTATCAATGTATGAACTGTGTATGTGTAATCCAGCCCTTGGTTACCAAAGGTTAATAAACCTATATATCTATGTTGATCAATATTTGCTGCCTGCACACAGACTGTGGCAAGTAGCAGATGTCGATCGACGGGACAGACAGACACCCAGCCATTACAGAGACTGCATATTGCATATTGTTGGGACTAATTGAATGATAAAAGTGAAGACACTACTAACCGGATCAAAAACTCTCCAAACAACGGATGGAGAAGAAGTCATACTGACGAGGTGCCGAAAGAAGACATAATATGAATAGTGTGAAAAAGGCAATAAAAAATTTGGTCTCAAGTGGATGGAGATGTGTGAAACAGGAAAAATTAGGCTGACAACTAGTTAACCAGCTTTACCTAGCAAACAACATGGACTGGAGTGTGGTACATTGTGTGCATGTGTCTCAGTGCCAACCACTAATACCAAACCATAAAACACTGTGTACGGTCCAGCTGATACATTCCTCCTGATGACCTATACTCATCTTAACGGTTATTTAGCCACTGGAATATTTTTCATTAATCTTCTAGCACAAGCAGGCAGCACAATATTTTCATAGCAACAGCAAGTGCAAGTGATACATAAATTAAATGTATGTACAAAACAGTTGCAACCTGCAATAACATGCAAAATCTGTAATAGATGACATTTACCCAGACGGTATTTGTGGTCACATTTGCTTGGCAGCAGTACAACAAGACCACCTGACTGCAAAAACAAAACAACAATCATTGTACTAAAGATCACTGATGAATGTATATATTATAAATATTCTAGAAAAATGGCTCGTGTTGTTACAGTTCTAAAATTTTCGTTGACAGTTGGCTATGCTAGGTATGGGGGAAAAACTTCGATTTTAGATTCAGTTTCGGTTTACAGGATGACACATAATAAACTCTGCATCTACACTACAGTTGTGTGGTTCAACATCCTAGTACAAAATAAACAAATTTTTAAATAAACTTCCTCAACTATGGTCAAGCCAATCTGTTTGTATCTACGGACAAGATTATAGATAATGTATCTGCAGATAAGTCAACATGGTGTATGGTGTATTGCTGTTGATAGCCACATTCGCGTAAATAGACTAGAGAGCTGCACGGGGATGGGGATCACGATTTTCCCGCGGTTACTCCATGGTAATGGGGACAGAGTTCACGGTAACACCGCGGGGATGGGGACCAACTTCACGGTAGTATCGCGGGGACGGGGACCAAGTTCACGGTAATACCGTGGGAGCGGGGAGATTTGGTGCGCTAGTACCGCGGAGTTGGTCTTCTAATATTCATTGCATTCAACATCACACTGATGTAATAGAAACCTGCGGTCCTGTGCAGAATTTGATGTGTAACAGATGTGTCAAGTGAACATTATTTTGCTACTGGAAAATACTAGCGGA
>Ga0126325_10000583_pt1 | contig 10041 bp, 5 predicted proteins | sample InaspJWI14metaG_FD_94487 | JGI IMG/M metagenome (GOLD analysis project Ga0126325, IMG submission 94487) | Marine gutless worms symbiont microbial communities from Oahu, Hawaii - Inanidrilus sp. 1 OAHU.JWI-14 metaG | ecosystem: Host-associated > Annelida > Digestive system > Unclassified | place...
CAGTATAACTATGGCATCAGTATGTTGATGGCTGCTTTTCTATATCTCAGATCAATGTCATATCAGATCCGTCAGAGATCCCCAATTCTCCATCACACAAGAGACATACTGGTAGGCAACCACCGCAGCTCAAGCTTAAGTAGCTAATGCACAGACTACTGGTGTACAAAATGTGTTACATCCTTAAAATTATATATCATTCAGTGTATACTAACTTCTGGTTGCAGTATGTACATGTATACACTGATGACGATATGTCTGTGGAAAAATGGAAAAATTAAGAGTTTAGAATCAGGATTAGGAGTACTGCAGATGCATTAACTAACCACACCCAAACTATTGCATCAATACACAAACCGGAAACATATGTAATCAACAATCAGATTACTGAACGCTTCTCTAAAACGGAAATAAGGAACTTTACCAGTCCACAAGACATCACCGCCCTCTACATTGGCTTTATCAGATTCAACTTCCACAATCTTCAGTCCAATTTCTCGACGAAGCACTTGTCTGACTACAGCAAGCTGAAAGCAATCACAAAATATTACACATTAGTTAGTTAGTAAGAAAATTTATGTTCGCGCGGCGATCCTTACAGCCGAGGCTGTCGCGGAGGTGCTATGGTGATGTCCCATAAGCTCGAGTAAACAGAAATGTCTTTAGCCTCATACAAAACTGTGTTAGAGTCAGTGACGAGTCACAAACAGTCAGCGGCAGAGAGTTCCACAGTGATGGTCCAGAGACGTTGAAGCTCCTTTGTCCTTACCTTGCCAGATTACATCGTGGGACCTCCAAATCTCCGCGTACTGCTGACCGTAAACCGTGTCGCCGCTGAATTGCTGAGACTGGTACGCACATCTCAGTCAGATACAATGGAGCTGTCTGGTGAAGGCACTTATAGATAAGTAGACTGACACTAACTGCTGTTTTTTAAATAAGATATGGCAAGCATGTTAATGTGGCTGTTAACTGTGGCTGTTTTTAGGGTACCGGTCAGTCCCCAGGGCAAGGGTTAAGACTAATGTTAGAATCAAGAGTTACAGTTAAAATGTTAAATTTGAAACTTTGGGGGAATGCTGCCCCAATATGCAGAGAATAAACCACAAACATAGGCTACATGCAACAATGCTTACCTGGTGTGTTCAAACACCACCTTGGTACTAGTTTAATACAAACTGCTCATAATGTAACAGAAGATTTTTGCAAAGGCTATTGCTGTTGCCGACTTTCAACCGTGCAGCTTTGATTTAAAACTCCTAGGACAGTGCAACTTTTGTGAGGCACAGCTACTGCACTAATAGCCAATGGCTTGAACAGCCTGAATGCCTTGGTCTCGGTCTCGTCTCAAGCCTCGAACATCTCAGACGCAGTCTCGCCTCAGATTAACTGGGAGATGCTTTGGCCTCGCCTCAGTGTGTGGATCAGCTCCTCAGCCCTGGCCTCGGCTTGGAAGGCCTTGTGCACATCACTAATCCAGGACGCCTGCATCGGAATGGACGGTGAGAAGGGGCATGGCGACCCATACCCTAACATTCTTTTATTCATTCATTCAATGGCGTGCCCCGTGATGGAGTGTTGCCATGTCGACGATACATTGCCAGAGTGTGTGGTCACTGGCTTTCCTCCAGGCTGAGTGGATCCCGATGTTGACTGACTGTACATCAGTATCAATCGCTCTCAGGCAGCCAAGAGCCAGGTTGTATGCAGCGGTGGTTCCACGCCGGGGCCAGGGGGACAGGCCCCTCAAATCGTGGCTAGCCCCCAAATTTAGCTGTACTCTTGACACACTGTGGTCAACTGATTCTCCGAAAAATTACTAAATATGATGCCACCAGATGTCAGATTTTAAGGCTAAAATGCACAAAATTTGATTTCCGCTGAGGCTCCGTCCCAGACCCCACTGGGGAGTTTACAGTGCTCCCGCAGGCCCCATATCTGTATTTAATGGGCCTACTTCTAAGGGAAGAAAGGGGAGGGAATGGGAAGGCAAGAGGGGGGAAGGTTGGGAAGGGAAGGGGCCAGGCCTGCAAACATTCTGGCCTGGAACCGGTCCTGGTTGTACGTGGACGTCCACAAGGTCTCCTCCACAAAAATACCTTAAAACAACTATAATATGTTGAACAAATGTACGCATCTGAAACGAAAGTGAGTAATCGAAAATCAATTGGGACGTGGACATGACAGACCTCTCCCTGCCTAGATGGGCGCCCCCCGATCGACGGCGGGTTACAGATGAGCGCGGTCCCGTTGATCACGACGGCCACGTCGTCGACGAACAGGCCGTCCGGGTGTTTCTCGTCGCACGGCAGCTCGACCACGTCGAGCCCGATGCGGCGCAGCGCGTCGACGAGCGTCTCGTGTTCCTGTCGCGCCCGGTCGATGTCGACCCGCTCGCCGCGCAGCAGGTCGTACGACGACGATTCGGCGAACGAGTTGGCGACGCGCGAGACCAGCGCGAAATTGTACTTGAAACAGCTCGCCGGGTCCGCCATGACGCTACGCTCCTCCGTGAAATCCGCGGCCACTTTCGATCGAGCGCACACAATCTACAACTATCGATCCAGTCACTGCTAAGTGCTACGATTCCGCCAGCTATATCCGCGATCAACTGAACAGACAGGCTGGCTGGCTGGTACGCGCACCTGCTCCGCCTCGTGCGCAGCAGGCGAGCCCAGCGATCAGGCGCCTGGGCTGGGCTCAGCGCAGGATGCTAATAGGCTAGCCGGCCGGGGCGCGTGGCCCGTTGCGTGGCCCATTATCTTCCAATTGATGAGCAATCACGAGATGAGTAATTGCACTTGCAGCCGAATGCCCGTCACCGTCGGATGCTGTGTTTTACGTACTGATCACAGCGTAGGCCACTACCACTGGTGACTGTCTAAGCGAAGCGTTGTTCAGCTTCACTGGGCCATTTGGCTACACACATATAGACCATGAAGCTGTGGTTAGAAATCGAAGACTGCTCTTACTCTAGTCTTAGATGGTTACCGGTATATGTCGCATAAACAACGATTACGAATGTGGAAATTGCAGAATGCAGATCATGAAATAGTTTCGTGTGATGATAATAAAGTCGTTACCAGCTATTTCAGGCAATTGCTGTGGAATCACTCGGCCCGATTAACTGTTCAGCTGTCTCGTTTCTCAGTGGTCTTGGTCGACGGATTGCCGAAGTTTCAGGAGAAACTCGAGAGGCCAGCTTTCGTTTTCAGCGGTTGACCGTTGAGAGTTTTTGATTGAACGCTTCAATGCAGTTCTGCTTCATGACTGCTTTGTTGATGAGGTGGCAGGTCGATCGATCCAGATAATTAATTTTGTAGTATTTTGTAATCGATCTAATACTTGTCATCCCTCGGATCATATGCTACCGAGGGCAAAATAATCATAATCATAATCTACGTTCATTAGTTGCCGACACAGTGAGCAATGACAATGACTTCAATTGACTGACTTCAAATTTCCAGACAATTGATTTGGGACACAGAAGGCATGGTTATTAAGCAATTTACCTAAAAAAGCAAAGATAGAAAAGCGTAGAAGGGAGAGTTTGAAGTTCAAATATTTTTTTTAAATTTCAGTTACAGTAACAGATGATAATAATATTGCATGTAACACGGTATTAGTTGGGGTCTTGGGGACAGAGTCGATCGACGTACACCGTCATCCTCTATATTTTTGTTATCGATTTCAATATCAGAAATCATTACAAATAAAATAAGGTTCAGTTGTAACTTGTTCGCAACTAAATATTTTAATTTCGAAGACTGAAACCTTTAACGTATATACATAATTTTTGTAAGACACTTTTGCGAGTGCTACGTTGTTTCGTATTCAACATTCTGGTCGTAGGCAAATACACACCTTGCGACCGTGCAGTGAAGCAGATTATCGAAAACAATCTGGTTGCCAAGTTTTGTAAACAGTTGTAAAAAATTAATCTGTAGTTGAGATATTGCTTGTTTTTAAACTTTATTTGATATGTTATGTACATATGACACGCATTCGAATAATATAGAAGTCAGGGCTTTGTTTTAACGTTTTTTTTCGTATCGTATTATATGAAGAATTACGTGCGGTGGTGTCTACATCATAGCTCACTGACAACGGAAACGACATAAGCTACGTTCAGTTTATGCTCCAAAACATTGGTTATTGAGCATGCCCTGCAAACTTCCTTTCACAGTGATTCACATTTCAGGTCAGGATGAGAAGTACAAAGGAACAGATCTCAGTAATCATTGCCCAACTGCAAGAGGCTGGCAATCTCAGAGGTATTACATAACTGCATAGGCCCTAATGTGAAACTTTAAGTTACCGATTGCATGTTAGTATATCATTAACGCAGTAGTCCACTGTCGATGTGAGTTGGAGAGGAGACAGAGCCGTAAAAGTACATGAAATACTCTTTTTTTCTGAGTTTTTCATTAATTGTCCGTTTTTTGCGATATCTGTTACACTAACCTTGCCACCCCTTGCATTTAATCACACATTACAGATTGTTTTAATATATCTAAAGTTAAACTTTTATAATTGCATTTTAACCCTGCTTTTAACAGCTGGTCTTCAAGTCAGTTGTACTCACCAAGATGACATGCTGCCAGTGCATAGGGTATACCACGGCAGCCGACCGACAGACAGCATCTTGGCACGTTTGTTTGGCGAGCTGTACCCAGCAAATGGCTCAAACCACTGCAGATGACACGCTGTTCCGCAGAATACAAACTAAAGAAGAACACTTCCTGCACGAACTGTTGCCCAGCACTGCTAGCCATCAATATAGACTTCATAGCAGAAGGCACCACTATACCCTGAGCACACAACTGACGAGCGAAATATTATGACCCACCTGCTGTATAAAGACATGTACTGACTATTGTTTCTTATTGTTTTTACTGTTCTGTTCCTCCCGTTTAACATGTTATTCATGTACAAGTTACATTTTCATGATCATCGTCATCGTTTTAATTTGTCTGAAAAACATCAAATAATCAGCAAGAGATTGACAACTCAGACGGGACAGCCGGGCTTGGAGGCATGCACTTAAAGCTACTTTGTTTTTAATAAACGAGATGATGATGATTTTTCTGTAGGTTTTGTGTATATCCTCAGGACATTGTTATCCAGCTGCAGAAGCAGTCACGTATAAGAAAAATACAGTTACTTTCACATCAGTTTTTGATTGGTATGTAAATGATTTTTTATTATGATCGAATCAGGATTGCAAGGAAATGCAAGCTGTTTCAAGTGCATTTTTATGCTGGTTTTGCACGTTACCAACTCATTCTCATTTGTTCGTCCATGTTCTATCAAAACAATTCAGCATTTCATTACACAAATGATTCTGTTTGGTAGCTAAGCAGTAGTTTTCTGATGCCAAACACGTTGGTGAAATTCCAGTCCGACACCAAATGGGGCATTAATACAGGTGGATTGGTTGAAATAAGAGATTTACGACCAATATCTTGCTGTGTCAGAGAAACAGTGCAAGACAGGAGGATGTAGTTACTATGAAAGGCTATTGGAAGTCTTATGTGTGCTGTTGATTGGCGCTATGTATTTCCAGTACCTTTGATGACTCCATACCACCAGTCACCCCAGACAGTGAATGATAGGAAAGCAGCTGGATTCCACACTTTGCAGAAATAATGATGGCATATGAAGATGTCATGAAATGCTTAGCTAATTAATCAAATGTGTTTGTGTTGCACATTGACAGTTAAACAGTTTCTTAATTATTTTTTGAAAGGAGTTGTTTTATGACACTTGACTCTTTTCATTTATGAAATTCTAAGTTATAAACTTTTTGAAGTTGTTATGCAATATGGATTTTTTGCAATAGATATACAGAGATATTTTTCAGTTTATGAATTATTTTTTTCGGAATTTTTTTATGCCAGTAGTGTTGCATATGAGGCATATTGAATTTATGTGAATCATCCGTGCAGCAACAAATTTTTACGTTGCAGTCTCATGCTGTGGTTGATAATAAGCATATTGTTATTTCTGTTTTCAGCCACAAAAATAGAACTGTATGTTGGAGATGTTTCCATGGCAATAGATGATAGATTATCGGCACTGAATCAAGCACGGTTTACTCGTCTTGGGTATGTATTAAATTGCACGTTCTGCTGTAGCTGTATAATTTGACTAGTGAACATAGGTTGTTTATATATATATGCTAGCCATAAAAATGTCACTACCTACATGTAGATTTTTGGCATTGACTTTATTATGTGCTGACCAAATATTGCTTACAAATGGTTATTACATTGTTGCTCATGTGAATGCACAAAATCTTACAAAATCTTTGTGCTCTAATTGCATACTGTCTGTTTGTTAAACTGGCTTTTGTTTATACTTTTGTCTATAGTCACCTGCTGTACCTCATTCTTTCTTGATTCCTTGGTTTGCAAGGGAAGGGATGATGCATTTTTACCATATCTGTCTCTGTGTGCTGCGAAATCAGCTAATATTAAATACTGTAGGCCTATTTTAAAAACTGAGCACATTGGTGAAAATAGTGATGTTTATCATAAGGTGTTATGTTAGATGTAATTCTGACTTTGAGTGACTGTTAAAAATTATGTAAGGATCTGTACATGATCTGCTTCAATGAGTTTCTCTGCTTTATCTGACTTGGTGATTGCTGCTAGATATGTGGCATTGTCTTCCAATGAGAAGACGGGGTTCCGAGCACGGGAACTGAAGTCCATTCATGTTGATGCCATTGGCTGCTTTGTCAAGTTTGTCATACACAAAAACCATGTTAACAAACATAATGCCTTTAATCAGGTAAATCTTTATACATAAAATGCTAATATTGTATTGCATTTTATTACTTTATAGTTTAGTTAGATTGTGCACTGTATGTACTGCTGTGTTAATATCACGTTTTTAAGTGAACATAGAAGGGCAAATTTTCACCAAGTAAAATTGAAAACCACAAACCAATTTGAAAATTGTTACAGTTGACTACATCTGTACAATGAAACCCCCACAAACCATGGGTAGGGCTGCACTTGAAATTAAATGCTTGTGACACATTTCTGTTATATTAGCTTGCATGCCAAATTTCTTGGAATATTTTATTCTTAATGATGGGCAGCACACACATGAGGTAGTGCCTTGTGGAGTTTGAAAAATTAAAATTAACAATTATTGGGAGACATGTCTAATATTAGTTGACCTCTGATTATTGTTGTTATTGACAGTTCTGTTTGATTATAAATTGGCAACAAGTGCTTACACTGCAGGATCCAATTACGTCAAACTCTGTACCTGCTTGCACCATCTGTTAAATGACAACAACCACCACCACCGTTTTACAGCCATTATACACATCAACCTGTGTTAGCCGGCACCTCAATTTAAGAACTGGAGGATTTTGTTGGTGCAAAGTACTACTGCCCGAATGCCCTTGCTGACGGCAACCAGCACACTCGGATTGAGGAGAAGATGCTGGAGTTCTCCTCATCAGTGTTACCTACACTGTCTCTGTACCTTATTGTCAAATGAGACTGACGTGTAATTAACAGTCACTGGATGGACATGGAAAACATGATTGTCAGTCATTTAAATGCTTAGGCTGCACAGATAATGAGGCAGTGCAAACTTGACCAGCAGCATGAATCTCCTGCTGGTTGGCATTTTGTCGTCTGAAATTTTGGGCATGTGATTGATTGTTGTGAATAACCTAATGATTGGTCACTACCACTACCCTATCGGTGTATTGCATAGCATACCGGTGTGCAATATGTGCATTTGTATTCGTAGGTTGGACTAATAGCACTAAGTGTTATTGGTGATGAGCTGGAGCCAGCTGGTGTCCGTAACCATCTTGTAAGCATGCACATAGTTCAATTTTTTGAGGATTTTTTTGCAGTGTCTGATACATAATTTTTGGTGTTTCTTGCACCTTTGAGATGTAATGTAGATGGATGCTGGTTACTTGTGTATTTTTGTAATTGAATAATGAATATACATAGTATTATTTTAATATGGATTGATATACTGTTGATGTTTTGTTGTGAATACACAGCCGCCATTAAGAGAAAACATGAACAATGAAAGAGAGTCTTCTTTAGACAGGTAATTGTGCCACATATTTTGTCGTTGTTATAATGATGAGTATGAGTGTGTTGACTTGACTCAGTGATGTTTCACATACATAATTAGAATAGGTGACAAGTTTTTTGGGGGGTAAACTTGAAAAAATGTCGTTAGCTGTAGTTATACATTGCCACTTCCTAATAAAACACTCTGCCATGAGGATGTACACTGTGAGTCCAAAAAACAAAACACCAAATTGTTGCCCATAACTTTACCAGATATTAACTGATTTTCAAACTTTTTTCATTGACGGACTCAGTAGTGAATTTGCAACAAACTCATATATTCCACCACGTCTTAAACATCTCGCTACACATCTCGCTACACTATCTTGTGAAATATAATATGAATGTCAGAAAAATGGTGTCATTCTGAAATATGTATTGTATTTGATGATAAATGAGAAGGTAGTATAGCCAGGCATTTAAGGAGTGATGAGACCAGTTTCGACTTACTGACTGAGAGACTGACACCGTCAGTGACTTACCGACTGCTGATCATATACGGCATTTTGCTGCGACAGCTTCTCTTTTCTGCGGCAGTTGTGTACAGTGGGTCATGCAATTTTTTATATGGCCAATGTAAACAACTTTTTGTTAGTAAATTAAATAGAGCTTATTTCTCCAAACATTAATTGTAAAACAGTGTTTGAGTGGCTAAGTCTTGCATAACAGTTTGCTTCACTTACTCCTTAAGAATTGCAATTTTTTGAACACAGATATTTCACGCAGTAGTGTAGCGACACATTTGGGGTGTGGTGGGTATTTAAATATGACTTTGTTACAAATTTCCTACTGAGTCTAACAGTGAAAGAATTTTGAGAATTGGTTAATGTTTTATGAAGTTATGGGAAAGAGTTTGGTGTCTTCTTTTTTGACTTGCAGTGTAGAAGAGTTAACACTATACAAATTGTTTAAAAGCTGTGATATTGGTTATTTTTCTAGCTGCATTATAAGCTGCCTGCGGTATTGTTGTTGTTAGTGTATGGTAAAATACTCCACTGTCATACTGGTGTCCAGATGCATGTAAACTACTGAAGTTTGCCCAAGAGATTGCTGTTGCATATGTCGGCATTGTTGCGCCAGTGTCATCAGTTTTTATGGTAACTGCATGCAGGTCTCGCTATTATTCACCACTTGATGACCTGGCATTTGACATGTATCAAGACCCAGATGTGGCTCAAGTGATTCGTAAGCTGGAGAGAAAGAAACTCGATGCAGTGTCAAGTGAGCATAATATTGGGATATTTGTTAGAAATATACAGAGAACTAGAATTTCAGCCATTAGTTAACAGTTTACAGAATACAGCTGTCAGCTGTGATAGATGTTTTGGTTAGTGGTGCTGTTATTTTAACTTAGTTCGTTGTTGAGGTGCAGAAAGTAACAATTAACTAATTAATAGTTGCAGTTTGTTAAGTAACATTGATTAATTATGAAATGTTGTTTGCCTACTAACTTAAGACCATACTAGAAGAAGTATGTAACAGAAGGGGACCTATTGTAAGTGCTACAAAGCTATTTCAGACCATTTTAGTGAATGTTTTTGTTTTGTTTTTATATAACATTCTAATTTTTATGGTTTGAAAGTCATAACTAATCATCAACATTTTACGAGGTTTAACAAGTATGGAATCTTTTAACTGACTTCAAATACTGATTAATCCTCAATGTGTAAAATGTTTGATAAAACTGAAATTGTTACCAGCCCTAGTTGTGTTTGTTGTTGAAAGGGGAGTGTTATGATCTTGCAAAGGAGTTGAAACAAACTATTGAACAGCTGCAGTCTGTATGTTGACATTCCATTCCATTATATGCAGTGCTTTTTTTGTAAAAGAATATTTTCCGGTACCGTCATCCGGTGGCAATCAATGTAAAAACCGGCATGCCCCCATTTGGCATTTTGGCTAATCACAAAATTAAAATGTGCCA
>Ga0126325_10000584_pt1 | contig 10038 bp, 4 predicted proteins | sample InaspJWI14metaG_FD_94487 | JGI IMG/M metagenome (GOLD analysis project Ga0126325, IMG submission 94487) | Marine gutless worms symbiont microbial communities from Oahu, Hawaii - Inanidrilus sp. 1 OAHU.JWI-14 metaG | ecosystem: Host-associated > Annelida > Digestive system > Unclassified | place...
ATCAGCTGGGCCATATGCAAGTCTGCACCTCGCTCCAGACAGATAACCACGCCAGCACCCCACCACTCAGTTTTTTACAGGCCGGATGCCCTTCCTGCTGCCCAACCAACAGCGTCAAAGCACCTATATATGTGCAACAAATACAAGTAACTTTAATCCTGTCTCCAGAAAAGTGAACAAGGACGATGCTATGGTTCGTATTAGATGGAGAAAGTTGATAAAGGATGTCTGATGACCAGGATGGGTGTGAGTGGGTGAATGTTTCTTCTGGTACCGGCCCAGCCAGGTAGTCCCAGATAAAAGGCCATTAAATGGTTGTAGGCCCTATGTGTGTTTATAACTATGGTGCTGGCTAGAACAGACTGATCTGTATAATGTCTTCTGTGTGTGGCTAGACTAACCATCGTCTCAATGTCAAGACCCAGGAAGAACAGTGGTCATACTAAGGCACTTCACAAACCAAGAACGAGACAAACCTGTTAACTGTTGTGTTAATTTCACAACAAAGTTTACCTGAGGCAGAGCACGTGAACAGCACCTCCACGTGTACAACAGCACTGCATACTCCTGGCCTTCTTCCAACAACTCATTCTACAGCAACCAAAACCAACAGAAACTTCACTACAACATTCAAACAAAGCTATAGGCCAACTCAACCTGCTACTCTCACTAGGACGGGAAGAAATGCCGACCACTGTGGTGATGTTCTGCAACTGGGGAGTAGACAGGTATGGCTCATTCAACTTGTGAATTAAATATCTCTTCATCTTACTCTTACTCTGTTCACTTTTAAATGCCATCTCAAGAACTTCTTCTTTTCCTCATACCAGTACACCCAGTTCGTTTGAGGTTTAAAAAATGCACTATATATATACACTGTTTTTATACAAATGGCAAGTAAAACTGTGATCCATTATTAACACATGCCATACTGGAGCACCTTAAAGAGGACTACCTCATACCAGAGTGCTATACAAATCTATGGCTAAAAAGTTTGCTCAAATGCATCTGCTTTAGCACTCATTTAAATGTTAACCACATTATACATTCAAAGTATCTGCAGACAGATGCATTAATCAACACAAAGAGGTTTTAGCAACAAGCAATCAAACGAAAAGCACTAACCAAAGTTTACATTTTCAGTAACTTTTAAAAAGTAAATTGATCGTGATCATTATTACAAATTTACTGAAATAAATCTATGCAACTTTTATGAAACAAAGACACCACATACAGTTAGTCTAGCATAATATATTAAAAACATCAAAATTGCACAACTTTAAGATTACTTAGGAAGTGAAATTAAGATCAGAAAATTGCACAGCTAAGACACAACACAAGATGATGCTAAAAATGGTATCACTCACAAGCTTAGCATGAACAGTTGCCTCCTCTATGTACCGAGCCATTCCTGTGACAAAGGCACCACGATCTTCGAAGTTTGTGTGCTTGTTAACCTGGTAATGGATTGACAGTGGAGCTGCGTCTATGCATGGCTGCTCATCAGGTAAAGGCAGTTCATCAAGAACGTCAACGTTCTGCATTGCATCGTTCAGCGTGATCTTATCTGTTGCCATCGTTGTCATGTGTCTATCACATAAACACCAAAAACTGACTGAATGTACACAATTCCACATATCACGGCAATGGCAAAAAAACAGACACTACTATGGACACTATTGCCAGATGCAGAATGCCACTGCAAGACTGATTTCTGGCACGCGACATAGCGATCATATCTTGCCAGTATTACGCGAACTCCATTGGAGGTGCAGACTTGCATATGGCCCAGCTGATGCCACTGCCACTCACTGTAACACCCAGTTAGATGCTACTGTTTGTATTATTGACAACTCTAGAACTAGAGGCCGCGCCTATAAATTATTGAAACCTCATTGCATCATTGATGCCACCAAATACTTTTTCTCTAACCGTGTTATTAGTACCTGGAACAACTTGCCAGACATGGTGGTCCATTCTCCCACACTGTCCACCTTTAAACGCTACCTTTTCTTGACCTCTCTTGTCATTCATAGTAATATTAGCCGGTATTAGATTTTTTCGTTAACTGGAAGTATTCTCTGTAGTTTTGTATTGGTTGTCTTTTTAATTAGTTTATTGGTATATCTTACTGGTTCTTTCTGTGCTAAGCACTGACTCATTGCTGTGTGACATGTTAGTGACATTCTGGTCCTTTGTTATATTAAATAAAATAAATATTAAATAGGCTAGGATGCATGTATCTTTCACCTATGTGTGAAATAAGTAACACTCACTATCTAAAAAAATTCCTGAACAAATTAAAACAAATTAGTAGACGTTACGTCAGCAATCTGCCTTGATAACAACCTAATTCTGTTTAAAATTCGACAAAAACAGTCATCGGAACGGCCACAGCGGCCATGTTTATTTACATTTTTTTCAACGCTAGATGTCAGTAAGTAACTCGCACACGCGGCGATAATAGCTGTTAAGGAGCCGTAAAACTTGTAGCATAACTTGGACAATAAGAATGAATATTAATGACATAAACGTCGAGTATCCTCCATCCATCATATCATACACATTGTTGCAATATATGCACTCTTATTTGTAATTTTACACTTTTGTACAATATAGCTTGACATTATTATAGCGCTGATAGTGTCTGGTAATTATTTCGTGAAAAGATTATAATTAAGTTGTCTATCATGCCTCCATAGCTCAGTGGTTGGAGCGCTAGTGCTAGTGCACCACATAGGGGTGGTGCGTTCGATCCTCACTGAAGGGCTATTAATTTTGGAATCAAGCTGTATGCATCCCACTCCACTTTCAGCAAATTCATAATGGGCTGAAGTTGAGCAGTCATTGTAGACTGTGACTCATTAGCTGTAAAATAACTTGGAAGCATGCGTAACTTTGACAGTTTTAGAACAATTTGTATGATGTTATTTGGCAGGTTCAAAATCACTTGCATGAACTTTATTCAGCATTCTGTTTAATTAAGGTTTTTGCTATAAGAAAATCACGTGCAATGTGTAGTTGCATACACGTCAAATAATGAAACTCAACTCAACGAGCATGTACGGACGCAGGTGTTAACACCTTAACGTCCGCATCTATTTAACACAACTACATCTACACATCTTTTGTTACATGTACTGATCTATCTCCAATTCCGGTCAGGTCGGCTGTGTAATCATACAAGACTTGAAAACAAACATGTGTCTGACAAAAACAGAGAATTGTATTTCAAACAACAACTGCAGTTGACTCCACTATATACAGTGACGGTGCTGACCACTGAACAATCAATCAAATCAAGAAGTCAAGAAAGAAGCCACAAGCTATTCACACTCAATTGTCGTAATGTTGTCCTATGTGACTAATGACGCTGATAGCTATACTCAGTAGTGACATCAACTGTCGTCTACAATGATAGCATACATACATGCATCCACCCGTTTAACGGCCCTTTTTCTGGGTGAGCTGGTAACAGAAAGGTAAAACCAATCTAGATTTCACTGAAGCGAGAGAGTGGCAGTGGCATCAGCTGGGCCATGTGCAAGTCGGCACCTTGCTAAAGACAGAGATGAGAGAACTACGCGAGCATCCCACCACTCAGTTTTTTACAGGCTGGCTGCCCTTCCTGCCGCCCAACCAACAGCGTCAGAACACTGAAAGCATTTAGTCTACAATGATACACTTCAACATTTGTATATGTACACAGGCAACATACTGCATGTCGTCAAATCCTCTTTTTGCATGAACAATGACAGTAGCAAACCAGCAGACTGGCAGATAACGGTAATTAATATGACTCGATACTGTCAAGAGCAACCAAGAAATTAATAGCAGAAACCTGGAAATATGGCTTAAAACACAAGAGGTACTTGAGTGGTAAATGTACATATATTAAAACAAATGTACACTTCAGTGAATAGGGGGGGGGGGTGTATTAAAACAACCATAAATTCCTTTTTTATTATGGCAATGGTATACCAGCAGCAGAAAAAGTTTAGTGCAGTATAGTTACATGAAATGTGTAGGTTCAAAAGCAGATAAATTTTATCAAAACAAACACACATCATTGGTTTAATTTGTGGCCAGATTACAATACTCCAAAAGGAAATAAACAATTTTCAGTGTGGCTGAAGACCATGAATCTAACATGATACATACACACAAAATGGCTAAATATAAGACAATGGGGGTACTGGCAGTAAAAAGAAAAGCAATGTCACTTCCCTCAGAAGTCAGGGGTGGCAGATCTGGAGAATGGAAAGCCAGTAGGGACAAATTTTCTGGACAGGCTCAGCACTCCCAAGTTTCCATCATCCATGCTATACATTAGTGCTGCTGGTGACAGACAGGGCATTCTGAAAATGTGCTAATTATCCACTAAGGTTCTGTTTTGGAAAAACTTGGGAGGAGGAAAATCAAGGTGCAACCAGCACACTAAGGTTCACCTGGAAAACTGCTAGTAAGGCTGAAAATGATGCATACAATAGCCCAAACTATCATGTTAGCAGTACCTATAATCACCGCAACTATAACTATAGTAGTTATAGATTATTTATATGGCACCTCGTATTGAGACTGAGGGCACATCACAAAATAGTCTATTTCCTAGTGTCCTAGGCAGATCAGAAACATTTTCAGCTGGCGACAAAAAGTAGTGGTACTTGCTATGTGTACTGGATTTTCTCATTCACTCTATAAATTTTCTATCATCCCTCATAAAACCGCATCAATAACAAACTAGATATAATGAATATTATAAGTCATCGATCATATGCAAAAATGATAAAAGAAAGTCTCAATATGACTAAAACAGTCCATAAATGTTGAACAGTCTCATCACTCCAAGATTGTTAGTTCTTTCTCAAATTGGCATTTTGCACATCTCTAGAAGACAAAAATGTGTTAGAATTTACAAATAAGATGAATCAACAATGGCGCAGATGTCAGAAACAACACTTCATAAGTGAGGAGACTGTTTGTTGCTATATACATCAGTCCACATTGTCACACAACAGCTGTCCACAACACAATTATTGATGACCTCGTGTGACCCGACCAAGTCACTCATGCTCCATACACACTCTCATCGCTGTATGCAATGTACAGGAAGAAATCTTCTTCGTGGTGTTCCTACAACGTTCACATTCAACCGTGTAGTCACCAACTGTTTGAAACGTGTCCTGTTTTAAGTGCTTGTGATTTTTTATAACACAACATTGCTCACAGTTTAGGCTTTCTGAGACATCAAGTCTTCGTCTTGATCTTGAAGGCATTCATGGTGTTGGTCTTGTGGCCATGGGTCCTGGTATTGAAGAAGCAAGTCATCAAAACAAGCCTGTTATTTTCAGATAAATACACCATGTTATCAGAACTATTATGCTGAGATTAGCACATATCTGATTTTGCTGTGTTAAGATTCAGTTTCTGTCAATGGCTGCCAATGAAGGATCTCATGACTGTAAAGTTTAAAAAAAATAATTTAATTACTTAACAGTGACAAAGAAAAAAAGAGTTCTCACTTGGTACAACGTTCCCATTGTTGCACTTGTGGGAGGTATCACATTGTTCACAAAGAAGAAGAGAGCATCCTCGGGGCGCAGGTGAATCCTCTTGCGAATGAGGAAATAGAATTGCCCGACAGTCAAGTCAGACGGCACAAGGTACTTCTTCTTGTCCAGATCGGCAACTCGTGCTTTTGGTGATTTTTCAACAATCACCTAAATCAGATCAATGCTCAACTAAGTTAACCGTGGAAGTACCACAGTATAACAAACTAATGAAGATGTAGACATAGAAGATATACTGGTGCAAGCTAACAGCCTCTTTGCCAGCATCTCAATAACTGCTGTTCAATATACATTACAAATTAAACTACACTTACTCTGAAAACTTCACTACGTGTGAAGGTGGACATTATTCAAACTCTGGAATGTAGTCTCGACTAATCAGTTTATCTGCATCTGTCATGTTATGTCAGTGTCCCTCCGTCATTGTACGATGGCTGTCTGTGAAATAATGACTGTCACATGAAAAATGAAACTACAATTATTCGAGCTCCCAGTTTTAGCTGGTTATACATACATTGACTTTTTAAAGATAAAAAGAAATAAATCTAGCATTTTTACTTTGTACATTCTCAACAAACTTCATCATCACTATACTTTGCTCAGTAATACAACAGTATGCACATCTACACCAAGAAGTGCAGGACAGCTCAGCCTTGCATCCCTCCAGGGTTGCTAAATCGAGTACCAGCTTCAGCTGGGGTAAGGGTGGGAATGTCACCTCTGCCGGGTGGCAGGTAACACTGTGTGATCGCACGTGGCATGTGAGTTCCCGTAGCGGTGTAGCAACTTTGCGAACTGCTATACACTTGTTACTTACTCACTTACTTACAGCAACATCACATATGAACAGCTGCGCCTAAACTCAACTCAACCGTAGGTTATGGACGTAGGTGTTAACACCTCTTATGTCCGTTCAATAAAAGTTACATCATAGGTGGCGTTGTATATACAACATAAAACGCCGTGTAAATGCAGTCTTTAAACAATGAAATGCTGTAAAATTACAAGCAGTGAAGCACAAATACAGAACAACATAATTACGTCAGCTGAGATTTCACTACAAGAAGTTCGGCTCACCGGCACTCGATCAGGATATTTCTTGCGAATTTTTTCTCCTTCCGCTCTTCTTTTCTCAAATGTATTTTCTTCCTTGTACTCCCAACGCATTTTACTCGGTATATCAGCAACTTTTCTGCTGTATTTGCTCACGGTTGACTCCTTTTGTTTACGACAGAGTGACAGACCTATAATTTTATGAACTGTAGACACAACCCCCATACGCAGGCGGGCAGCTATTCTTGCAATTACTGACCAAACTCAGCTGACGTTGTTTCTAGCTTTCAATCACGTGACGCGATTATGCAACGTCATTTGATGAGTTTTAGAGAGGCGCAAAATCATAAAATGTCAACGACGCTATGCACATTGCAGAATACTGAGATTAGTAGAGCATTCCAATTCGCGATTCGTTTTGTAAAAAATCGGCCTTTCGATTCACTAGTTGCCATGCAGTTTTTGCACTAAATAAATAACACAAACACCTCAAATACAGTTATTTTTAATTAAAATACACCATAATCCACGCATTGAAAGCTATACTGTGTAGAACATCGACAAAAACAGTTAGGTAATGCATACTATAAAAAGTACACCTAACTTACTATTTGAATATCAGTGTACAAGCGGCAAATTTATCAGATTGCCGAATCGAATCGAAAAAATCGATTCCGTAGCGAGAATCGAATATAAACTTTTTTTGCCCGAATTGGAATGCTCTAGACTAGAGATTAGCGTTGCTTGCTCGATGGCACGATAACCGACAGGTGGGGGAAGACAGTCTTTGCAAATCGACACTTTCTAATTTCTATCAATTTTAAATCATTTTCAAATTTTAGCACAACAATATACATAACTATTACCCCTAAATGTAGTCGGACTATAGGGACCTACAGAACAACAGATTTATCTGATGCCAAATATCTTTTTAGCATGCCGAAGAATTTCATTTGTTGTATTAAATTGCAACCTTCCTATACTACTTTGATACTGTTTCCTGTAACTGAGTCCAATCCAATAGTCTCCGTCTCTCATTTCCAAAATAACGTTTCCACGGTCCACTACTCTTCGTCATGTACACCACTCTTCTCAGTACCGTCATTTCCTCTTGTTCCCTAAACCATCACCTCTACACAGATGACTCTGCTCGAAACCCCGGCTTCATATTTGACTAACACCCCACTTTTTCTGACCAGATCTCATATGTCTCCAAATCTTGCAAATCTCCAATCTTACCATATTCGTCAGCTTCGCTGTATCCGTCCATACCTCGATACCAAAACACCTTCCACCATCGCCACTTCCATTGTTCAGTCCAAGCTTGACTACTGCAACTCTCCATCACAACCTGCCCATCTCAGACCACCCGGCTCCAACAGATCCAGAACTCTCTTGCACATGATGTTGTCAAAGCTCCCAAATCCAGTCACATCACCCCCATCCTTCGGTCTCTGCACTCATTAAAGATAACTCTGTGCATTGAATACAAGCTCCTCTCACTTACCTACAAAGTTCTCACAACCGGGAGTTCATGTGTTGTGAAAAGATGATTGGGTGAAGAAATGTATGGAGTATGAAGTAGACGGTCCCAGGCCAACAGGAAGACCAAAGAGGACCTGCAGAGGTTGTGGAAAAGAACTATCAAGCACACAAATTGAACAAAGAGGATGGATGCTATGGATCGTAGTAGACTGAGTCAGTTGATAATCAAGATGGGTGTGAGTAGGTGAATGTTTCGTCTGGTACCAGCCCACCCATGTAGTGCCAGACAAAGGGCCATTAGCAGTTGTGTGTGTGTGGTGACAATATGGGAAAGGGAGTGGCACTGTGAATGAAGTTTAAACTGGAAATAAATGAAATAGGACTGAAAATAAGATAAACAGAAAATTTGTGTACACCTGACATGTTGCTAACAGATCTGTATTCAGCTTCCTACATCAGCTATTAATGTGGCACTGCCCACATTTGCTCCTGGAGCTGCACCTTGCAGTAATCAATCGATATCTCATTCCCGCCAGGAGCTCGGCAGCAAACCCTCTACAGCAATATGTGAAAAAACAGCAAAAACTGAACAGGAATATAATCACATATTCTTCTTATCAGAATGGCATATTTTAAACATCATGTTTTGTTAGTCACTGCCACATCAGTCACAATGGAGTTGACACACTGCACAATCAATGACTGATAGACAATCTGACTAATGCATATTCATTGTCTGTGTAGACGCTGTCCATCACACAGTTCACTTGCCCGGTAGTATGACTCCATCGTACTGCAACGTCACATTAACATACACCTGAAGTTAAAACCAGCAATATTGCAAAGTCAATAATTAAACAACTCCCTCGCATTCTGATTACAGGCTCTCTTAAGCATTATCAGTTTTTAAAATTTTACTCACACTATCATCAGTATGAAGGTGCAGCCGTCTGGCAGGGTTGTTGAAAACTAATTACAACACCAGAATGTGGATAGCAGCCATGTCGCCGTGTGCTGAAGTCAAAAAGTGCCAATATGTGATTCCAGGAACTTCTGTTCATCTCAGGTGCAAGCCAATGGTACCAACTACCAAGCGGCTTGCAACAAATGACTTCCTATTAGTGCTCTACAGCGATGTTAGCTGTAGATGGAACCACTGTCGAGTTATAAGCCATCAAAGTCAGCAGGCTATAATACACATGACAAGCAATGCCACAAATTATCCAATATTATGGGGCAAGCAGGCACCTTTAATTAACTTTCAATTTACCTTGACCAGGCTTCTTTTCCCGAAACAGTCAAGGTCAGGTTTGGTCCCGAAAAGTGTGTGAGCAGTTTCTTAACGGCACATCAGCACATAATAGGCCATTTCAGTGCCATTACATGGTATTAAGATTAGGTTCAGAAATAAGAATCTGTAGGGATAATTATATATCACACCACATAATAACTGCATTGCAACGAGGTGCACACTGCACTGACCTTCTGCTGGAACCACTTCATCGCCTCTTCGCGAGTGACGCGGTGCTTGTTACCGATGACGCCTTTTGCATGACGCTTCTTTGAAACATTATATCCTACAAAATCCACCACATATTTCACTCTTTGCAGACAGCTCCGAAATGACCTGCTTTGCGTGGAGTGACGAAAAACCTTACTCCATTTCAATTTCTACTCATCATGCTATTCATGCATTTAAAACCAGTGGTCAAAGTAATTCCACACAAGGCCACATCACCGCCTGCCACACTGGGAACATTCAATAGTATTCACCATGTGGTCAAATGTGCATTTCCATCTAACAGATGGTTGCTTGGGCCCATGAGTCTGCCCCTCAAGGAGCAACTCACTCATTCAGCCATTTCTGTGTGCCCAACACACACACACACACACACACACACACACCCGTTTAACGGCCATTTTTCCGGGA
>Ga0126325_10000585_pt1 | contig 10032 bp, 4 predicted proteins | sample InaspJWI14metaG_FD_94487 | JGI IMG/M metagenome (GOLD analysis project Ga0126325, IMG submission 94487) | Marine gutless worms symbiont microbial communities from Oahu, Hawaii - Inanidrilus sp. 1 OAHU.JWI-14 metaG | ecosystem: Host-associated > Annelida > Digestive system > Unclassified | place...
GGAAAAGGGAAGGAAGGGAATGGCAAGGGAGGAAGGGGAGGGCAAGGAGGGAAAGGGCGGACCACCGTCCTGGATTGCGAAAGTGCAAAGGTGGCAACCCTAAAGTGTGGGGGTCCGCTAACTATGCTTGAGGAGAATAGGGGTCCGTCGTCAAAAAAGTTTGAAAACCGCTGGATTAGAGATCCTAACTTTGGGGAAGAACGTGGACAAATTAAATACTGCGGCCAACATGAACTGCGCAGAAGCGTAGAGTGTAGACCTATACTCACTATATTATTTTTACTGTCGCTGTGTTTAATTTTTATTTTAGATTCATGATTATCCACCACGGATTGTACCTGTAACCTGTGTAGCAGCAGCAGTAGCAGCCATAGATGTGTTAAACGTCCAGAAAATGATAATAACGTTAATAAACGTGTTTATTATGAAAAAATAGCAAACGTTAGCAAGCGTTGATGATCAACGTTGACATTTTTTCAATGACGCAAAAGGGGTCTCTTAACCGTACAGACTGTTAAAAATTTGAATTTCAGAAATCCAAGATGGCGGACGACCGCCATATTGAAAACCGTTAAATCGCAGTATCTCCGCAACCGTTCGACCGATTTTGATGAAATTTTGCACTTTGGCGCAAATCAGCCCTCTGACCGTTAATTTTTTGTTTTTTTTTTAAATCTAAGATGTAGCCTAGCTATTCGACAAAGCTTTTCTATATTTCATCTGACGTTTATTAAAATAATGAACGTTGACAAAAAATAACAAACGCGTTTATTTAAGAAAAAATTTGGTGAACGTTGCAAACGTTTATTACAGTATGGCAGCGGCAGCAGCAGAAACGCTATCGACATCGTGTGTAAAAGAGTAGTAATCAACTCCAGTTAACTTCATAGTTTATTTCGCTTACGTAAGTTTGTTCGTTTTTTCTTCACTTTATATTGTTGTGTGCTACCATTCGAGGTGCATAGAGATTACCAGCCAGAAGACGAACGACGTCGCTGATGACGTCGGCATCGAGTTGACGCCGCGCAAGACACTTGACATGACGACCGCGACGTCTTCATCAAACCACCATGCACCACGTCATCGCCGTGACGTCACTCGCGCCGCATGACTTATTGACGTCACGCGTCACGCACGCGCATGCGCATTTCAATGCGGCGTTTCCGGCCGGTGTGTCACCTGCTTTATGAACGTCCGTCGCAAGAACGCCTGTGCCGTGATACTCGCACGCTTTCCCTCGAAGCGACTCGCACATGTTGAGTGCTGACTGACACCTAAACTGCGCCGTTTTAGTTTCACGCATAAAAATGCACACATTACCGCTCGTAATGCGATGTTATCAGGTTTTACGCCGATGCAGCGAATTCGTTCTACATCGTCGAAGTGTGTGTTTCTTCCAGTCTGCACAAACTTCGAAAGCATTTGCGTGGCTTCCAGTTTCACCAGGGACTTCTATTTTCGTTTTGTCTGCATTTTGTCATTCGCATAAACAATATGCACATGATGTGTACACCGAGAGGCAGAAAAAGGAACCAATTTTCTTTTGTGTGCATCTTTTTAGTACGACATAAACTGGTTGAAATTTTTCACATACGTGCCTAAGCAAAGTAGATCTATAAGCTACAATTCCGTGTATTAAATTTTGGCATGCGTTGAGAATTTTGCAGCGACAGTGACATTAAACGTTTTATGTTTACCAGTCAAGTAATGAAAATGATGATTACCGATGAGTGTTTATAGTTTCCATTTCATCATTACGCAAAATTCTTAACTCATGCCAAAAGTAAATGCACGGAATTGTAGCTTATACGTTCCTTAATATGGCCTACATATGAAAAATTCACCAGTTTCTGTCAAGTATTAAAAAGACGCACACAAAAGAAAATTGGTTCCTTTTTTTCTGCCTCACGGTGTAGTTTCTACAGGGCAAAGCGTCTTTCAAAGCAATTCATCGACATCGGCAATAGTTCTTAGATTGCTAAACGACTGTCTAATCCCCTCGCAGTTCCAAAAAAATCGTCTTTACAACTAAGCACGCAGCAAACCATATAAAGGTTAAAACAGCGCTATATGTCGTGATGGACAGTAACAGCAGACGGAGCGGTGTGGAAAAACGAAAAGCGCAACTTTGACAGCAGTACTGTTTTGAACGCCGTTGGTTTGTTTGTTTATCTGTTTGACAGCGGGATAACCAGCGTCGCATTGACAAAATGTGGCCGACCGTTTGGTCTTTCCGTGCTGTTTCTCTGTTTACCGATGCACTGCTTGTACTGAGGGGCCTTCAATTTTTGTTTGGAGCCCCGTTCGACTGAACAGCTGATTGAACACTCCTAATATAACTGAGAAAACTCAAAAGTTACAGGTGGGTTTTCATGAAAACATGAACCATGCGGTGAAGAGTCGATTAAGTTTTGGATGGTGAGTGTTCAGGCTAGCGCACCTGTTGCTCTGTTGCTTGCCAGCGACGACCTGTGGCGCGGTGGTCGTTCGCACTCTACCAAGTGCAGTTCTAGTTGTCACTGAAATGATGCGGCGGTAGTGATGGCGATGACGTAGTAGGCCTAACTGCTTCTGCTGCTGCTGCTGCTGCTGCAGCTGCAACGGCCTCGGCGTCGCGCAATCATCCAATAGCGACGCAGCGGCGCCGGCGACTGACGTCTGACGCCGGCCAATAGACAGCGCGGGCACCTGCTGATGATGCTGGGATGGTGCTGGGGTGGGAGAGGCGCGGTGATGCCGGCGCGGTGGCGGCTGCTGCTATTAAAGAGCCGCCCGTTGCTAGGCGCCGACAGCCGACATTTGTTGTCGCCATCGGCCGACTGAAGAAGACTCGACTGCCTGCAAGACATCCTCACAACACGACTGAAGGTTAGCCGCTAATGACGATCTTTTGTTCACTAGCACGTGGTAGACAATTAGGCTAAAGCAATCGAGCAAAATGTTGATTATAAATCAAAGAAAAAAAGACAAAGAGAAAAGAATAACTTAACTAACGGGAAAACTATATCACTGAAGCAAGTTGCTACAACTTGTTGGGAATTCCGACACAAATTCCGCAGCTCTGTTAGCAACTAGGCAGTTCGCAGATAAACAATTGTTGAGCTAACATTCACTGACAGTATTACTGTCGTTTGACCTTAGCTTAAATATTTTCATAAAGAGACAGCCAATGACGAAATCGAAGGATCTTAAATCCGATGTTTAAAAGGGCTGCATCGCATAGATGCTGCCCTTTGTTACGCATGTCACACGTTCCGTGGTCTGTGTGTCTGTCTGTGAGTTTGGCGAAAGCGGTTGAGCAGATCGAGAGGTCGTTTGGGGAGCAGACTCATTTGGACCCGTTAAACCATTAGACAATGGTACATGTTGGCGCCACCTGGCGGACATGATTGAACGATTAATGCGCGGCGCGATGCGGCAGCATGCCATGTTACTTTGGCCACTTGTTATTATCGCACGATATACAATAAACTACGTTACGGTAGCAGTAATGGAACTGGGTCACATTTTGTGACCCAGCGACCCGGGAATCCAGCGACCCGGAGACCCAATTGACCTGGCGACCCTGTTCTATAATAAACACCAAATGTCGACTTATGTGTGAAGAAGTATTCTCAGACCAAGGAATTTTTAATAATCATAGGTAAAAGTAAAAGTTCATTGCATGGACTGACATCCAGTGATTTCAGTCCAACAGCAGACACCTGACAATGACTTTTGTCACTTCAGCATTTTAAATGTACGTTTTGCATTTTGGGCATTTTTCGAAAACCGGAAAAATTTGGGTCTCACACCGGGTCAAAATGATGATCCGGTGACCCAATGACCCAGTTCCATGTCGGTACGGTACCTATTACTTTAATGCTGCCTTTAACAGAGCCCCTTCGCCGTTCCATTTGCGTTGCAGCTGCTAAGTGCTATGGTGAAAAGCTCGACTGTATCGATCTATACGTGCATTGAACCACGCTGACCTAACGACGTCCGGCTGATATCGATGCGCCTTGTATCGAATGAAGTCGTTGGTTTCCTCTCCCCTCCACAGACACAGTGCCTGAGCTGTAATGATTGTCTCGAGGCTACTATAGGTAAAACGTAAAGGTAAACGGAGTATAGCAGTTCGCAAGACGCCTCATCGCTACGGGAACTCACACGGTATGGTATGGTATGTTATGGTATGGTGAAATATATAATGTCGATTTATATAGCGCTATCATCACAAAAGTCTTTATTGCGCTAAACATGGCATAGGATCACACAGTGTTAGCTGTCACCCGGAACAGGTGACATTCCAACCCTTACCCCAGCCGACGCTGGTACTCGATTAATCGATCCCGGACGGATGCAAGGTTGAGTTGACCTAGTTGTCTGGCTACATACCGATACGGTATACCCGCCCGAAGACGGTCACCCATCCCAGTACTAATCGGGCCCGACGTGGGTTAACATCGTTCATGCGACGAACGCCGCTGACCACAACGCCACGCCGAGGTGGGGGAGATATTCAGAAGTTCAGAGTGACCTGCTTCGCGTGCTGCAGTGGCGTAGCCATAGGCCTACAAGTGGCGTAAGGGGCGTACGCACCCCCTGTCAGGAAAATACATAATTTTTTGGTATGTGACTTCTCAGTGTTATAGTGTTATCATTGTTCTTTCAATCATTCAGGCGGTATGACATGTCATGACGTTTTTTTTGATTGTACGGCTGACTTGGCAGGGCAGGTGAACGGGAATGGACAGAAAGGAATGCTGCAGATTGACGCACCCCCCGTCGAAAATTTCTGGCTACGCCGCTGGCGTGCTGTGTTGTGTATGACATGCAGTCGAGTTGTGCAGTGATACGCACGCAAATGTGACCAGTTCTTCAGTTTGTAGACTTATTGTTTGTTCAGGTTAGGTTAGACGTCTGTGTGTATTCTGTGTTAACTCAGATCAGTCACTGTTTTGTGTTGTCCGTTTCCGTGTTGGATTAGGCAGAAGTTAGTTTTAGTACCAACCAAGCCGTGCAAGAGATTGGCTAGGAAGAACATCACGAATTGACCTATTTTCAATCATTTAGGTCCCATATTTGCATTTAAAAATAAAAAAAGCATATACTGCAGGATACAAAGGTTGCATAACAATACTAACAAATGCCCTTAAAACAGAAATTAACTCTAAGTCAGGTTCCCACGCGAAAGTCTGAGTTTGAATATTGCAACAATGTCACTTTGTATGACGTATACTGACAAAACGACTCGAAGAACGCACAAAAGAGTTAAGACGATTTACATTACATTGCTGCTTGAAAAGTCTAAGATTATGACCACGAGTTTGTGTCGAGTGGAGTGTAGAACCTTAACTTGTAACTTGCTGACTCTCTGCCCGCATGTGCGGAGCAGGGTCTATATAACGGTTGAGCGTCCGTCTGTCTGTCTGTCGGCCCGTCAATCAGATCGATCGACAACAGCAGCGGCGTGCGGCGGGTTTGCTGCTGGGCGCTCCGCGAGCAGGAAATATCGAAATACAACAGGAGCCGGCGCTCAGCAGCAACGGCGCCGCAGCACGGCGCTCACAGCCGCAAATGCGGACAGTGTCGCGTCGACAGCCGAGGGACGAGGCTGAACACAGACTTGTTGCCAAACAGAACGCACGGAGATGGGCGTGCCGACGAAGGAGGTGTGCTACGGGTGTCGTCGGCCGATCGAGGACCGCTACCTGATGCGGGTTATGGACCAGCCGTGGCACGAGCGATGCGTCCAGTGCTGCGTCTGTCTGCAGGCGCTCGACCGATCGTGCTACATCAAGGACAGCCAGCTCTACTGCAAACCCGACTACGAACGGTCAGCCCCCGCCCGAGTTCTAATAATCTACTTCCTGCATGCGACGTGATAGTCAAACCGTTTCGTTAGCACCTTTCGCCATTAAAGGCGTCCACGCATCTAAAATAAAATAAAATAACAAAAAGCAAAATAAAGCTATGGAGTCAACGGCAAGCCGGTCGGAGAACGCCTTCGCCCTGTACGTAGGCCTATATACGCACGCACAGACAGACGGGCAACCCGAAAACACAATATGCCTTCTGCCCCATCTATACGAGGATTAGCAGAGGCATAATAAATGTTAGAAAGGTAGCAATATTTTATTTCATTTCACACGTCCGGACGTAAAATAAGCCCAAATGCTGCAAGTTGTGCGGACGGGCTGGCTAAGTGATAATGTTTGAAAATGTTCGTTGTTAAATAGCAGCTGAAGACTACTAAACAGAAAAAAAACAAACTAACGTTGTCTGTTTGTATATGCCTGTCTGCATAAGCCCAAATTCGTAGTCTGTGTCGACATTTCGTAGATGTATGACTATTCGCTGGTGGTCCTGTAGTACGATCGGTCCACCGTGTGTGTGTGTGTGTGTGTGCTCGTGCGATAACTTTCGAACGAAAATGATCTCTGACGTATGGATAGTCGGCATGTTAATTGCGTCAACACGAACGGCGTGTGTTAGCGTCAAATGCTTAAAATGTTGTATTAAAATAAAAAGCGACTCAGCAGAAAAACATCACAGTGCACTGCTGACTGCTGAGGTTTCATTGGCTAAATTTTCGATCATTGGCTAAATTTTCGAACAAAGTCTGATCTTTGCTTTGTCGTCTGTGAACTTCGACGTATTTCAATGGATCCGCACAGAGAATCGATGCTATACCGACTGAAACAAGGCACCGCGTGCAGCCGACAACGATCAAGTCGTACTCATGAAGTGATCAATGTCGTCGAACGACCGATATTCCGTTAGCCGAAAGAGAACAACTTGCTTCCTGTGACATAATCAGAGAGACTACAAGTATCCGCTGTCGCTAGTTGTCCCGCGCGACTAAATCATGCTGTAGACAGAGCTTGACGATATATGCGATAAGGTCGAGCGTCGGAGTTCGGAGGCATTATCAACTTAGTTGACCAACGACGGTCCAGTTTATCACGCTCTGAGCGTCCACCTTTCTCGAGCTAAGTCGATAGCACGTTCAACGATCGATATGCCGTGGAGAATTTTTTTCCGGGGTTTAGAAAAAAGTTCCAGAAGGAAGTAGCCGTATTTTTGTAGATAAATGAGTTTCCTTAAAACACAGTGTAGGACTGGTCGAAAGAAGCCTTCATGCAACACCGACTTGTAACAGACACAGACACAGGGCCAGTATAGTATCCGCGCTAGCATAGCGTCGGGCGAGTAAAAATTGGCCCATGCATTCGCCGTTAAGTTATAAAGCTTGGAAACGTTCGGTGTTGATTCGGACCTGAAAACAGCCTGACGGAAGCAGAAATGCCATGGCAGAAAACTGCAGAACTGTAGAAAACAGACAAACCGCGACAGACATTCTGTCTTTCGATCACGTTCTTTCCATTGGCGCAATCACTCTATAGCCGTGGGGGAACGCGTCCCCCCAACCCGACTTCGGTGATCGTGAGGATCAACACTTCTTTGGTCGCCTCCAACTTTTGCATCTGACTGTCATTTTTCGCTTGGCACTGTAGTGCTTACACGTAACTGGATTTAACGGGGCAAAATGAGAGTAGTGAGGAAGGAAATGAGTGAAATACGGGTGCAGGAATAACGTAAAAAGAGGGGAAGTATGGAGGAGGAAAAGGGGGGATCGGTAACTACCCCATCTGAGGTCCCTTCCAACTTTTCAGCCGTGGTGGCGCCTATGGTTTCTTCGTTTTCTCTGAAAATTGCTCGCTCCATGGGCCTCGTCACCTGCATGCAGTGAAACGATTGATTGAATGACTGACTGGATTGAACAGAGTGTGAAATATTGCAAGGCCGATAAGATTAGCAGAAATTTAACAACAAAGTTAAGGGATTTGTGGACGTTTTACATGAGTTTCTGCTATACGCTTATGAATGACTGATTCCGTCGATGTAAAAGCGTTGAAATAAAACTCTGAAACGTCGTAAAGAGATAGCCAACATCCAGTATATTGAGCAGTACGTTTGGAATGAGTCTCTTCGTCAATTTTGTAAACAGCGCATGGCAGGGCCTATTCTAAGCGTGTTCCCCGCACTAATTGTGCACTCCGAATTAAAAAGTGTGCACCCCGGATTTCCAGTGGCATTTATTTTTTAAAGCACAAGTTAATTAAGAAATAATGTTGTTTTCAACTTGTTTGCTTTAACTTGTTGTTACTTCGGATAGAGTTAGTGCATTACATCATACATGAACTTTTGAAATTGTGCACCCCGAAAAATTCCTTAGAATAGGCCCTGGCGCATGGTGATTAACCTTATCAAAAGCTTTGGATAGGTCAATGCACAAAAATTAGATGTACTGCCTCCTTTGGTAAAGTTTTCTACGATATTAAGAACTACACGAATGGCATTCGTTTACGTTGACCAATTATTTTTCTTAAGCGACCGAGTTTCAGTCGAATCAGCCTGTTCGTCGGAGTGCTTTGATGGTGAGTGGATTACCGAAAGAACTCTTCCTATCTGTCATCAGTAGATTTGATGCGCGACTGCAGTCAACAATGGCCGTCGTCGTCTCGTTCTGGCGATCTCTGGTAGGAGCCGAGATGAGACGGACATTTTTGCGCGTGAAAACGGACCTAATTAAACGGCGAATTAATCGCTGACAGGCCGTGGCCGAGCGGAGCCGAGCCGGTCCGTTTATTGAAGTCGGTCGAGATTGATGGCCTGTCTGTCGTCAGGGTTAAACACCGCGGCCGGTCCAGGGCAGGGCCCGGACGGGTTGGACCGAGTGGGCCGGCCCGGCGCCTGCAGCAGCGCGGCGTCCAAAGCATGCAATATTGGCGCTAATAAGGCGTCGACTGTCAACGGGAGCGAGCCACCGAGCCACCGCCGCCGCGATGCCGCCGAGCCGAGACGCTTCCGAGGAAAGGTCATCAAAGGTGGCGACCTCGGGCTGCAGATGCGGTCAAGTGGACATCGCCCGTCTGCCATCGCCTGATTTTATCGGCGGCCAAATTGAACCGTGCACTTGACGCCGCTTCGACAGCGAAATTACGGAATAGACTGACGAAGACGCAGACGGTCTCTGGCTGTGTTAGCAGTTGAATGCGCTATGTGCATACATCGCTGATTTCTCTGTGTCGCAACAACATCGGTCTCAAACTCAAGGCGATGTGTTCGAACAGAAATTTAAGCAGACTGAAAAAATCCACGTAATTTGGCGGTTTATGAAATTACATGGACAATTATACACAACGATGAAATACGATAAGTGTTGTTTACAGTACCCAGCAGACTTTGTATGATCGGTTCCATGATTTCTGTAGCATTTAGCGTTTTCTTTCACGGTTTCGGTAACTGTATTTAAGTTTCAAATATTCATATTTCAGTACAATGATCAAGCAACATGTAGTAGTTATTATTATTGGAAAATATGCGTCTGGGAAGTAGAGTGAATTCATATATTTCTTTCCCTGTGTGCACTTGTGAATGGAACGTTAAATGACGTCATCGTGGCGCCGTGACGTAATATCGCTGACAGCGAAGGTGCTCGCTGCTCGGTTGCCATGACAACGCAGTGACGTCACCAAACAGCAGCCCCGTCCGCACCTCATCATCTGTTACAGCGTGCTGCTGGAATGTCTGGAATGCGGCCGTGTCGACGGACTGAATGACCGACTGCGCGGTCTACACAGTTCATCACCGATGCAGTGCCTTGTCGATGGTCGGTCTTCGTGATAATAAAACCAGGGGCGGTTGTAGGCCAAAATATTTGGGGGCCTGGCCCCTCCTATTCCCTCTTTTCCCCTCCTCTTCCTTTTACCCTCCTCTTACCTTCCCTTTCCTTCCCTTTCTCCTTCTCTTCCTCTCCTCCTCTCTCCCCGCCCTCCCCTTAGAAGTAGGCACCCTTAAGTACAGCCAGTGGGTCTGGGGGAGCGCTGTTAGCTCCCTCGGCGGGGTGTGGGGCGGAGCCCCAGCGGAAATAGAATTTTGTGCATTTTTGCCTTAAAATCTGACATCTGGTGACATCAAATTTTCTAATTTTTCCGAGAATCAGTTGACCACAATATGTCAAGAGTACGGCTAAATTTGGGGGCC
>Ga0126325_10000587_pt1 | contig 10027 bp, 9 predicted proteins | sample InaspJWI14metaG_FD_94487 | JGI IMG/M metagenome (GOLD analysis project Ga0126325, IMG submission 94487) | Marine gutless worms symbiont microbial communities from Oahu, Hawaii - Inanidrilus sp. 1 OAHU.JWI-14 metaG | ecosystem: Host-associated > Annelida > Digestive system > Unclassified | place...
AGTGCAATATCATCAATATGTTTACAGTTTTAGTTTTATGATTTTTATCCATGGTAGACTATCTAGCTTTTTTCGATGATCAACACGGAAATAGTACTATGGGTCCCCCCTAAGATTCTGGCATGGGGCCACCCGAGGGCTTAATCCGGCACTGCTCGCACTACCGCGCGAGCGTGTGACAAGGGCGTCCGCAGGATTTTGGTTAGGGGGGATCAATGCCCCCTTGCCGCCTGAGGCGAAGAAAATTTTGAAAATTTGACTACGAAAATTTTATATTTATTAAACTTAGCCTCAAATATAGCTCTTAGCTGTTCACTGCGATCTGGATTATTTGATAATCATCCTTCCTGAAAGTTAACTGCAAACTTGTTAGCAATGTCAACAGCGTTAGAACATCCATCAACAGAACTAATAGCGGTACGCCGTTTATTAATCTTGTTTGTCCATGTTTTCCAGAAAGATACTGTGTCTTAATGATAAGCCATGTGTCAATGTATCAATTCCTATTAACAGTCCGTAGTGACAGCGTCTCTGTCTTGCACTGCTGTTTTCGAGATACTATCACTTACAGTAGGCCTATACAGTGTACGTGACTGCCTGTTACTGTCTGCTACTGTGCGAAGCGAAGTGTCAAGATTCCAGTCAACACCGAGCGACAGCTAAACCTCTTGAATAAATTACATCAATCTGAGAATATGATAAGTTTGTCTGAAATATTACAAACACGCAAAAAGTTTCACTGGTAGATTAAGATACTAATACTAACGGTAGCCTAACCATATCTGACCTACCTCTAGGAAAAATATAAGCTTATAGATTTTCACAGACAATTCTGCGCGTCAGCCATATGGTAGCAAATAGCAATCCATGAAATCCGCCGGCGATAGATAATACGACCAATAAGTTACAAAAGTTATCGAAAAACAAAACTAGGACAGCACAGCGAACATAGCTTTTCAACTATCGCTCCGTCAGTCTGGGCAATGGGCCAACTAAGGTCAAACTGTTATTTAAACTTATTCTTCGTGACCCGAGTGAAGAAGTTAACGTCGGCGGAACTTCTTTGTGCCCTTTTTAACTTTTGGTGACTGGCTACCACCTTTGCTTTTTCCTCTTGACTTTCGTCCACCCGGAGAGCCTCCTCCTCCTTTCTTTTTATCCCCTGATTTACGATTGCCATCCTTCTTTTTACTTGCGGACTTCCGACCATCTGACGACTGCCCACCTTTCTTTCCATCTCTAGACTTTTGTTTTTTCTTGTCTCTAGACGATTTCTTCTTATCGCCACTCTTGCTGCTTTTACCTCCATCGTTTTCTTGGCTACGTCCTTTCCTCTCCTTACCTCCTTTCTTATCTTCACTACGCTTCTTGTCCCTACTGGTAGTCCTGTCTCCTCTTTTCTTATCCCCGCCACCTTTCCTGTCTGACTTTCTGCTCCTGCTTTTTTCCTTGCTACGCTCTCTTTTTCTATCCTTTCTTCCCTTGGAATCTTTACTTTTTCTCCCTTTCTTATCTTTACCTCTTTTCGTATCACGACTGCGGCTTTTCCTGTCGCGACTGCGGCTTTTGTCGCCCCCTTTCTTGCTGCCTCTACTTTTCCTGCTGTCACTCCGCCTCCGACTTCGACTTTTCTTTCTGTCTCCACTCTTTCTATCTTTTCCATCCTGACTTCTCTTCGTATCCCTTCTTCTATCCTCTTTACCGCGGCGTCTTTTGTCTTTATCGTCTTCCGGTATTTCGTTGTCTGGAATCTCTCCGGTCTCTTCTTCTTCCTCTTCTCCGCCCACAGCTCCCTGCTCCAGACGTTCGTCATCCTCTTCTCCAGCCATTTCCATTTCTTCGCCTTCAGAGTAATTGAACGGCACATCCAGTCCTTCCTCGTCCATTTCTTCAGCCATATCCATCTCTTCGCCGTCAACAGCAGCAGGTTCGCCAGATTCGAGGTACTCGGCCGTCGGGGACGCGCCGCCGCCGGCCGGAGCCATGTCCAGCGCAATTGCCGGCGGGATGTCCGGCGCCGGTAAACTGCGACGTGCTCCAACAGCAGTCGGAATCCGCGACTTTCTGGGAGCTAGAGGCAGAGAGCCATCTAGACCACCACCCAGATGGCCAGCGTCAGCTGGGACTTCACCTTGCGCCGGCTTAGCGACTGGTCGACCACCAACGTCGGTATCCAGGAGGCGTCGCTGTGCCGCCGCTGGCGGTAAGGGCGGCTTGCCGGCGACCTTCGCGTCGGACAACAATGGCCGACTGAGCTCGTTTTCCCAGCGGATGGCGGCAACTTCTTCTTCTTCGTCGTCGTCGTCTTCCGACTCGGCTGCGTCGTCTTCTACCTCGTCGTCGTTGCGATTGCTGGCGCTGACGTTGCTCCGAGGTTGTTCGCGGACGCTCCCACGTGGCTGATGACCTCCTCCACCTCGACGTATCAGCGACGTCGTCTCGTCGTCGCTGTTGTTGTTGTTGGACGAGTAACCGGCGTAGATCACGTCCTGCTGCTGCTGCTCGCTGTCCCAGTTGTTCGACGTCCGGTTCTTCTCCTTCTTCGCTTTCTTGCTCTTGTGCCATCTGCTCACCACCTCCTCGTCGCCAGCCTCGTCGCCCTTCATCTTCACTACAACGTCATCGACATCAGCAACTAGAAAACACTGCCCTCGATCGACGATCGACGTCAGACCGACCGCGTTACCACGCCCACGTGTGCTATACTCCGGCCACGCCTACTCCCAGTCATTGCGCGCTGCTTCCCAACGTAACCAACAGGCTTCAGCGTCACACATACGCCTCGCTGCAGCTGATGACGTCACAGTGGAAGCCTACTACTACGGCCATCAGTAGATAGTCATAGCATGTCACCCGATTTACTTGTAAATAATCAAATAATCTATAGTATTTATGCATAATACTGTTGAAAAATGTTTTTTTTTTGATTTCCCAAGGTAGAGTGTCTACATCTGACATGTGAGGTGGACAAATGTCTAAGATATTCATTTCAATTTTGCTCAGGATTTAACTACCAAAAATTACTGAAATCGGTTAATTTTTGACAGAGTTATTCAAAAAATAAAAAGTGGACGTTTTTGGAACACAGTGTATATCACCGGTGATGCGACAAATGTGTCGGCCCTCAGATCGCACGGCTGTAATGTACGCTGGCCGCAGTTTGAGTTTTTCCCCGCCACGATATCCTCACAATCGCAAATGCGTCACGTCAGCTGTCGCTACCGCATTAACCACGGGACAGACAGACACTAGACCGATGCTTTTGCACTTTCGGCTAGGAATGCTGTGTCGTGCGTTTTCGATCGCATTGCGTTGCGTTCCAGTGTGAATGCGACTGTATGTTGTACAGTTTCAACCACTAGTGTAACCACGGCTTGAAAGTATGGGGTGGGCACCGCATAGGGGGTCGAGGGAAGGAAGTATCCAGTGGCGTCAGGGCTGGATCCCCGGAAAATGGTCTGGGGACGAAGTCCCCTAAAAGGTCGAAAATTATCGTTTATAAACGTGGATTTTTGACGTTTCACGGCACTGATAATCAAATATATGCTGTTTGTAGCTCCAACTAGCTCCGTATAATGTGACAATGACTAGGTGTTGGGTTTTGGGCTAAGGGCGAAAAAAACTCCTACAGTTTGCGAAAATCCCGAGACCGGCCTTGCTCTGGGTTGGCTGGGCACCCGTGTCACCCGCGGTTACGCCACTGGTTTCAACACTGCATGCTTGACTTACTGTCCTCTTCCATGGCGATGGTTTCTTCCAGTCTCTCCTGCTGTCGGCGAAACTCCTCGATGTTGGTGGTCTTGTCGAGCGGCACGACAGGTGCGCCGAGGTTGATGAGGTAGCCGGGACAGATGAGTGTCGGGTTGGCCCACGTCAGCGCCACGTCGGTCGACGTTTGCACGTAGCGAAACAGCACGAACGCCGCCAGCTGCACAGACCACCGAGTTAAGTTTAATGTTTTAGTGAAGTCAACCCGGAAAACTCAAACGTTAGCCTTCAACGAGTTCTGCGGTATTCTGCAGCCGATGTCACATGTTTTCGTCTGCTGAAGTTTTACCCCGCTCATTAGAATGGCTCTCGCTCGAGGTCGCACCGGTCACTTTGCGGCCGGTGTTGCTTATTTACAGTTTCCAATTCAGATCCGCTTTTCAATGTCGGTGCCGAAAACACTTTTCTCAGCTTCATTTTCACTTTTGCTTTTCACAGCATCTTAACTCAATGACGATAGACTGGGATAGAGTAATAGGTCTATCACCTTTTTGATTTGTTGGTTTAGTACTGCTGTTTGATACAGCCACAGTCATTCTTACGAATCGTTTTAAATTGTGAAATATTTTTCACTTTTCAGCCACAAGCATTAAGCATTGTACCACAACTATGACTATAGGCTGAAAATGAATTTACAAAATAGGCCTATTCATGCTGTTCGAATGCCAGTTTCTATACAGAAGATAAAGCAAGATTAACTATTTTAATGTGCGCTGGAACGCTGATGGTCGCACAACCCCCCCCCCCCCAAAAAAAAATTGAGGGAAGAAACAAAAAAAATAAAAAGCTAAAAAACGTTGAAACTAAGTGGTTAATGAAATGATAACACACTGCGGGCGTTACTGGCCTCGAGGACGAAGGCGATCCAGCCGTAAAGGCGTAGCTTGGCGAAGACGACGTCGCGAAGTTGGCGCGTGACTCCGCGGTTGCAGCCAACACGGTAGACCGTCACGTCAGTGTTCGGGTTGTACTTGAAGTACGCGTCTTTGTTGTTGACGTCGACGTCGATGCACGGTCGCTCCGAGCGACGGCTGCAGCAGCTGAACGGAAAACTGAACATTCGCGCTTCCGGCGATCTGCACCACCAGACCACGCAATCCTGCACATCGCACTCTGCTGTCCAGTCCGGTGCTGCCACCTGGTGAGTCAGAATACTGTGGGAAATTGGGAATACGCCACGGTGCCGTATCTGTGCTGCCATACGCCTTTTTCGCACCATCGTTTGCTGGTCATCATGTACAATCGTGTCATCATCCACCAAAGCGGAAGCACATAACATAGCAACGACGCAACGCCGTCAGAGGAGGACCGAGCGACGGCCATTATGCAATATTATAATGGACCTTTGGTGGAGCTTGGACATGTAGCCTAGCTTTTGAAATATGCGTGCGGACAGACGTACAGAAAACAGACAGACATGCTCAATGCAATACTCTGCTCCCTTAGCGGGGACGGGGTGACGTCGTCGCACTGTCTGAGAGAACGACGACAGTACGTAGACGACGAACGACCGTGAGGCAGCGGCGGAAGTTGAAATGTCAACTCGAGAGAGCTTAGGCCCGCCTAGTGTTGACATTTTAACTGAGTGACAGCAAATTTAAGCCTAGATGTCACATTCACCGTCAGGCTTCACCTGCAATGTGGTAGGACAACGTAAATTTTAAAATTCAAAATGCGTACTAAAAGTATAATGAGTTAACTCTATAACTTATTTTTTTTGTTTGCATTTTCCGTAGGCCTAGGCCTTTCATTTGTGTTTGTGGTAACCATTTCACTGTAGCACTACTCATAGCGAATAACAGTCGTTAGTCATTTTCAAAACTACTTTTTCAGCCCTCTGACAGCAGGGCCGAAACGTTCGCTGGCCGCGTTTGAGCTGCCCCTGTGAGTCACTGAGTATATGACAGACACACGAACAGACTGTCGGACGAGAGCGACGCTTTACGATTTCCGCTGTGGACGCGGCTAGCGAAGCAAAACCGATTATCGATTGAGCGTCATCTTACAGTTTGTCCGATAGGTATGCGTCGTCGGTCCACGGCGCGCGAAACCATTCCACGTAGGTAACGGAACCGCAGCATTCATTCTTCAGCTGAACACGATCCACGGCCGCCTTGACAACGATGTTTGTTCGGTACTGCTTGATTGCCTCGTTCATTGCCGTCGTCCCTGCCTGTTCACAGCCAGATACGTTCAATTTGGACACTGCGACTGTCAAACCAAAATTACTATAATTTACGTTAAAATATAACTACGATTATGACTATTAATCACAGTAATCGTTTATATTAAAATACGAAAAAAAGCCAAACACATATGCCTAACGTAAGTTATAACCTATAGGCCCTATAACAAATGGACAAGTATGTAGTAATCGCTTTGTCATCAACTGCAGTGCCGGGAAACTTCGGTGCCAAAACAAAACATATAGATCTGTAGTCAGCCTCGTCAACTCGGCTGTCAACATGGCACTGCCCGCATCTGCTGCATGCTGAGCGCCGTGCTGCCGCCCTGTGCTGCGGCGCAGTTGCTGCCGGGCGCTCGCCGCTGTCGATCGCCATCTCCTGCCTGCAAAGGGCTCAGCAGCAAAGCACTACTGCGGTCGTCTTTTGCACCTTCTTCTTCTTTCAGCAGTGTGTTGGCCAGGTGCCCAAAGTGCACGAGACAACCACGTTCTTGCTTGTAACTGCCAAATATTCACCGATTAAAAAATTTCACTCGCAGACTCAGCAATGAACCTTTCTCAATGTGGTCATTAGCAACCCCACCACATCTTAAATATTTAGCTACACTACCTTGTAATTTATCGTTAATGGCTCGTTTTGCTCACATTAATGTTTCACCAGGTAGTGTAGCGACGTACGCAAGGTGCGGTGGGATTTTAAATACCTATTTAACTACAAATTTACCTAGGATTTTTCCTGTGAAAAATTTGTTTAAATCGGTTCAGATTTGACAGAATTATGGTCATGAGTCTGTGGCCCACTTTTTTGGCCCACCCTGTATTATGAGGGCAGTGCCAAGAATAGTCAAAAATGCTTAAACTTTTGTAGAAAAAAATTGGATTTTAATGCATGACAAAGGCGCTAGAACAATATCTATCAAGTGAATAAACCAAAGATAAAAGTACCACAATGACGTTATCGTCTTGGTTGGCAGTGACAACGAGAAACACAACGATGGCGACCAGGAGAATGAGGCTGACCGTCAGAAACACGTACATCATTAATTTCCACGAAAACGCTTTGTGGTACAACTTCTTCCAGTTACCAACATGCAAACACATCTACAGCAGCCGACAGTGAAATATTCTGCGTCTGAAATAAAATAGGCCACGGGACGTTTTAGCCTTTAGACGCAGACCGATTTTGATAATTTTTGGCATAAACAGTATTCTGACAATAGGTAAAGCGAAAGGATGTTTTATTTTCCATTCCAGCATCATTATGTTGCATCGCCGTCAAACAAACAAAACACACTGGAACTAGAAACAATGTAGTCATAATCCACATGCAGACTCACGCTTCTCACTCACCCTAACCTAACCACAACCCATATTTTGAGCCAATAATAAGTCACAATTGCGTTAACGGCTAGTAGGGGCGTTTGACGTAACATCTTACAGATTTGTCCACGTCACCTGTCGGATATATTGGGAAATCCATAAAAGTCATTTCTCAACAGTATTATTCACATAGGCCTACTCCACGTTATTTACGTTATTTCAGAATAAAACAAATAACAACTGTTGTACTGCAGCTTTGCTGTTTACTTACTGTTGCTCAGTGCTTCCTATCATCTGCGTAGCCCTAGTACTGCGTCTGAGGCACGCTAGAGCATGCATCGAGTACCAGTCCGCGATACGGAGGAGTTGCGGCGGCAGCTTGTTGCGACACGGGCTGAATTTTAGCACAGCGTTGCACACGGTGCGATTGATCAGTGGGAAAAAAAAGACAGGAAGCATGTATCCAAGGTGGTCACTCTGAACACTTGCTGTGGTGTTGCCTGCCAGACATTCCAGCTGCCACAGATCACAACTGGTTCTTTTCAGAGCCACTGATACCAACCCACAACCGGCTCTTTTGAGCCACCAACGTTTGAAGGAACGCAACAAACCTCCAGTCAGATGAAAAAGTTTTGCATTTCACAAGTTAGTGTGGTGACATTTTCAGGTGGGGTGGGCAAGTGGATTACAGTTTGTTTTCTTCTGAGATAAAGTAAATAATCAGACCTATGTATAAATAATGCTGTTAAAATGACTTTTTTAGATTTCCCAAGGTAAAATGGCTACATCTGACAGGCGACGTGGTCGTGGACACTCTTTAAGACTTTCTTGTCAAATTTTCTCATACCAAAAATCATTAAAATCGGCTAGTTTTTGACAGAGTTATTAAAAAAATAAAAAGGTGCACGTTTTGGGACACAGTGTACACTCCTCTAAGGGGCTTGGCGCACTTTACCTTTGACAATTACTATACGTAGGGTGACAGTGACGTAATTTTCTTTCATATCTATGCCAGTTGATTTTTGCCGCCATCTTGTAGGTAAAACTCTGATAAATGTTTGTCACTGTGATAGTGCTTAAATACGCTTTGTTTGTAAGCCAGTGATCATATGGACATTTTCTTAAACTAACTGACTCAATTTTGAATAACACGATAAATCTTCGTCATTTAACTGAACGCATTATGTCGTGTTATGCCCACAAGGTGGCGATCGCACTGTGACCATTCTCTGACGTCACTTCACCCTCTGTATAGTTACGCCAGCAAGTCGAACTGGACGTTTTCCGGCAGCGTGCGGGAGGCTCACGACAATCACCTTGACGCCGTATCCGTGAACGAGGATCATGGCGATGCCGACGACAGCCGCCGACTCGACGTAGAAGCTCTTGTAGTGCTCGTGCAGCAGGCCGTTGAGCTCTCGCAGCAGGCTTCTCATGACGAAGTAGCAGTAGATGAGCATTGCTCCGGCGCCGGCCAGCAACATGTGCAGGAACATCGCCATCGCGGCGAAGTCGCGCCGGTTTTCTACCGTCATGTTGATACTACACATCGCCATGACCAACTGCAGTCTTCGTAATGCGTACAGCTATCGCAAGCTTCACTTCTATTTGCCTCGTACTGCGCTATATATGAAGTCAGCCATAGATGCCGTCCAATATAGCGTTTTCGTTGCTAAGAGATGACGCCACAATATCAAAAGCATCCTTTAATGTCGGATCAATCATACGTTTCTCTGACTTTCCGACAGCAATGGTCATAGGTCAAAGTTCACGGTCACGAAATGAAAGACGATCTCTTGGTTAGCCTATTTATCATATAGCTTAAGCCTTAAGCCTATGAGACACGATCGATAAAAGTCGGCCGATATTATCGGCCAACAAAAATCAGCCGACGAAAAGTCGGCCGATTTTTCATGTCACACGATCCACATTTGTACCGCTATTGCGTTAACAAATGGCTGAAGATGAAGCGTTGGCAGCATTTTATTGCTGCCGTTGTTGCGAATGAAAAGAAAGCTCAGCCAAGCAGCAGGCCTACACGTACATGCGGGCGGCTGAAGATGCACGACCTGAAAATGACGGACAAACCCTTAACACAATATAGGGGTCTGGAAAATGACGGACAGGAATGTGAAGGACTGTGTTATAATTGTTGTATCACTTTCGTGACTCTCAAGGTCTTTATGTTATTTCTTCATATTTCTTCATTTAAAAAAATATCATTAATTACATTTTTATATAGCGCCAATTCAGAATGTAGTTGTAACGATTGTTAATTAAAATTGCGCGTTTTCAAGTTATTTTCTCTAGAGGCCTACTTTAAGTTTAAAAAAAATTCTATACGCAGATAAGACGCCGGCTGAAGTAAGTCATCATTAACAACAACGTAAATGATGGTATGGAGCAGTAGGCCTACGCATGGCGCCAGCACAAGGGGTTCAACCGTTCAAGGGGTCGACCGACGCCCTTAAGTTTGACAAGGGGATCGTCGACCCTAAACTTTTGGGCACATAAAAGTAATTTTCCACTCAATAACTCGTGGCTAGTGAAAATTATATCGAGGCACTTTTGTCCGTTTAATTGATACACTCTGGCAGATGTTCTCATGGATCAACTCAAATTCCGTGAAGTACGTTCCAGCACTTACGGCCGTCGGGCGTTCTGAGTTGCTGGCCCGATGGCCTGGAACTCACTCCCGGGTTTTATCCGGGATCCAACGAGCAGCACAGACTGTTTTAGGCGTCTACTTAAAAC
>Ga0126325_10000588_pt1 | contig 10018 bp, 8 predicted proteins | sample InaspJWI14metaG_FD_94487 | JGI IMG/M metagenome (GOLD analysis project Ga0126325, IMG submission 94487) | Marine gutless worms symbiont microbial communities from Oahu, Hawaii - Inanidrilus sp. 1 OAHU.JWI-14 metaG | ecosystem: Host-associated > Annelida > Digestive system > Unclassified | place...
TATTGATCGGTTCATGTGCCCAAGTGAGTTCCAGTATAGTTATTTAAGTACAAATGCACAATAGGCGCGTGGTTAGCAGCGCAGCTATGATTCGTTAAACGCCGACTGAAATAGACGGGTTTTAAGACGCTTTCCGAATGAATCCAGGTTTTGGGATGAGCGAGTGAAGGAAGGGAGAGAATTCGAGATCATTTTTGCTGCAATACATAAGCGGGACCCGTCGCGAATGTGATAAATATGATTATCTGGGCTCACCGAACTGTGCCTGGCAGTACTGCCGTCTGACTCCGGGCCTGAATCGAGGACATTTCTTTCGTCCGCATCTGCTGCTGCTCCTGCTGCTGCTCGTTCGTCTTGACGGCGGCCTGCTGATGCCGAGCTGCGGTCGACCGCTAGTTCCACGCTGCAGTGACGTTGGTATCGCTGTAGTCATGTCAATCACGTTAACTTGATTAATGAACGGAAATGATGATGATGATGTTGTCGTTGTTGTCGGTGGAGGTTTCGTCGAGGTAGCACTGCTGCGCCACGCCACCTGGCGAACGAAGTCGGCGAAGTGCATCGTCAGCGGAGGGTCGATCTGTCTCGGTCGTCTCTCGCTGCCGGGTGATGTCGTTGGCTCAGTCCTCCCGCTAGTTGACGGAGACAACGACCCGCTTGGGGACTCGCGTGGCCCAGTCGTTGTCAGGCGAGACGTCGAAGTCCACACGCGTCTGTTTGAGGTGACGTCGGTCTCCGACCACGCCGAAGGCTGTCCTCCCTCGAGCTGATATTGAGTTCCATTTGCGATGTCGTCACGGTAGTCAGCAAGTCGCAGATCGGTCGGCTGAACCACACGCAGGCCTAGGTCGTAGTCATCCCTGGGCGGCAGGTGCTCGTCACGTGACGCCAACTCGCTTCCTGATTGGTCCGTCGTTTGGTGTGGGCGTGGCGTCTCGTTGCTGTCTACCTCGAACGTTGAGTCTTCCAAGTCGACAATCTCATCCAGGTGACGCTGAGGTGGCGTCGGCGCCAGGTCAGCGGTGGGTGTCGGTAGCGAGTCCTCGGTCTCGTCCATGTAGACGCCGCCGAGAGCCACGGCGTCGCCGGCATCGACGCTGAATGCACGTACATCGTCGGTCATCCACAGATCGTCAGACCGCGACGCGGGAAGGAAAAAGTCGAATTGAAGATCGGCATCGGAGTCGGTCGGAATCAGCTGCAAATACACGCCACGCCAATCTCTACCGGATCCGGCTCTAGATAAGTAAACTGTAATACCCAGTTCACAGCGCCGACAGGACGCCACAAAACTGTCGCGTTGCGTTGGGCGGCGTGAACTGAACATAAGCAAGCCAATTTTATTGGTTTGTTTTAGCCATAAGGCTAGATTAGTTTTCATACAAACGCAAACGAGTAAAATAGCACGCAGTTATGAAAAATAGAAGCAGCAGCAGTTAATGCGCAATACGATAAATACTCGTGCCGACGAACTGTACATCTCAGCAATGAACAACGTCAGATATTGTAAGCATTCGCAAAACACATATACGATAACGATTAAACTACTGAACGCTGATTATACTACAGTTTGTGTAATAATTATAATATAACATAAAAATATACAACAGACGAAATGACATTAAAAGGTCACTTAAGGTCATTAACTCGTTCTGTAGATCACAGATAATATTTTGATTTTTTAACCAGTGGACTGCAGTCACTGCGATTTGCGTAACAACGACGTGCAACGGTGTGATACTTTATTAAACTTGTCTGCCACTAACTGCTATGAATAGAGATTATGGATATTTACGAGCAATCGCGTGTGTACTGACAAAGACGTGGAGGTCGACAGGTGTGTGTCGCAGACTGACAAGCTCAGCTACGCTGTCATTGGTCCGCTCGTAGTCGACGATGACGTCATTAAGCTGGTACTCGCCGGGAGAGTCGACCAGCCAATCACCGCTGACAACGTACGTCATCGAATCGTCCGCCAGTGCTACACGCCGCGCATGCGCAAAACATGTCAACAATGCGGCGAAACGATATGCCCCGCCCGTTTTGACCACTTTCGGTGGCCGTACGGCCACGCTGACCAGTGGGTTCGACTTCCAGCATGGGGATTCCTATTAGTCTTCTATAGTAACCGTAGCCATAAAATGCACCGTTTCTGAGCTTGGGGCATGAGACAGACGGACAAACGGATCGCATCGTTGCTTAATAAAACATTAACGTCGTAATTGTCATCGTCGGTACAAAAAAACAACAACAGCAGCAACAGCAGCAACATCAATAGTAAATAGATAAGCCCTTACTCGTGGTCGCACCGACTGCTGCATTTTAATTTTATTCGACGGAGGCCGCCAGCGTCTGGCGTTTCTATGTTTAGGCCTAGCTCTATGAAATGTAGCATTGTTTTATGCTACAATATTAATAAACTTACTTACTTAGGTATCGTGTATCGTAACCCCAACCCTAACCTTGAACTTTAAACTATACGAGCTTTACATACAAACCTGACCTAGGTCAGATCAAGGTGAACTGCGAAGCCGAATATTTAGGTCGAAGGTAATTTGGTTCGAAATTTATCATACGAACACACACAATGGACCAGTCACATTACCGGGACCACTAGTGATCGTTTACAATACTCAATTTATGCAAGCTTACGTGAACGTCAGCGGCTCGGAAATCTACAGTTTTCGTTATTAGCTAAGCCTACCACCGACGGTAACTGTTGTCAGGCCATTGTTTCACATCCGACGCTATAAAGTCACTGAACTATCACGAGTTAATGATAGAGGATGCGTACCGATGTAGTTGTTGCTGTTCTCACGCAGTGCAATGTACGTCGCACCGGCAGCAATTGTAGCCACGTGTACGTAACCATCGCTGATCATTACTGTACCAACAACACGACAGAAGAGGTGTTGTTCGAGTTAATTAAATCGAAATGCTTGCCTATTCTCTTGTATGGTACAGATGTTTGCCCGATGAACTCAGCTGATAGACATTCATTACAGTTTACAATAAACAAGATAGTGTACAAAATATTTGGTGCTATGTCAAAGGACATATATTGAAATAAGTGCACACTTTGGCACTGAATCTGTAGAAAATTTGGTTGCTAATCGCCGAAATCGTTTTATTGACAGATATGGCGAAACAGACAGTTATTTATGTCAAATGTTGCGCTGATTGGTTCGTTTTGTCTGAGTGTATGTTTATTTATTGCGTTTGTATAGTTTCTGTTTGCTAAATTTATTCATTTATGTTGTGCTACCATATACGATGGTGAAATAAAGTTGTATAAATTCACATCGCTGTGCGCTGACAGACAAACATTACCACACAGACGCAAGAAGAGAGGAACTAAGCTGTTATCGGAGCGTGACATCTGCTGCCGAAGTTCACATATATATTTCCAACGATTTCATTCGAACAGTTGAAGTGCTCTCCATGTGACTACGAAAATATTAGCACAGTTAAGTTATTGCGATTAGTAAACAAATGTTCAAAGCAACCTCACATAAGGCCGCCTTGTCATCGAGCACGGATCATTCAGTCATATTCGCCAGGTGGCGCCAGTGTGCACTCCCTTTTCGTAATGCTTTCTCGGGCCCAAGCGAGTCTTTCCCCAAACGGCATCTCGAGCGGTTCAGTCGTCTTTGCAGCGCTCACCGTGCGCCTTGCAACACACAGACTAGACCACGTAACGTACATCATCGGTGGGAATAGGCCGCGTCTACGTTATATGTATGCGATGCGGCCTAAAACTGCTTTACATTATAGTAGTCGTTATATGAACTTACAGTGTCGAGCGAATGTGCCAAAGTGTCGCCGACAACCGACGTTACTTCCATTGCAGACATTACAGTAGTCCAAGACCAGTCCAGATCCAACGTGGTCGTCACATCCAACCGCCTGTACACAGAATCGACCGTCTGTGACTGCACTGCAACTGCAATGTCTTACAACCTAGAGCCTTCGTTAAAACGTTAAACTCTGACGACATTTTCGCTCTTATTATTTAAACCCTCAGACAAAAAGACTTTCTATCAATCACTAGAAAGCCGTCACTCGAGGTTGTACTGATCACTTTAGCACGAAGAACTTCATTAAAAACCAAAAATACGTTCCGTTAGGCCTATAGCGAAAAGGAACATCTTATCATGTTACCGTAAACTTTGGCATAACTTTTACTTTCGAACTCGGCCTAGATGGTCAAAATAAACTACCGGTAGCACATCAAATATCCAGTCTAAAGGTTATTTAGTTCAAAACTATTTTCTACAAACGCAACATACACATAGCGGACCGATTGTTCTACCTGGACCATTAAACTGCCGAACAATTTTACTTTTTCTACAGTTAGAACTGGGATACGCTTACCGTTCGGGAAATTTACGCAGATGTCAAATCAGTTGTCGCGACACGGTGTATAAATTTTATGGTAGCTGCGTGATTGGCAGGGTGCGTGTGCGTCACGTGACAATGACACACCTACCACGCACTGTCCCTCGACGCAGACGAAGTCGCCGTCGACGTCGCCTGGCGTCGCGCACCTGGTCCCGTCGATCACGTGACCGAAGTCGTAGCGGAAGCTGTATCCGACAGCGGCGCAGATCAGCTGACACTCGGCAGCACCTGAGCGCACAGTGTCAATTTGTCAACCGCACTGACGCATTCAGATTCAGAGACAAAATTGCAAATCTATCTCCGTCTGCTGAAAAGCTGACTGTTGGCCTGTTTAATCTATAGTGCTAGCCAGTTTAATCAAAATTAGCGGGACTCGCTTCAACCGATGAATGGCAGACTGGCTGACATCTTTTTTGTCAGGAGACCGCAAGAAATAATAGAAACTGTGGAACCTTGACACGCTCATAAAAACTTACTTATTCCGCAGGACACGAATTAGCCAGTCACCAATGCGTCTAAGATTGCGGTCTCTGACTGAATGCTGGCGCTAAGTAAATTTTTTTACTGATACTGATACTAATATGGCCGCATCGCCGGATTTACAATCATATAGGCTCTTTTCGAGACATATGTGGGAGTGGGGCACTCTCTCATACTTCGTTTTTTTCGCTGTTTGCTGTTTTAGCGATGTTCTGCTTTTCAGAATGTATGTGCCCATAAACTGTGGGGCTCTGTTTAACCGAATAGTCTGAACTCTGAACACTTCTAAATCCGGCTTTGAGCTGCCGACTCGGCAAGAAATTTAAGAAAATGTGCTGCATAATTAATGAGGGACAATGTTGGCTCTCTGATAAGTAAAACTGTTTAGCTTTTAGCTTTCGGGTTACAATACAAACTGTAAACTGGAATATAATAAACTTACAATAATAAACTTAGGCCTATAGTAAACTGTTGTAATGAACTGTGCGTTTCGGAAATAAAGTAATTGACGTTCTGAGTTAGGCCGTATAATAACTGCCCATTTCACTCACTGTAATACTTCCTGCTGTGAGATCAGTGTTTTTACATGTACATACTTTCGCTGACAGACGTCCAGCGGTACGTTCGTTGGTCGATGAAATAGATGTTATATTCTGAGCACTGTTCGTGTCGTGAATCAGCATCCGTCATACAGAACTAACAAAACGTTCATTCACCATGCAGCAACGTTTATTCTAGAGCAACTAATGCTAATTTTTAGCCTACATTTTTAGACTTATCATACACCTGAATACCGTCATATGCTCCGTTAATGTCGTTACGATGTCTCAACAAGAAGTTGAGGTGTCACAAAGAAAGAGAGCAAAACTTCGTTTAATTTAGAGTGACTCTGTGAATCGTACAGAAAGTAATCGGAAGTCAGTCATTCGAGAGATGTCACAAATGTATAGGCTACTATCCGGCTACACTACATTAAAGTATTTTTATTTCCTAAATATATAGCGGTACGGCCAATTAAACTTTTGAAAATTAAACTGACATTTTGACCGACCGCCGGCGACTGAACAGTCTTCGGTTTGGTAACACGTCAGTTGAAATGGTAGACCAAGTCCATTTATCGAGCGTTCCGGCACTTATCCCAGACATTGACCATAAAACGACTGACCCTAAATTGGCGATATGGTAACAAAGACGTTTACGTTTATTCTATTAGTAACATGTGTATTGCCTTGTGGCGTAGTGGTTAGGGCGTTGGACTCGCGACTCAAAACATCGCAGGTGTAACTCCCTGCCTCGCGCTTTCAGGCTTTGGGCAGGTTCTTCACACACACACACATGTGTCTCTGTCATAAAGCAGTATAATTTGGTACCGGTCACGGGGCGGTGATGCCCTGCGGCTGGGGAGGTAACCGTAGGTCTGGCGTCGCACTGGCCATGCGTCACAAACTTCAGTGGTTAACCCACCTGCGGGCTCAAGGCCTAAGAAAGGGAGATGAGCACCCCGCCTACACTCCTCATGGGATATAGCACACTTTACCTTTTTTATTAGTAACGCATAATAAACACACGAGCCAGTACGTTTTCCGTGCAGATGACGAAGTCGCTGGCACGTCCAGTACAGTGGACACGGTCACCCTCGGTCCTTGCCATCAGCGTCAGTAGATCACGCTGTCCAGTAGCAGCGTGATGATGACTGTCAGTATTATCAACATCATCATCACCAGAAGAGATGACGCAGTCTCGGTATCGTGATCGGATGCCGCGACCACACGTCAGTGAACAGTCCGACCACGTCGACCACGACGTCCAGGCGCCACGTCGACTGTACGTCTCTGATGAGATCAACTGCGCCAACGTCTCCTGCATAGCGTAGCTGTTCTGTACGCTAAACAACTATCAGCTGTCGCTAATTAGACCCGCGCGACAGAATAGTGCTGTAGACAGAGTTTAAAAATCACTGTGATAAACTGCAGTGGTCGAGCATCGAAGCTCGGAAGTATTGTCAACTTTGTTTACCCACCGCTTGCGGTGCTAGCGATGCGGACTAATAATACCGATTGCGTAGATCTGGGGCCCAAGTATTGGCTGCTCAGCTGCTGCATTGTACATTAGTGGATGTTATCGCCTTGTGGTATAATATAGCAATGGCAGAGGTATGCACTCTACCGAATGCCCTCCAGTTCGCAGTTATTGCAGTTCAGTTCATTTCAGTTCAGTCGCGGCGATATGAACAAGCCTTTACTGATCTGCTCTCAGTGTTAACTGGTCCGGACCCTTAGGCCTACAAAATTTTGGCCGCAAGGGTCCTTAATTGCTCAAGCCCTTACGAAAATTTGATTAAGGTTTTCAAAAAAATTTCCATACGATCTGCAGCAAAAACAAAGTTGGCTGGAGATTCGCCCCAGGCCTCATTGGAGAGCTTACAGTGCCCTCAGATGCCCTAGGTGGACTTCAAAGGCCGCATAGCGGCGAGGGAGGAAAAGGAGGACGAGAAAAATGATAAAAAGGAGTAGGCAAAGGCAGAAACTTCAAGGAGTTCGAATGGATTGACTCCAATGCCGTGGGCCATGTCACAAAGACGTCATCGAACTTGTGGGTATTTCATGATGGTAAGCGTCACCACCCGCCAACCATCTCCACTTTCTGGTGTCTCTGCCGCTGCTGGTCCGCGACTACTTATTCGTCAGGTGCAATACCTGCTTAGTTCGCAGCTTACCTTCATATTTGAAGGTAGTTCCCCTATCCGCCGCCTGCATGGGGACGCGGTTGGTAGCCTGCAGCTCGGCCCCAACGGGAACCGCTACTCGTGTAAATAAAATGTCAATATTGTCACGTATAATTGACCCCACGACGGTTATCGGTGACACAGAATCGACATAAAACTGTCGAAAATGGAACACTTCCTGCAACAATGTTGCGGGCTCATCGACGGAGTTCGGAGAGCGGCGGCAAATCAGAACCAGCTGAGGACGCCTTCTCTGGCGAACGCCGACCGATGAGAACAGTCACGAGTACACGTGTCACTCGACGCACTGCTGATTGATCAAACGCGTAGTAGGCCCCTAAAGGTTCGTTCACAGCACGGGAACCGAGCTGAACTGAACAAGTCGACCCAGTTACACGACGCGTTCATATGTCACGCGACTCAGCGCCACGATTAAACTTCGTATCGATTGGCTGCAGCGAAACTAGGACAATTGCTGGCGCTTGGTTAGTGCTCAATACGTATTGCAATTCGGCTGTTCACACTGGAGTTTGCGAACTACAGTTCAGTGAAGTTCATGTGCTGTGAACAAGCCCTTAACGCGCTTATCTACACCAGACAGAGAACTCTGTGGCCCATTTATCCCGCGGGTTCACGCTTCACATTATCTGGACTAGACTGGCAAGATATTCTGAACACGTGCATTTCGGTCAGAGTGTTCACATCGCACGAACAGCAGCGTGACCTCGTTCAATGACACGCGATGAACTGACCAAGGAACGCTTGGGGTACTGGAGTACCTTCTTCGGGTCATGGTAGTTAAGTTCATGGGCTGTAGACGAGGCTTAATACGCTACAAGCGATCTGCACTACTGAACTATTAATAGCAGTGAGTCGGTGTAAGAATAGTGTAAAAAGTACGCAATGAATGCGCCTGGAACGCCGTATGGAATGTCGTTTCGCTAGCCTTCACAGTTGTCTGATAGTCACAGCAGTCTTAGTTTTCCGACACAACTTGTCGAGCCCTAAAATCGTGACCATATCGCCAAAATATCTCCAGAAAGGGGCGCTGGAAATACAGGGCTGAAAAATGCAGAATCGGAAAACGCTGGACCGGAAGATGTGTAGCGTTATTAACTGGAAAATTCACAAATTTATAAAAAGTCACGTTGAAACGAAGCATATGGACACTAGAAGGGGCTGTCCTTCTGTAATTCCAGACGCTACTCCGACTACTCGCTGCCATCATATCCGCTATCTCGGCCCTACTCGCTTTTTGTATTATACTAATTACTTGGACGTGATGCGACGGCTTTCAAAAATTTTCGTCGGTGTTAACGCAGATTGGTTAAGGAGGGTTCATAGCCGCCGAACGAGTTCAGTTCGGCTGCTGTGAACTTTCCTTTACATTCAGCTTTTTGAAGAAATTAGTGATTTCCGCTTTCTTTCTATATTTTCACCGAGCATGAAGCGAATCAGTTTATACCATAATTCTAAATGGACGTACTGTATTGATTTTGAAAGGTTATATCGAATAAATTTGTTCTGATAAGAGTGATGTCAATCAAACGCATGCTAAATATCTGTGAGTGCAAAATGGTATAGCATTTTCATCTCAACATGCCACTGACGCCAGTTAAATTAGCTTTACTTACAGCGTACAGGATGCTGGTTGTAGCAACAAAGGAGAAAATTGTCACAAATCTCGCTGGTATCTGTCGACGATTCATTGCGACCGGCCGTTCAACAAATCTCTCTCCTTTCGTCTTCTTCGCGTAACAGATCAGCGATCAAACGCACTGTCTGCCGGTCAGCCACCGAACTCTGCATCAGCTGTTTGCGTCTTAATTCCTAGCACAGTCGCTCACGCAGCTTCTCAGCCGAAATGCAGGCACAGAACGCTGCCTCCGACAGGATCTTTTGCTCAGCAGCTGCAAATAGAATTAAAAGGTAAAAGTTAAGGTAGCCCATACTCGATTACCGAGCGTAGGGTTCCGGAGCTGATCCCGGTTCTTGGCAGTCAGCCTGCAGGTGACGTGGTCACGTGAATCATAATCCCGACGGTAGGCTGCCATTACTTTCCGCCAGGCCTGCAGTTACCCCGCAACCCTTAAGAGGGCTGCTACCAATTTGCTGCTTGGTGAACAGAGGCACGATGGGTGTGAATAGTTTGCCTAAGACTGTTACCCGACAGCGTCGCGACTGCGATTTGAACCCGGGCCCTTCTGCGCCTGAGTCCAGCAGCACGGTAACCACTCGGCTACCGAGCCACCCAATATAATTATTGTGTGATATTAAATGAATGACTGAATGGACCAGGGCCTAAAAAACTCTGAAATTTCGAAGCACGTGCATGTATAGGCCTACAGAAAAATCTCGATTTTATAAATAAAAACGTAAGATTAGTAATCCGGACCCCTTTTCAGAAATTAA
>Ga0126325_10000589_pt1 | contig 9999 bp, 8 predicted proteins | sample InaspJWI14metaG_FD_94487 | JGI IMG/M metagenome (GOLD analysis project Ga0126325, IMG submission 94487) | Marine gutless worms symbiont microbial communities from Oahu, Hawaii - Inanidrilus sp. 1 OAHU.JWI-14 metaG | ecosystem: Host-associated > Annelida > Digestive system > Unclassified | place...
ACGTTATAGCTTAGGGCGCTATAATAGCTGCCACTGACCGAACGATGAATATACACCCGTTTAACGTCCCTTTGTCCGGGACTACCCGGGTGAGCCGGTACCAGAAAGGTAAAACCAATCTGGATTTTACTGAAGCAAGAGACAGTGAGTGGCAGTGGAATCCAGCTGGGCCATATGCAAGTCTGCACCTCGCTCCAGACAGATAACCACGCCAGCACCCCACCACTCACCACATAATAATAACGTGAAATTGGCTGCCGCGCCAGGAGGGGGGTGACTGGCCCCAGCTCCCCCCCCTCCGCTAGATCTGCCCCTGCGACCATCGCCTTACGTAGGCAGGCTCTGCTCTGTTGGCGTTCTGCATTGGCAACTTGTGATCTTTGTAGCTGTTTGTGTATATGGAAAACTTGCGGCCGACGGTTAAGCTCTCCACTGCAGTGTTGGTTGAAACGTATGGCCGTGAGTAACAGTGCAACTAGGTCGTTGGTTGGTTGGAGTCGAGTTTAACGCCCCACTCGACACAGTATAGGTCATTTCGGAGGCGGTAGCGTTGTTTTTAATCGGAACTCTGTGTCGGGCCTCCTCCGTTGGTTCTCGCTACCCGCTGTTGCTGCCGTATGTCGTCCGCGGCTGTCGATAGCTCCTGCCCGTTGCGGTCGGGCGCTCAGCGTCAAACCCGCCGCTGTGTCGATCGATGGGACAGACAGACGGCCGGACACACGACCGTTTCATAGATGCTGCTCAGCATGCGGGCGATGCCGCGTCTGTGGTGTGGGGCCTTGCTGTTTGGCATGATCGGTGTGCTCTGTTTGGTGGTCAGTGTCGAGATAAACGTGTTCGTTTGGTTGTCAGGGGCCCGATTAACAAAATATCTTACGATAATGCCAAAGTTTCGATCAACTTACGACGGACGTCTAATTTATAAAACATCTTATACAATGAATGGAAAGCTTTTCATAGGCCTAGGTAAGATTCACGTGCAAAATCGTAATATCGTCGGAGATAGTGCTCGCGAACTAGCCGACGATATTCCTGGGAGAAATTTCAGCAAGTTTCAGTCACTATCGTAAGTCGATCTTACGATAAACTTGAGATAATCTTATCAATGAATCGTAAGATATTTTGTAAATGGGGCTCCTGGACCACACCTTGGCTCCGTACCTGGATGTATCAACACTCACTTCCACCTGGCTGCTGCTGCTGTTGACTGACTGGATGAGCTGGGGATGGAGATGTAGCTGCGGTGATCGTGCTCTGTGTTGTCGGTCAGCTGACGACAACATGGGCACGTGTGATCGGCGTAAATACAGCAGTACGCGTGCGTGTGTTCGCTCGTTCATGCGTATCAAACACTCACTCTTCGCTGTTTGCGACAGCGATAACCAGCCTCATTAAACGTTGCTGCCATGTTTGTTGAAGTCTCTGCCACTCAGTGCAGCGTTGTGTTTCACTGTTAGCAGATTAGTCAGCGTTTATTCCAGGTATCATTTTTTGGAGGAGGAGGGAATCCCACCCGCCCAGAAAAATCTTACAATCTCCCAACGACTACCAAATTGTGTGCACTGATTCTTTTTCCACCGGGACAGTGAATTACCAGTAGGCCTATATCACGGAAACTTTCTTTCAGCGGGCAATAAACACAGGAAATTATTCGTCATTAAGCAATCAAAAATGTGTAAATTTTGGTCTAAAATGCACGAAAATACGAGTGACGTAGCTCCCTTGTTTTTGGAGATATCCGAATATACTTTTTCTGTGTAAGATAGGTTGAATGAAGGCTGTGTGTCAAAAAACCGTTCGATCATGTCGAACTCCGGATTATGACGCAGACACAGGGCCATAGTATCGCGCTAGGACAGCGTCGCGCGGGAAAAAGTAATGCAATATCATTAATTAATAGTCGTCGAGGCTCAAACTTTTAATCTAAATTTACACCTTTGTTGTAATTATGCATAGATGAATAATTGGACGTTTTCATTTGATCTTTTGCGCCACAAGCAGTTAATTAAACTTGTTTATCATCATTGGTCTTTATTAAAAGTTGGCGTATACGTAACTTATGACAAGAATGAGTAAAAGCTATAATAGAATGAATAATAGCTATCGTTAATACGAAGATTTCTACAAGATACGAATAGTAAATCAGTCATTCAAGTCAGTAGTCTTATCGATTAAAACCCTACGATCAGTTAATTTAATAACATATCAATTTCAAGCATTCTTGTCCTGGTGTTCTAAAACAAGTGAAACTTGTAGTAAATAAGTAAGTAAATATAATTTATAAACGCACACAATGGTCAGCAAAGCCGAATCTGAGGCATGGAGCGGACTTGTCAGCATCAAACATAACGTTAACACGGTAGCAGGGTTTAACAGAGCTGATTTCGTTTAAACAAATAGTAAATTTATTGATTCGTGCATGCCTGCGAGTAATCAAAATGCAAAAATAATAAATATTCTAGATAAACAAATGGCGGCGAAAGTTGGTTTTTGATTAGGATTTTTTTTTGTAAAAACGTTGCCGTTCAACAGCAGTTAACAAAACTATTATGGCTGACGCTGGAAATAGTAGTAGAGAAAAAGTGTTACGAGAATATACCAAGTTACCTGACAGCGACACTAACGCAGCGACAGTATTGGTAGATACGCACGGTTTTCATCACAGAAGTTTTCACTTGAGTTTTATACTTTGTGTTCTACTTTTTGTTTTATCACTTTGAGTTTCTACTTAGTTGCAAAGTGGCACAAAGAGGCCTTTTCAGGTCAGGAGAATGAAGAAGAAGAAGCACGTTGTCATTAAAATACTTTTGCGCTAACGAAGTGTATGTTGTACGGGAAAACGCTTAAACTTCTGCTTATCTTGCTCTATACGTCACGATGTCATCCCCCTTTTGCAAGATGTATGATTTCACAGATGCATTCTAAAATAATGTGGGACACTAGATAGAGAAATATCGCATTCTTTATGGTTTGAGCTTCACAGTGTAGAACAGATCGTCCTATTTTTGATATAGAGCATTGGCCATCACTGCCTCAGTACTGCAGTGACATTTTGGCCCAGCTAAACAAGGACTGAAAATTATTATTTTACTGAATGTGCTGAAAAATCAATATTCCATCAGTTTGATGGTACCAGTCTGTGCCAGTCCGACCGCTTTTCTTACATTTTCATGTGGCTCCCATGTTGGTAATTAAAAATATTTCAGAGTAGGGTAATCGTTGAGTGTCAGTTGTTGTGCATTGTAGATCGTAGGTGCTCCAGGAGTCGGGAAGCACCAAATTGCCCGAGCTCTCCTTGCCGCGGAATCAGCTTTTAGTCTTAACATGTTTGTTGCCATTTACTTGATATTTTTCTATAGTTTTGTATTTATGCTGGTTACTGTTACTCTTTGATGCAGAGCTGTTGTTACATTTGAACAAAACTTTCAGTATTTAGTAAGGGTATTTTTGTCATTCTGTAAAGTCATGAATGTGACACACAGCTATAAATGTACTGTGAATTCATCTACTTATACTCAAAGGCGGATTAACCATAATCCCCATTATGACATGGCATGGACCTCCCATCGCCACCGGCTCCCCAGTCTGGATTCATTTTGGCATCGGCGCTGGCTTATTTTATTATGCTATTCGACTGTTGTGATCTTGTACAACATGTTTAGCTGAGTTCATTGTACACGATGAGAAAAAATTAGCAAATGTGTCATTTACAGTTCATGATGATTTGATCAAACAGCATATATGGGGATGGGGCCCCACCCCCTCTTTCCCACACCACAGGATTTGGTTAGGGGCCTCCCGCAAGCTTAATCCGGCCCTGCTTGTCCTTATTAGTGTAGGGGGCTATGTTGCAGTGCAACAAGTGTGTGTCGCAAGATGTGTCTAATAATGATGAAGTAATATGTCAATGGGTGGCTCGGTAGCCGAGTAGTTAGCGTGCTGGACTCAGTTGCAGAAGGGCCTGGTTCAAGTCACAGCTGCGATGCTGTCGGGTAACAGTCTTAGGCAATCTGTCCACACCCATCGTGCCTCTGTTCACCAAGCAGCGAAATTGGTAGCAGCCCTCTTAAGGGTTGCGAGGTTGGCGGAAAGTAATGGCAGCCTACCGCTTGGTTTATGACTCACGTCACCTCCAGGCTGACTGCCAAGAACTGGGATCAGCTCCGGAACCCTAAGCTCGTTAATTGAGTGTGGGCTACCTTTTTTAATATGTCAATCTCCGCACTGCTTATTGTATTTGTTGCAGACGGCTGTGTACAAAGTTGCCACTGCCTGAGTCTGGTGATGCCGACCGACCTTCCATCGACTTTATCATAATGATGATCGATCTGTCCAACAGAGAAAGGTTCATTCCTTTTTTATTTATACCGTTAGTTCCTTAATTAATTATTAGTGGCAAACACACACACATACACAACCATTTAGCAACCTATGTCCAGGATTACCTGGGCGAGCCGGTACCAGAAAGGTAAAACCAATCTGGATTTTACTGAAACAAGAGACAGTGAGTGGCAGTGGCACCAGCTGGGCCATATGCAAGTCTGCATCTCGCTGCAAGACAGATAACCACGCCAGCACCCCACCACTCAGTTGTTTACAGGCCGGATGCCCTTCCTGCCGCCCAACCAACAGCGTCAAAGCACTGAAGGCAGCAGTTAAATTTTGTTAATTGTTTAACTTGTGTCGGAAAACTGAGCTGTGCTAAAACGGCTGAACAGTTAACAGTATGTTATCCTTTGTTTCATTAGTTACTAGCAGCGAAAGCAAAATTTGTTATAGTTTTCATCATATTATAGCAATTTATTAGTATTTGTGTGTGGTGAAACTTTTAATGGTGTTCAGTTTACTGACATGCTATCAGATTGCCTACAAGCATGTACACATGCATCTATGCACCACAGTATTGTTTATGCTTCCAAAGTTACGACCTTATGGCACCGTATAAATCTGTTCATCATCATTATTATTGGTAGAATATGATCCCAAAGAATGACGAAAATTAGATTGATTACAAAATACAACATAATTAGCTGGAATGACCTGCCACCTCATCAACAAAGCAGTGATGAAGCTGTGAGAGAATTCTCAACGAGTTGGAAATCCCGGACGTAAGCAGTTTATTGCTTCAGTGATGTTTGAGCCAAAAAAATAAGCACTTATTTTAGGCAGCATGTTGACGATGGACATCTTGTCCGAGCTGTAGCATACTAGTCCAGCTGATGCTGTGATATATTGATGAAATCACTTTAGTACAAATGTGACTTGAATGTGTCCAGTTGTCTGATGCTGACTTAATTTGTGAAACGCGAAACTGACAACATTTGTGAAATGCGCTTTTCGATGCTCTGCACCAGCTGTCTGGAACTCACTACCGCAAACTGTTCTCAGTAGTCACTCTGTTGCAGTTTTTAAGCTTAGGCTTAAGACATTTCTCTTCTCCCAGGCTTTCTCTTCTTTCTCTGCTCACTAACACGCTGCCTGACCCCAGCGCTTCTGAAGTTACAACCTTACGGCGCTATACAAATCTGTTTATTGTTATTGTTATTAGTGATGTTTCGTTGCAGTTACATGACAGTGAAGGAGTCACTTCGCGCCATCGATGTCGGATTTTTCGTCGGCAAACTGTGCTTCCTTCTCACAGAAGGTGACAGCTGTAACGTTTGTTTTTAGTCGTGTCACTTGTTGACTTGTTGTGCCTTCAGTGCTTGACGCTGTTGGTTGGGCGGCAGGAAGGGCATCCGGCCTGTAAAAAACTGAGTGGTGGGTTACTGGCATGGCTATCAGTCTGTAGCGAGGTGCAGACTTGCATATGACCCAGCTGATGCCACTGCCACTCACTGTCTCTTGCTTCAGTAAAATCCAGATTGGTTTTACCTTTCTGGTACCGGCTCACTTGGGTAGTCCCAGAAAAAGGGCCGTTAAATGGGTGTGTGTGTATTTGTGTTGTGTCAGTTTGTTGATTGAACACACCTTTCGTTGATCGTTACGTTTCACTAAGTTTAAAGCTTACAGGTGTTTAAGTCATAGTGAGTACCTGCACTGAAGGGCCAACATACCTCAGTGTGTTATATTTCACAGAATGTTGAAGGTAAAGTCGAAATGAAATGATAATGACTTTGCTGTGGAATACGTAGATTAGCTTGTAATTGAAAAATGAAATTTTGTCATGTTGAAAATTGTAACATAAATTTCAGAGAGTTCATAATTTATTAGCTGGGTCGTGCAACGACTGAAGTCTGTTTTGGACATCACACTTGCCTGTGGCACTCGCCACCAAGCACTACTCATCTGTAACAATCAAATCTGAACCACAACGATTCAAGTTATGATTCGAATATCTTCTGAAATTTGATTTAAAAGTTAACAAGTAGATTCTGACTTACGATGTTTGCAATATGAGTATCTTTTTAAAATTTGTGATTTGATTTGAGCGAGAGTAATTTATCAGATTTGATGTTGGATATTCTTTGAGATTTAATGGCTCATGATTTGGGATATTGTAAAAGCCTTTTCCGTGTCATTGATTGTGAGTCCGTTCTTAGACTTCGTGAGGAAGAAGCAGTATAATGTTAACTGCTGTTTGAACGATTTTTTTGTCTGCAGCAACATTAACGTCTGGAACCGGTTACCAGCTCATGTCATGAACAGTGACCGTGTCGCAGTATTTATGCATAGACTGGCATGTGTAAACCTATAGTTAATTTATGCTCTTAGGGCACTTGTTAGTGTTGTTTAAAGGCAATCTCTGTGTCCTGCTTGTTTTCATTTTTCAGCTAATAAATGACGATGATGATGATGGTGCTATAGGGAAGGAAAGTGTGCCGATACAACTGGCACAGTGCCGGTTTCCTGGGCCGACCATTTCCAGTGCTAAAATATAAATATATTTTTTTTTAAATAAAATATACGGTAGCAGTTTTATAAAACATCACTCGGAATCTGGTATGGTTTGAAATTACCCAAAATGCTGATTGCGGTTTCTGTTGTGTCATTTATTATAAGTTTCGGCACACTGTCATTCCCTATGACTTCTCAATGCCTTCAGTGCTTTGACGCTGTTGGTTGGGCGGCAGGAAGGGCATCCGGCCTGTAAAAAACTGAGTGGTGGGGTGCTGGCGTGGTTATCTGTCTGGAGCAAGGTGCAAACTTGCATACAGCCCAGCTGATGCCACTGCCACTCACTGTCTCTTGCTTCAGTGAAATCCAGATCGGTTTTACCTTTCTGGTACCGGCTCACCCGGGTAGTCCCGACGTGTGTATGTATGTATGTGTGTGTAACGTTGGCACAGTGTACAACAGTGGTCGTGCCAGTGTGAACGTGGACACAGTCATTGAGCTGGCCAACACCTGCACAGCTCCATACTTCTGCTGCAACCTTCAGGTACCAGAGCGTCACTTTACTGTGAACCACAGGGCACTACACACACACACACATGTCCATTTAACGGCCCTTTATCCGGGTCTACATGGGTGAGCCGGTACCAGAAAGGTAAAACCAATCAGGATTTTACTGGAGCAAGAGACAGTGAGTGGCAGTGGCATCAGCTGGGCCATACGCAAGTCTGCACCTCGCTCCAGACAGATAACCACGTCAGCACCCTCCCACTCGCGAACAAACCCAGAGCCACCGATATGGTGATAATCGCAAGATGGCCGCTAAGAAATAACCTTAACATTTGATGGGTGCATCTTTTGCATACTGAAATTACAGCAGACAGCATGTCATTGGTGATCTCAGACGACCTGCTTCGGCGTAACCAATCGCAGCATAGCTGCTTCGCTGTGATTGGTTAGACAGGAATAAGCTAATAATAACTCAGGCAGTCCGCCATCTTGCGATTACGACTGTTGGTGACATGATTTGCTGCAGTTGGGATTGCCCGTCGTGTATCTAGATATTTATGTATTCTGATTCTATGTCTATGATGTGAACAGTGCTTCAGGCGTTGCAGTAGTGTTGGATATTTTCCCAAGTGGGGGAAGTTCTTGTTCGGGGATTGGCAGACTTAAGCCACTGGAAAATGATATTTAGCAGATTTGCCTGTTAGTAATTGCAGTCATTGTCATTAGTGATCATACGGCTTATGTCTGTACGTAGCGGTAGGTTTCCACTGTGTGTGTGTGTCAGGACATGGCAGAACTGCGTGGTGTGGCAGAGCAGCTGGTGAATCAACTGGTTCTGGGCAGTGGTAGAGGCAAGGTCAGTCATCTACAGTACGCTGCTGTCCGGCCTACGTCAAGCCGCTTCCTCGTCACTGCAGCCAACTCAACGTCGTCATTCAGTCTGCCTCCGACTCTCACCCCGGGGAACACCGACTCTAACCAGCCTGTTCACTGAAGGCATTACGTTTTCAGCCTGTGCGTCCGTGTGTGCGTGCGAAGGCACGCGGAACGAAATTGCGCCGCTGCAGTCGGCACAGTGCCGATTCCCTGGGCTGGCCATTTCCAGTGCTGAGATATTGATATATTTTCCAAATAGAATATGCGGAGGCAGTTTTATTAGACAGCACTCGTAAACTATTATGGTTTGAAATTACCAGAATGCTGATAGCAGTTTATGAAAAAAATTCATGTGTTATTTGTTGTCATTTTCGGCACACTTTCGTTCCCTATTCTCTGACCCGATCGCTGTTGGTTTCTAGTACTGGTGTTAGTTCCGCGCATCGGTATCGTCGGTTATTCTCGGTACTTCCTGCCAGGGGGGTCTGCAGGATTTTGGTTAGGGGGTCAGTGCCCTGTTGCTGCCTGAAGCGAAGAAAATTTAGAAAATTTGACTACGAAATGGTGCATTCTGAAGTATATCTGAATAAATATGTGGTCAGCATAGCGCCGTTCTCTACACCAGCCTGCCCTGATTGCTCTCAAGGCATTCCGAAAATTGCTGTTATTTGCATGTTTTCGCTTTTTAATTTTTCATCCATTTTTCCAGGTTGGGGTCAGCTGACCCCATTTGCCCCTATGTGCGGACGCCCATACTACCCGCATAGTATGCAGAGCAAGGTTCGTGCATTTGTCTGTCTGTCCGTCCGTCTGTCGCAAACTTTGCTACTGTGGACTGGCCGGCGGAGATATCTATGGACTGGCCGGTGGAGACTGGCCGGCGGAGTGAATGAGGGCAGCGCCCTTTTGTTGGCATACGTTGTAGCCGAACACAGATTTGTTCATTTTGCAGTAACCACTGCGTAATTTTTGTAATTAAGGCGGCGAATTCCATCCTGTTCGTATTGTAGTCCGGAACTCAAACAGGTTAGAGCTGTGTCGGCAGGGTGGGAATTACCAAATCTGAAGTGGGGGGATCAGAGTCGCCACAACCTATGACTAGGCATAATTCGATAGCTTTCCAGAATAGGATCGGCGATTGTCGTGCACAAGAAATGGCATCATTTTGTCATCATTATCAATATTTTTTTCATTTGTTTGATAACAAATTAATCATAATGCAGTGTGAAACTCTACTAAGGCTTAGTATAGAAGAAGTGAATTTCACAAGCGTACGGAAAACAAACATTGCGCTGTCTGGTCTAAAAGCTAAACAGCTGCAGTGAACTACTACAGTGTGTAAGAACTGTGTCTGACACACAAAAAGGTAGAACATGTAATTATGTGTGTTGTGTTTTTGTCTGTGTATATTGCGAAACAGAACTTCGCTTACAGTTTGTTGGAAACCTTGTTCACATCATTTTCATGCACCGTGTTTTTTGTTCACCTGCACTGAATAAGTTGAAACTGTCGTCAGATGTAGAATGTTTACTTGACTCGTTGTTGTCAAATGTTTTTTGCTGTGCAACGCTAATCACGCTATGCTAGTGCTGTGTATGCTGTCGTCTTGTGAGCATCTGTCTGTCTGTCTGTCCGTTATAAGCCGGTAGTACAGATGTTGGTTGGTGGCGTGGCACAGTGGTAGAACGTCGGTCTCTGACTGGCGAACTTTCCCTGTCCTGCGCTCGACCTGCAGCTGATGGGTGACCACTATTGTGGGTAAAACATCCGCTACAGGTC
>Ga0126325_10000590_pt1 | contig 9997 bp, 9 predicted proteins | sample InaspJWI14metaG_FD_94487 | JGI IMG/M metagenome (GOLD analysis project Ga0126325, IMG submission 94487) | Marine gutless worms symbiont microbial communities from Oahu, Hawaii - Inanidrilus sp. 1 OAHU.JWI-14 metaG | ecosystem: Host-associated > Annelida > Digestive system > Unclassified | place...
TTATCCTGGTTCATGGGTGGTGTATCCTTTCCTTTTTAGTGTGGCCGGTTGACTGCTGCTAACAATCTACCGGTGGATACACCGCCTTTTCCTTTAAACACAACTTTTAAATATAACTCGGATGCGCCAGGGGAAAATCTCCAGGCGTTTTTAAAATAGTTTTGTGATTTAACATAGTAATACCTCTCGGACCGACGAGTAACGCGGTCAAATCGATTTTGGAAAAATATCATTGCGTTATCTTGATTTAGTTGCTTTTCCGGCTTGTAAAGTACTTCCATACGTCGACGATATCTAACACCAACGATATGACAATAGAAATTGACAATATGATTAAATAGCTTTTGAAAATGTCTCTCGCGGATGGAATCTCGATCAGCACATAAACAAGTAACGGAATCCATAAGATATGACCCAAACCGAGGATTTTTTCAAATCCGAATTTTGAATAAAGGCCCATAATTAGCATTGCCGAGAGCATGAAAGTCACAAAAATGACTTTCGCCAAAGGCTCATTCCAGAATCCAACACTTGCAATATTGACCATCGCTAGTAAGAGCACCCAGACAGGTACCCAGACCGGCTGCTGTATCAACTCAATAAAAAATCTAAATGGATTTCTCATCAGTATTAGCTCCTAACGCTTGTGCTAACATTTTTACTATGGACCGTCCGCGGCCCTAGAACATAACTCTTCATCTCGTTGTTCGGCCTAGTATGTGCGGCCTTCATTCTATAGTTATCATAATTTTGTACCGATTGGGTTACAATGATCAGCTGTGTGGGGGCAGGTTTTAAACCCGCCCGCAAGGCTATTCGATGAACAACAACAGATTTTTACGGAACATATTTTTGACAATCACTAAAATTCCCGCCTACCCTCCATTATTCTTCTCAATTACATGGATTCCCCATGCGTGTAACAGGTTCAGGAAAATGAAAATGGGCACTACGATACTCGGGGCGAGGATCATCGGGAACTCAAAAATGAAGACGAAACCCGGGTCGTTCATCCAATATATCATGGGAACAAACGTGGGTAGGATGATCAACGCGAAGCCCACAAGGTTCCAGGCTATCAAGAAGCGAGAGCCGACAGCCTTTCGCAACAGCAGCCACCCTAATACGAGGGCAGAGAGGCCAAAGAGGAAGTCCGGTATGCCGACCCAGAAAACGAACCGGGAGGTGACTTCGCCTCGGATCCCTTTCATAATTCCGCCCAGGGCTCCAATGCGAAGAGCTTGGAAAAAGATAAACCAATGCCCCGGTGTACTCGAGGCGATGCCGCGCAGGCCACTTCGGAGCGTACCGGAGAAGAAGAAAGCGGCAATCGACAGTATGACGGGTACGAATGCCTGCCACAGCAGCGATACGTGAGGCATTAGTGCGACATGCGTCCCCCTGAATCCCATTCCAACAGCAATCAGTGTCCACACGAGAAAAGTCAGGAGCAAAATGTAAACACTGCGCGCTTCTGCAGCATTGATCGATTCATCCGACCTAGCTTTGTGTGTGATCGCTATACAGAAGACAATAACGAAAGCAACGAACATGGGAAGTATCGATAGTTTCATCGTTGTTTCCTTCTGTGGATGTAAAAATGCAGCCAGGCCAGATTATTATGCAATCCACAATGAACTACCCCGCTGCAAGCAATGAGGCATCTAGCGGAATATTTATAATCGCCCCAAGGGACAGGGAATTAAATTTTTACTTGCCTCAGGAGGATTTGTCCGCTTCCGGCTGATTTACCCAGGATTACTAGTGACCAGGCCAGCGGAGATCAGACGGTACGTCGTAAGTCTGCACTCAAGGACAGTCTGCGCCCTTGAATTTTTAGACGTCAATTACCATATCGGATCTCGGGCGGGCGCAGCAGAGGAGCACCTGGCCCGGATAAGGAGGATCCAGAGGTTCGAAGAGATAGTCGACTTTGCCTTTCACAAGCTCGTACTGGCAAGAGTGACAAATACCGGAGCGGCAACTAAAGTCCGGAAAGACTCCCTGATCTTCGGCAAAATCGAGTAGGTTCTCATATTCGGGATCCCATTTAGCGGTAATCCCGGACTCTGAAAAGACAATTTCATAAGCCTTCTCTTCCGCTGCCTTTTTATTTTTGCGGCGCCTGGGCCGGGTACCCTCCTGCAACAGGGCTGCAGGGCCGAAGAGCTCGAAACGGATCCGGCTTTCCGGTACACCCCATTCCCACAAACCCTTCATCATGGAATTCATAAAAGGCGGCGGACCACAAAGGTAATAGTCCATGTCCTTGTTTGGCAAAAGTTCTTTCAGAAGATCATCGCTTACATGGCCGGTGCTGTCATAATCCCGGCCCTTGACATCTTCGGGCCGGGGCTGGCTGTATCTGATGTGCACCGTGATGTTATCGTTTTCCGCCGCGGCACGGCGCATGTGCTTGCACATGGCATGGTGAATGCCGTTGCGCGTGCCATGAACAAACCAGGTCGGTCTGTTTTTACCGGAATCGACGATGGCGTTGAGCATGCTGATCATGGGAGTCAGCCCCACCCCGCCGCTGATCAGAGCTACCGGAGTTTTCTCCTGTGGATTGAGGAAGAAGTCGCCGCGTGACGCCGCCACCTGCAGCCGGGTGCCGGGTTCGACCAGATCATGAAAATAGTTGGAACCGGAAATAATCTCGGGATCTTCGGATGGTTCTTCCCGTTTAATGGTGACCCGGTAATATTCGGCGTGGCAGGGGCACTCCGAAAGAGAATAATTACGGATAACCGGTTTGGGATGTCCAGGGATGCTTAGCCTGAAAGTAAGAAACTGGCCCGGCATATAGATCGGCAATGGCTCCCCGTCTTCCGGCACTAGGTAAAATGATTTAATGGTCTGGCTTTCCGACACCTTCCGATCGACAATGAAGTTCCGGAATCCCTTCCAGGCCCTTTCCGGCGTTTTGCGCTTTTTACCCTTTTCCCCAGCAGAAACCAGGATCTCTTCGAACACGCGGCTCCAATCGGGCGGAAGCGCAGGGATGCGCAAAAGCCGGCGAATTTTTTCCTGATTGTAGTAATCGAAGAAATAAAGGCGGGCTAATTCCCACACCGTTATTTTTTCCGGTCCGATTTGAATACGCTCGATTGAGTCACCGGCGCCCACTTCGCCCACTTCCAAAACCCGGAAGTAAAATCCCAGCCGGCCGCTGGTTATAAACTGCCGGGAAAAACCAGGCAAATCCATCTTCATCTCCAGCTTGAAACAGGGCAGGCGGGGTTGAGTCACCTCGAGCAAGGCGCCGCCGATCCGAAAGACATCGCCGATGTGAATCTGATCATCCGGCATACCTTCGACGGTGAGGTTTTCGCCGAAGTGACCATAGCCGAGATCCTCCCGATCAAGCGCCTGCTGCCAGTAGCGAATGTTATCAAGATCGTAGACATATACGGCCTTGTAAACGCCACCATGCACCGTGAGATCTGCTTGGCCATCGCCGTCCAGATTGAGCTTGCGCACCATGACCCGGCTGGTCACAGGTTCATTGTAGATCCCGGTGCTCACCCTGCGTCCCAGATGGTCCACCGTCTTGGGCATGGATACGTTCACCGATACTAGTTTCATGGCTCCCCTTCCTTTTTCGCTTTGCCTCTATCTCCTCGATAGACCGGTGAAAGATATAACGCACCAGGTTATTAACGTATATTATTCGCCGGGGAGAGATTTTGTCCAGCCTTACCCAACAACACTTCGGCCTTAGAATATTAATGAAATAAAGCTGAATTGAAATGGGCTTTCTGTCAGATGCTGGTAGGAGAAAATTAGGGACCTTGGCTTCGTTCTTAATCGTCGAACTTCATCAGCTTTACTTGAACTTGCTCCGCAATCTCATGCATGCAAATTCATCAAAGAATGTTAGAACTTTAGTGGGAGGACTCTGGATTATCCTTTCATACTTCAATATATCCACATCAAAATCCAACTGATCAAATTGGAAATTATGCACGCATAATATTATGTCAATGCGTATTTTGTTTGCCAATCATAATTTCAACTTATAAATTCCAACCTGTGCAGAGCCCTTTGTTGTACCCTAAACCCTCATAATTCCTCTCCAAAGGCTTCGATCTTCCCCATATAATGTTAACCTGCAAACCTGTAACACATTTTTCACATTCTGTGACGGCATATTGGGTTATTTAGATTGAAATACTAATTGACACCATATTCCTGTGCTGTTAAGGGATTAAAAGACAGGATCATAAGCCTACAATTTCGTATTTATTCCCATCCAACCCTATTAACGACGATTCCCTACTTTTTAAAAGACATCAGCAGGGAAAGAGAACTTTGTTGCGATTCTTATGCTGTAACCGCAAATCCGAAGATAGTTCATTAATTGGCCCATTCGTAAAAATGGCGTGACCGGTTTAGAAAGGAAGATTTGATAATGACCAGTAAATATCAAAGTTTTGGACTTGAAGATAAAGTCGCGATCGTCACCGGCGCCTCCCAGGGAATCGGTCGTACTCTGGCCATCGCACTGGCGGAAGCCGGTGCTCATAGCGCCCTGGCCAGTCGAAACCAATCGGCTTTGAACGAGGTGGCGGCGGAGATTGAATCATTGGGCCGTCAAGCACTGGTTGTACCTACCGATGTTACAGATGTCTCCCAGATTCGCAGCATGGTCGGCAAGGTTCAGGCCCATTTTGGGAAGATTGATATTTTAATCAACAACGCGGCCTGGACCGTCACGGGCGATGCGCTTGAGATCTCAGAAGAGGAATGGGACCGGACGCTGGATAGTTGCCTTAAATCCGTCTTTTTCCTGTGCCAGGCGGTTGCGCCGATGATGATTGCACAAGGAAATGGACACATCGTAAATATAGGATCTACCTTCGGCGAGGTTACGTTTAAAACGCGCAGTGTTTATGCGGTGGCAAAGGCCGGGGTCCATCACCTTACCAGAGCCCTGGCCAACGAGTGGTCAGCCAAAGGTGTGCGTGTAAATGCCATCGGCCCGTGTCTCACCGAAACGCCCTCGCGTCGCGAAGTCTTTGAACGGCCAGGATTAAAGGAATGGGTTACCGGTCAAATGCTTCCGATTGAGCGCTGGGCTCAGCCTGAGGATCTTATCGGAGCCACCTTATTTTTATGTAGCTCCCTGTCGGATATGGTTGTCGGTCACGTCTTAATGGTAGATGGTGGCTGGATAATTCATTAATGAGGAGATGAACAGTAGGCATTCAGCCTGTTATTTGCGTTGCGGTTGTCCGCGACGAAATGATTACAGAAATAGGATAGAAAGGAGGAAGGAAAGTATGAAAAGCATAAGGATAAAAAGATCTTGGTATGTACTGACCATCTTCGCGGTGGTAATATCACTTGCTCTTGTGACCTCCGGTTGGAGTAAAGAAAAAGAACCGGCAAGCGGTCCCCGCAACATCATCCGCTTCACGTTCGCCCCTGATCCTGTGTGGGACTACTTGCAGGACTCGGGAATAAGGGAAGAGATGGAAAAAGCGTCCGGCGTCCGCATCCTTGCCGCCCCAACCTGGGATGAGTTTGGCATCTATGCCGGCGGCCATGCCGATATCGTGTCGGTGGGGTCTTTCGAGGTGCCCCTGCTCGAGGTCGAATCCAAGCGCAAGGCGGTCGTCTTCGGGAAATATAATATGACCCGGGCGGTGCTTGCGACTGCAACTGACAACCCCTATAAAACCCTGGCAGATATTCCCAAAGGTTCTAAGATCGCAATCTACAACACCGTGGGCCCGACCCTGCTCTGGGGTGTGATTGTCAAGGATTTGCACAACCTCTCCTACCGGGCCGACGGCGGAGACTATGATCTTGTTCTGGCCGACATCACCAACACAGCTCAGCTGGCAGCCAACAAAGAAGTCAAGGCTGCCCAGATCCTGCCCGATTTTTCGGTCCCCCAATTGATGGGCGGTAAAGTCAAAATTCTCTATGGCGGACGAACCGGACCGGACCTGATCGGTGAGATCGTCGGAGGACGGTATGAGGGCCCAATGACCAATATCTTCATGGCTCGTGAGGAATGGTACGACGAACACATCGAAGAGGTTAATTTTTTCCTTAAACTCTGGCAGCGCGGCCTCGATGAATGGCAGGCCAAAAAGGACTTGATCATCGAAAGCTATCCCCAGCACTTCGCGGTACAGACACCCGAAGAGATCAAGTTCATGAAAGACTACCTCAAGGCGCATGACTGGTTCGCCAAGGACGTGTACTTGACCCAGGACTGGATCAACAAGGAGACGAGACTTTTCGATTTGATGCGTAAAGCCGGTTTTATGGGCAAAGATGAAAAGAATCCGCGCTTTGAAGTTCATACCCCGTGATCGTCTTCATGGCAATACCAGCAACTAACGAAGATGAGATTCAGAAAATCGGGACCACGCAGTTCGCCTCCAGCCGCCGCTGGTGGCGAATTGCGACGGTTGCCCTTGGGTGGCTTGCGTTCCTGATTCTCTGGCAGTTGATGTCAGGGCTTGCAGGAGAGGTTCGACTCCCGGGACCGCTGAAAGTCGGCGGGAAGATGTGGGATATTCTCAAGTCGGGGGCTTTCCTCGAAGATTTCATTGCCAGCGTCCTCAAGGTCATCTGCGGCTTTCTTGTTTCCATGGCAATCGGTGGACCGATCGGATTCCTGATGGGCAGGAGCCGATACTGGAAAGCGTTCTTCAAAGACAGTGTCATGGTGGCCGGCAGCATCCCGGGATTAACATATGCAGTCATGGCACTGGTCATATTTGGCATTTCCCTGTGGGGTCCAATTCTCTCGGTTGCTCTGATTTCGATGCCGTACATTGCAATCAATGTCGCGGAAGGACTCGAAGGCGTAGATCGGCGTTTGATCCAGATGTCGCAGGTGTATCGAAGGAAGCCCCGAGATGTCTATCGGCATGTGTTGCTGCCGGCGATTCTCCCATTTGTCTTTGCCGGCGTACGGATGTCTTTTGCCCTCGCCTGGAAGGTCGAGCAGCTCACCGAAGTCTTCGGCTCATCCATGGGCGTCGGGTTTCGGATCCGGGAGTCCTTTCAAAAATTCTCCGCTACCGGTGTACTCGCCTGGGTACTGCTATTTATCGCCTTCATGCTCATAGTTGAGCGGGTAGTCTTGGTACGCATTGAGCGCTGGCTGTTCAGGTGGCGCGATCGGGAGGCGCTCTGATGACGTCCAATTCAACCGAATTGCACAGCCCGCAAATGTCGTCTGCAAAAAGCAGTCGCAGCCTGGGGGCATTGCTCACCTCAGTGGGCGGAGCCCGTGTGACATCTTACGCCATCGGTTTGATCGGCTGGATAATCCTTGCAGAAATCAAGGATCGGGTCCCTGGGCCCTGGAAGGTATTGAACTTTCTTTGGGCCGAATTAACCGGTGGATCCCATGGCGGTGTTTTGAGAGGAGAATGGGTCGAGCATCTGCTCTTTACGCTGCAAAGATTCGGAATAGGCTTGTTCATCGCCTTTCTGGCCGGCCTGACACTCGGGATTCTAATCGGATCATCACGTTATTTCCATGACTTAATGAATGATACCTTACTTGTCCTACTGGCACTTCCGGCGGTTATCTGGGCCTTTCTGACCGTCATCTGGTTCGGGTTGGGCTGGAAAGCTCCGGTGTGGACCGTTGCCCTGTCGGCGGCACCTTTTGTCGCGGTCAACGTTTCTCACGGTGTCAGAGCCATCACGCCGGAATTGCACTTGATGTCGACATCGTTCGCCGTGCCCCGGACCAAGCGCATACGGCATTTAGTCCTACCGGCACTCACAGGGCACATCTTCGCAGGACTCCGGTTCGCTGTGATCATCGGCTGGAACGGTGTCCTGCTGGCCGAATGGTTCGGATCGGCGGAGGGCGTCGGCTGGCGCACGCGCTACTGGTATGACGCCAATCGATATGAAGGCTTTGTCGGTTGGGTCGCCATGTTCATTATCTTCATCGTCCTGTTAGACCGATTCGTACTTACACCGCTTCAGAAGCACGCCTTCCGTTGGCGCGATATAAGAGATGTGGACGCAGGATCGGCTGCAGGTATAATTGAGATGTCGGAGAAAGATGAACCCGGTAAAGCTTGAAGCACTTCAAGCGAAAATATGCTTCTTCACATAAGAGGGTGCAAGTTATTTAACACGGGAGTCGAATTTTATCGACAACTTTCTAATTGCCTAAAATGCACTAAAATGTCCAAAGTGCCTAAAATTAAGGAATTCTGTCTATTTTAGTTGGATTCCCCCGCTACTATTAACGTTTAAGGGAGACAGGAAAAACCTTTAGGAATATGATCGAATAAAATATCACGCGCAAAGTTAATAATTAGAGAAATAATTTACGATTGCCCATTTAAAATAGAATCGATCGTGCTGAAAGCACGTACCACAATTTTAGGCAATTTAGGTATTTTGAATTTTAGGCATTTGTTGAGCGAAACTTTACACTGGATATACCGCATTGTATATTCATGCACACATTTCTGAGAGGAGCCAATAACAATAGGGGCTATGACAATATGGCAACCGTGAGCGTCAAAAACCTGGTAAAAATATTCCCCCCGCCGCGTTCCGGGAAACCGCCGGTCACGGCAATCAATGACATCAGCTTCGACCTCTCGGGACATGTTTTTGTCTCGATCGTTGGTCCGTCAGGGTGCGGCAAAAGCACACTTTTAAACATCCTTTCAGGCATCGAAAAGCCCTCGGCCGGAACGGTGATAGTGGATCAGGACGGCAAGCCGGCTCAAAAAGGGTATGTGTTCCAGGATCCCAGGCTGCTGCCGTGGCGAACCGTCATCCAAAACATGCTTTACGTTTCCGACCTACCTGAAAAAGAGGCTATTGAGAACGCTAAAGAACACCTGGCCATGGTCGGGTTATCCGGCGCCGACGACATGTACCCCGGACAGCTCTCTGGCGGCATGCAACAGCGCGTCGGTATTGCACGCGCCTTTTCAGTTGCGCCCGATATCCTGTTCATGGATGAGCCCTTCAGCCACCTCGACGCAATCACGGCCCGCTCACTGCGACTTCAGCTCCAGGAAATTTGGAACGAGACGCGCAAAACAGTGGTCTTCGTGACCCACGACGTGATCGAGGCGGTCCAACTCTCCGATCGAATCATCATTATGGAGCATAGCGGCAGCATATATGGAGATATCGAAATCGGCCTGCCCCATCCAAGGAAAGTTTCCGATCCCAAAGTGGCCCTAAGGCAAGCAGAAATCCTCGGTATATTCGAGTCCATGGTCGAGGAGGAGGAGGAGGAACTTGAGTAGAAAAGGTTCACATTGTTAATCTGCATACAAAATGACACTAATTTGCACGACTTATTTTTCTGAATGCATAGAGTCCACTATTCTTGCCGACACACTCATAATTTCTCTCCAAAAGGATGTTTTAGCTATCGATTAGATGCCGGGCTGCTTCATCTCCCGTTTCAAAAATCCTGGACGAAACTTTTCGTTTTTCGAGTTCCTTGCCCAGCTTCAGACGCAAAAAACCACTGCTTGTGTATCGTGAAACCTTGAGGTAGTACTTGTCTTCGACATATTTGACCAGATCCATATATTTGTCGATTATATCGTCATCCGCCACAAAGCGGTCGTAATTTACTATCGAATACACACGTTTACCCAACGGCTCCAACGTTCGGTCCACCGCCTCCTTGATCGCTGCAAGATCCTCTTCCGTTCGAACACGCATCCCTGCGAAATTCAAAAAGAGTGTGTTGGTTTCCGGATTGTAGCTTATCCGATCCTCAATGTGGATATCAAGGAAACGCTTGCGCAGCTCCATGGATTCCGGACGGAAAATCGTCGGATCCATTTCAACGGGATCTACCACCCGGGGTGCGAAAAAAAGCTTGTCCAAAATGTCGCGTTCAAGGTCGGAGATATAGTCAATAGTTGTGTATGAAGAAATTAGGCGGCAATCCGTTTTTCTTCGACACCATTGACAAATTTAACTCCTCTAATTACTTCTGCCAGGCGTTGCGGATGGTGAAGTCGAA
>Ga0126325_10000592_pt1 | contig 9996 bp, 6 predicted proteins | sample InaspJWI14metaG_FD_94487 | JGI IMG/M metagenome (GOLD analysis project Ga0126325, IMG submission 94487) | Marine gutless worms symbiont microbial communities from Oahu, Hawaii - Inanidrilus sp. 1 OAHU.JWI-14 metaG | ecosystem: Host-associated > Annelida > Digestive system > Unclassified | place...
ACTTAGTTATTATTACAATTGTAAGTGCATGCAAATTATAGCATTTGAGGGTGGGTAGGGGCCTCTAATAATGATCCTGCTCAGTGCCCCCACACACGTAAATCCGGCCCTTCCGGGCGGGCTTTGCTGTGCGTCTGTACGTGTGTGTGTCGTGTTGTGACAGGAATGCACGGCGCGGGGCTGACGCACGCGCTGTTCCTGCGCTCGACGTCGGCGCTGATCGAGCTGTTTCCGCGCTACTGGTCGCCTGGCGAGCACTTCGCGGCGATTGCCAGCTGGCGCCGGCTCGTCTACCTGCACTGGCAGAACAACGACCTGACGGCCGAGCGGCCCGACCGACGCTCGACGGTCGTGCCGCCCGGGGTCGTCGCCGCGCTCGTCCGCAGTGCCGTCCGCCGACTCTGCCCCGGCGCCTCGCCGCCGCCCGGCCCCGATGACGTGCGATCACCTGCTGCAGCCGTGCCGCCACCGCGCACCACGACGATGCCGAGGCGGTGACGTCGGCTCCCGCGACCACCGGCCGCTTTAGCGATGGTGACCAAGTGGCGACGTTAGTGTCGCATTAGGGTTATAAGGGGGTGCCTCAGTACCCACCATATGCAGCCGACTGCCGGACAGACAATGTGACCTCTGCTCCGCCTCGTCAGCGTCTGAAAACGTTTCTGTTTCCCGGCCTTATTCCCTGACATTATCACCGACCATCCATCCCGAAGAGTGGCTCGGTAGCCAAGTGGTTAGCGTGCTGGACTCAGGCGCAGTAGGGCCTGGGTTCAAGTCGCAGCCACGACGCTGTCAGGTAACAGTCTTAGGCAAACTGTTCACACCCATCCTGCCTCTGTTCACCAAGCAGCGAAATTGGTAGCAGCCCTCTTTAGGGTTGCGAGGGTAACTGCAGGCCTGGCGGATAGTAATGGCAGCTACCACCGGGTTTATGACTCACGTCACCTGCAGGCTGACTGCCAAGAGCCGGGATCAGCTGCGGAACCCTACACTCGGCAGTCGAGTACGGGCTACCTTTTTAGGGTTATAAGGTCGCAGTGGCCGAGTGGTTAGCGCGTCCGACTGCGCTGTGACAGTACCAAGGTTCGATTCCCACTGCGGGCGGTTTTGCTTGTCACAACATCCGCTGCAACATACAGTCTTGGGCACGTGTCGCACACCTTTACTGCAGTGCATGCCTAGGTCAACTCAGCCCTCCACCCTCCGTGGGACGGTAAAATGAGTATCAACTTAGGCCCTACGAGCTGAATAACAATAACAATGGCGATGGTGGATGTGGATGGTAGCTGACTCACAGCACGAGTCGACTGTTTGGTCTGAGGGTTGGCGGCCACCCGGCGCTTAGTTTAACAGGTGAACAGGGTGAACTCTCGCACACGTTACCACCGATATACAGGTGCGCCAATAAAAAGCAACCCCTTAGAAAAAGTTGTGTATCTCCGCACTCATAGTAAATTTTTTAAACAACGCACATTTTACAGTGGTGGATTCAAGCCATATATTTGGCAAATTTGAACTTCAAAGAACTCTTTTAAGTGAGCAAGTTATTAAACTGCGAATTCGATGTAAAAATAACGGCACAAATTTTTCAGTATGGAACAATTAAAATTCACTAACTTTCCCCACATTTTGTATTTTTGGAAATATGACAGTCATTTTTGACATCATTGTTAGTTGTTGTGATAAAACTGATACAATTTTATTGTTATTTGGTAATGTGTTCACGATGGGTAACTTAAGCAGTGAAGACAATATCCATATTCACAGGTTTTACGAGCAAGCATTTGGTGCTAAAGTGATAAGAGCGAATTACGCTGACAAAAATTGGAGCATGTACACGTTGAAGACGATTCGCATCGAGCCCGATTTGACCTACAAAATCGGGCTCAGAACAATTCCATTTCCACTACTTTCGATCGTATGTTGTTGGAAGTAGTGGACATTTTGAACACTCTGTTTAGTATACTAATTGGGCAGCTGACATTCATTACTGAAACGTTTAAACAGTTTTAAACGAGTAGTTGTGCAAAGTTGATTCATTATTCATGAATATTCAATGTGCAGCTGCATGTTCACTTGAAAAATTGAACTTTAGAGTTTTTTCTAAGGGGGTGTTTTTAATTGGCAGACCCTGTACACTTATGTGCTAAATTTCGTCCTCGTGGTCTGTACGGAATATGAACCTGAAAAGCAGGTTAACAACAGTGAGCTTATATAGTGCATTCTTTAAAAACATCAAACGTGCTGAGTGGGCACTGTCGTGTTTTAGTAGGAAGAAAAGAAGGCCTTAAAATGGCGTTTGAAAGTTGATGGAAGGAAAATAATGTTATTTTGATGGGACGGACAGTGAGTTTCAAGATGTGGGACCAAGGCCCGGCGCGTCAAAGATAAATATTGGGCCCATCCCGTGCAGACCTGGTTGCTGGATTGATTGTGAAGTAATATGAACTGTTGTACACGTATTATTTGCTTCAACACTATTTAGTCACGAAGCAATAGTTTTTAATACTGTACTGTGTAAATATGTTCTGTGATGCTGCTTGAGTGTTTGGTTTGGAAGATTGGACTTTAAATTTACAAGCTCAATGCGTGACTTGTATGAATTTTAATTCTGTGGATTGTTTAATTATGTTAACCAAAGTGAAAACCTCTGGAATTTGTGGAAACCTCATATCTTCTGTTAGGGCTTTTGTATGGTAGTAGTCAAGACTGTTCGTATATAATTAGCAAGATTATTTCAGTCAGTTGCCATAACTGTATATAGTAGTACCAACACTGTTTTGCTATTTCGTAATAACGCGAGTGATAGCTATAATAATTTATTCATTTCATTCGTAATATGTGCCGACTTACAAAATTGTGTGCTTATACTGCATCATGCTTCAGACATGATTTACGGCTTTCTTTCACTGGCTGATTGATTGGGTTAGATTGTGGCATGAAGTTGCTGACTGCAGTAAGAAAATATTCCACAATTTTGAATTCACAATGGAAAATTGCCTATGATACAAATGACATATCACACAGCATCGATACAGTGCTGGTATCTTAACTGTGCTTGAGAGCTCAACACTTATTATGATAATGAATTAAAATTGTAACGTACTGTAATTTGTAAATGGCCTTCGGATCCTTCTTCTTGTTTGACTTTCCTATACAGCAAGAGCTACCGACTGTAGCTGTTTGATGCCGCATAGTTGGCGTGAAATCAGCAACAGAAACACTTGTTATACAGGCCCGTAGGCAGGAAATGAAATGGGGGGGGGTTATAAGAAAGTGGACCTTTCCCCCACAAAATGAAACAAAACTGAATCAAACTTTGCTTTGTAATTTACGATTCTAATCAATTATTCACAATAAATGACCTCCACTCATGAAACACCATTGTCAATTTTCAGTCATAATAAATGCGGAAAAATAACAAGTTAAGCACTAAGAGCTGGACTTATTTCTTAATTTTACATTTTACTTATTTGGGGGTGCATACGCACCCAATGCAGCCCCTTGCCTGCTGGCCTGTTATATTGTGTGCTACAAGAACATTCTCTTAATTTTTCGTAACAGTTTTTGTTTCGTGGGCAAGTCCTACTTCAGTTGTTTTATGGCGTGGTGCATTGTATTCAGGCACGAGATTATGCTATTGCGTACGGCACTGGCCCACCCACCCCCAAAAAAAACTGGGTTCACAAGAAAATTCCTGGCTGCGCCGTTGAGCTAAATACACAAAATTGTGCATGGTTTGGCAGCCAAATACCCTTAATAACTGCTATGAGCTTTCGGGAGGCTGTGCCCTCCCGAACCACCCACCAGGGGCTCTGCCGCTGGACCCCGGTGGGGGACTTCCGTTCCCCAGACCCCCTGTGCCCCCCACCTCCAAATCCTGGCTACGCCACTGGCGAACGGTATATTGTCTGTCTGTCGGTAAACCTGTATTCTAGTTTTATCAAATACCTTGGCAAAATGTGACACGGTCGTCTTCAACGGTCTATTGATTATAGACTGGACCGTCACAGGTATGAAAAATTCACAACTTGCTCATATTCTCGGAAACAATACAGTAAAAGCACATTGTTGCAGTAGAACAGAAACAGTAAGTCATATGTGATTTATCAAATTATAGGCCTATCATTGTTGATGGATGACTTGTGCAACCTTTAATGTTTCAGCTACTGAAACCTTTCCAATCTCAATATCTTAAGAAAAATCGCCCATAAGGCTAATATCGACGAACTGTAAGTCAACAGAGAAGTGCTGCTTCTGTCATAATTGAAACAATGAGCTGTTCGACATCTTTCGTGGATAGGCCTACATATAGCCACTGCTATGCAGTATTTCAAATGTAGTTTTAATGTACGATTTCTTTTTGTTTGACTTTGAAAATGTTTGAATATCGTTTGTTCTTTGTGTGCGACAGCTAAGCTTCGATTGGCTGCAGTTTGTGAAATATAAATTTACTCAGTATTACAACGTATTAAGGAGTTTTTTTATTGTGAAAGTATTATTTGAGCCACTTTAAGCTGAATTGTAAACATAGGGATTCTGCTGAAAATGGGTTTCATTTTTGTTTTGTTGGCAGTTGCGCCACGAGCAGTCAGTAGGCCTCCTAGCTGGATTAAGTAGCCTGATTCATCATGCAGCATTCATTGCTTAAATGCTACAGACTGAAGGCAAGTTTGGTCATAGTGCCAATAAAGTTCAATATCTTGATGCAGTGCCTTGCAACATGTTTCCGGCCTGCAGTGTTCACTGGTCTGACTGGGTTGTGACTCCTAAGCAGTGGTCAGCAGAAACAGAATCTGAGGTGAAAGAAGGAAAACGTTAAGCAGATTGGAGGGCCTGCTGGAAATGGTGCAAATCACAACAAAAGTTATACTAGCAAACGTTCACTTTAGCTGTGTTTATAGACCAGCCAGCAACAAAAACAGCAATTTTCGGAGATAAATTAGTTTAACTTTTCAGTTCTAACGCCGATGCACAAAACCCTTTAACACAGTACACTGACATATGCAACCTGGAAGAGGCCAGTTTCGCATGGCAGTAGCAAGATGGATATCATAAAACATGCAAATGACAAACTAGCACATTACAGATAGTTAAGTGAGTCCAAGGCTGTCCAAGAACAGTTCTTGAAAAGTACTGGAATATGATTTTTTTGTTTTCGAAAATTTTGTATGAATAATGGAAGGCTATTCATTTAAACTTTTCGCCATGTTCCTGTGAATTCCTGTACCATTGTTATGTTTCCTTTGAATACATGCTTCAAATTAAAGTTGACTATTTTGTAAACTTGGCTACTTGTAGACTAGCGGTGTATTGGAGTGTCAATGTAGCTGATCTAGAAAGGTGTTTGAAAAGTGCTTGAAAGTCCTTGAATTCTACAGTCACAGCAGAAGAGGGAGTACTTTGTCTCTTCTGTACACAACGTCCACGCAGCTGCAAAATGGTGGAACTATTAAAACTTGTACACAGTGAACAATTTCTCTCCAATCTGAATTCCAGATTCCAATCTGAATTCCAGATGACATACACCATTTGCTATTGACAGTACATTCAAACGTTCTTGTCCTGCTTCACTTCATCGGCTTTGTTGCTGTGCGCACGACGTTTGTGTCTCTGCAAACTGTTAGAACGACTGAAACTTCTGTTACACAGTGCACACTCGTACGGCTTCTGTCCCGAGTGGATTCGTGCGTGATTGGTTAGATCTCCAGCCCGTACAAATGCTCTATCACATATACAACATTTGTACGGTTTTTCTCCCATGTGGACTCGTGTATGAACTTTTAGATCTCCAGGCAGTTTAAACTGTTTGTCACACATATAACATTCATACAGCTTCTCTTCTGTGTGGCTTTGCATATGAACTTTCAATTTTGAAGACTCACTAAACGCCTTGTTACAGACAAGACACTTGAATGGTTTGTCTCCCGTGTGAATGCTCATATGCTTTTTTAAATTTGCACTCCAACTAAACACCTTACAACAAACGTCGCATCTGTGTAGTTTCTCTCCACTATGAATTCTGCTATGGATATGAAGCACCTTCAGTCTTGTAAACCGTTTGCTACATACATTACACTCAAAAAATTCCTCATCTGAATGAGTTCGCCCGTGATCTACTAGTTGATATTTATTTCCAAAACGTTTGCCACATTCTGTACACTCATATTTACCCATGTGAATATTCATGTGATGATTCAGAGCCCTCTCAGATGGAAAACTTTTCTCACAGTGACTGCACCAGTTTTCTGCGATATGTACCTTACTACTGTGTCTGACGAGTTTTTCTTTCCTAGTAAACCGTTTGTTGCATGCAATAGAAGAATATGACTTCAGCTTTTCATCATGTGAATGTTCGGTGTGATCAGTGCTATCTCCTTCAGACTTTGATTCACAGAAACTTTCACCTGTATAATATGCATGACATCAGAAACTATTAGTTCAGTACATTTGACAATAACTTCCTCATCATGTTTATGACAGAAATAAAACATCTATACACTGTACGACAGACTCAGACACAACAGTACTGCCATCTTGTGACTAATGGAGACCACACATATGTGCTAATTTTGACACCCATATTCTATGCTGCTAAATATGCCTAGAAGCAACCTGATTACCAGGTAGATAAACTACTCCATATGGTGTACACGGTTAAAAATAAATTTCCTTGAGTTAAGTCATAAAGGCACTGGCAGATCAAGGGGTGGGGTGAGGGGAGGCATCCCCACTGGCATACAGCACTTTTGGGCCGGTGAAAATACAGCCAGTCAGCTTTACTCAGCACTGTGTTTGGCAAAATGTTACAATCAAAAGCGATTTGTGGACACAAAATGCATAAAAAAGCGTTTGGTGACCGGGCTCTGCTTGGGCTGCAAGGGGAACTTACAGCACACCCGAGACCGCCAGCTGGATTTAAGGGCGCCGGGCCGGGACAAGGGACCACCACCACCAATCCATGGATCCGCCACTGCATATGTCACTGATATTGCACAAGTAATTGTTAACGGCTGTGAAACACGGAATAAACACTCTACTGATGTTGCTATACGGTCATTCAGACTCTCACATCCGCATGGCATTACTTCTTCACTGGTAACAGCGTTGTGCAGCATTCAACTCAAAGTCCTACCAAAGTGAAATCTGCCTGTTGCCACTTGACTCATACCTGTATGTAAACCTTCAAGTTATTTTTAAACCATTAATACATATATAAGTCCCCCAACTTCCTCCTTTACATTGTCAAGATTAAAGATAAAAAACACTAATATAGGCCATGCACGATTTCTTTCCACAGAATATTCCGCTGTTCTGAGCTGCACGAGATGACATGAATCCTTTGTTGTCGACTGTACATTCAAACATTCTTGTCCTGCTTCACTTCATCGGCATTGTTGCTATGCACACGACGTTTATGTCTCTGCAAAGTGTAAGAACGGCTGAAACTACTGTTACACAGCACACACTCGTACGGCTTCTGTTCCGAGTGGACTTGCATGTGAGCCTTTAGATTTCCAGACTTCCTAAACACCTGGTCACAAATGCGACACTTGTACGGCTTCTGCCCCGAGTGGATTCGCATGTGACTGGTTAGGTCTCCAGCCCGTACAAATGCTCTGTCACATATATGACATTTGTACGGTTTCTCTCCCGTGTGGACTCGTGTATGAACTTTTAGATCTCCAGGCAGTTTAAACTGTTTGTCACATATATAACACTTGTACAGCTTCTCTTCTGTGTGGCTTCTCATATGAACTTTCAGTTTTGAAGACTCACTAAACGCCTTGTTACAGACAAGACACTTGAATGGTTTGTCTCCCGTGTGAACGCTCATATGCTTCTTTAAATTTGCACTCCAACTAAACACCTTACTACAAACATCACATCTGTATAGTTTCTCTCCACTATGAATTCTGCTGTGGATACGAAGCACCCTCAGTCTTGCAAACCGTTTACTACATACATTACATTCAAACGGTTTCTCATCTGAATGAGTTTGCCCGTGATCTACTAGTTGATGTCGACTTCCAAAACGCTTGCCACATTCTGTGCACTCATATTTACCCATGTGAATGTTCATGTGACGATATAGGGCACTCTCTGATGGAAAACTTTTCTCACAGCGACTGCATGAATACCAGTTTTCTCCAATGTGTACCTTACTACTGTGTCTAGTCAAATTTCCTTTCCTAGTAAACTGTTTGTCACACGCAATGCACGAATTTGACTTCAGCTTTTCATCATATGAATGTTCAGTGTGATCATTGCTATCAGCTGCAGTCCCTGATTCACAGAAACTTTCACCTGTAGAGTATGCATGACATCAGATAACATACTATTAGTTAAGCACATCTGACAATGACTTCCTGATCATACTATGATAGAAGTATGACAAAACACATCACTACTGCTTAATTACTACTACTGGAGACCTGACAGATGAGCTAATTTTGACACCCATACAATATGCCATTAAATATGCCACTGTATGATTTTATGATCAGCCCTTTCAATAACAATGGACATACTTCTACTGCATATAATGCACAAATCAAGAGGCATGTAAAAATAAAAAAATCAGAGAAAAACAGTACGAGTCCAGTAGGTAATAAACAATAAACAGTCAAAATATGCCTGATTGTGAACACATGGCATGGCCGAAAAGAGTGTGAAATGCACCTTCTCCGAAGATTGTCTCTGAAATTAATTTTTAAAAACTACAATACGCTGAAAAAGGTTTGTAACTAATGCACACTGTATTACTGACCAACATTTAAAAAATATAATTAAATAGGTCGACTAAAATATTATGTTATTGGCATCAGAGAGCTATTAAGAGTCCAGATGTGGATGACGAAAAGATGAGGCCAGGCCAGTGGGCCTGGTTAGCGTTAATGATTTGTGTTCCCTTCAGTTCTTTGACACTGATGGTTGGGTGACATCTGACCCATAAAAATCCCTGTACCTTGTCTTCCACTAATAGTCAGAACTCAGAAGTTCTCTCCTGGAATAGGTGGAAAATGAGAAACAAAGGGAAAACCGGCTAACCCAGGTTCACCTGGAAAATGGTTAACAAATGGAAGAAGTGACCTCAATGTTTCAAATGTTTACACAAACACATAAGATTCATTACCTGTATTAATCCCAGTATAACATTTCTTGTGCACACTGCAAACAAAAAGACATCATTAATGTAATTAACTATATTTACATTATGCTAAACTAGTTCTAGTGTGTCTGAGCAATTGGACGAAAAACAAGTAACACTAAGTTGGAGCTACTTGTCAGTACGTTGTATTTCTAATGTCAAAACTTTAAGAAACTTCCAAATTTTGAGAAGTATTGCATTTAGTTTTTAAAAGCAAATCTTGGCAGCAGCACTAGTGTTACTGTGTTGCAAAACTGTTATTATGGTTATCCCTAAACAAAATTTAAAAATAGCTCAGGAGATCAGGAGACACATAAAAGACAATGGTGTCACAAGTCATTTAAGAAAATGCGACTGATCATGACTAATAATTTTAATGGCAGCACAAAAATGAATTAATGCAAGACCAATAGGAAAATCACCTGTACATTATCAAAAATACCAATGGCCTTAATTCATTAATACATTAATGATGTCTTTTTGTTTGCAGTTTGCACAAGAATGACCTTTAAACTTCTATATCATTTCTGCATACTACGGAAAAATATGGCATATGTTAACTAGACTGTGACTACAGATTAAAATGACATTACAATTATGGCATAGGCAGATAGGCCCCTAAAATTTAAATGGTCTTAACTAAGTTGCGGGACTCACACAGGCTGAAAAATTGCTGATAACTCAGAAATGGTGCAGTGTAGACATAAGGTCATTTCATTATCGACGCCAAATAATCGGCCGATTACCAATTGTTTATTTCAGGATGCATTTCCTTCAATAAAAGTCATGTTGTAACAATTGTGAAGTCACATACTATATGGTATATTCGTAACACTCCTGCTGTA
>Ga0126325_10000593_pt1 | contig 9991 bp, 7 predicted proteins | sample InaspJWI14metaG_FD_94487 | JGI IMG/M metagenome (GOLD analysis project Ga0126325, IMG submission 94487) | Marine gutless worms symbiont microbial communities from Oahu, Hawaii - Inanidrilus sp. 1 OAHU.JWI-14 metaG | ecosystem: Host-associated > Annelida > Digestive system > Unclassified | place...
CCCCCATCCAACAATATCAAAACCACTTCTAAGTTCTAATACCTTCTGGGCAAAGTCGTTCTCTCAAACTCTGTCAATCAAGATCGTGATGGACACAATGACAGACAAAAAAACTCTCAACATTTTTGGTTCCCACGGTGGCGTGCGATGTCTGAACCCCACCGAACTTGGAATGGCAATAGAGGACCTCAAACATGTCCTTGCACCACAAAAACGTTTGGGTGTCTGACGCGCTGAAAATTTGTTACCACACCCCTAAAATTAAAACCTGCTAACTCCAGAACCCCTTAAGCGAATCTCCCATAATTTTAACACACGATCCAGCACAAAGCTCCAAAAAATCTGTGAAAATTTAGGAAAAATCATGCAAAAGATGCACTAGTGTGACGCGTTTTTGTTTTGAAATTTGGTAAAAATTTATTAAAATTTGCTGTTTTGGGCCCCTCGCGACATGCTGCACCAACGTGGGCGATATTTGGCATGGAGAAGTCCGGTCAACTCCTGCACGCCTAATATCACCCCAATCAGTGCAGCGTGTCACCCCAGCGGGGCGAAAAACTTCAAAATCGCCCGACAGAACTAAATGCCTCTGCATGCGCTTTGAGGTAATAACAGACCAACAGACCAATGCTACTGACTCAAACAAGACCATCCACTCTCAATGGCATGTAACTACCACAATCATGATACTTCTTAACGCACTAAAACAGTACAATCACTAATAGCTAGAAAATACTGGGAATTTTTTTCTCGTCAATACACAGCTTGCGTTTTCACACTGTCCTATTGAACATCAAATGGTGTTAAAATTGTACTATCAAACACAAACACTACATACACCACAAGCTTTTCACCTATACTCATGATCTGTCAAAAGCACTCATAATCTGATAAATGTAACTTGATAATAAAAATTAAGACAAGTGAAGCAGTGCAGGGCAGAGCTCTCGACTGAATCTAACCCAAGTTATCTACCGTAATCACACACATGCACTGTACAAAGCAATCTCTTGGACACTTGCTTGTAGTTATATTAATATTGAAAGGCCTTCAAAGTTTTGATATTTGTATCCAACCCATAAGCTGCAATACTGGTAGCCAGAGGCCGCATCACTGCTGCTTTCTCACAAATACCCTATGTTGAGTACGTCAAGGTGTCCCTTCCTGCGATGAGATCCTGACCCAATCATGGTTTCTTCGTCGAACGCAGTCCACACCTCAAACAGTATCTGGAACGGTTCAGTTGATTTTGTAGAGCTCACAGTTGTGTCCAACAGACACACAGACCACGCTACAACAACACGCCGTGGTAGACAATGCGGCAATGTGGACTAAAGTACTTACTAGAGATCATTGAATAATAGACCAATCCAGGTAAATCGGGAAAATGACCAGACTGTCTATAATGTGCAACATTGTTACTAAAATCCAGAGCCGGCCTTAGGCACAAGTAACACATGCAGACACACAGGGTCACCAAAACCCTAAAAGCGTATTGTGTATGCACTTTTTGTTCAAGATCACAAACAAACAGAAGTATGTGGTCAATAACAAATCTAATATCTTTTATCCAAAAAGCCTCAACAGCAACGTTTGTGACACTGTAATGTAAAAAAATTGCATAACCGTTTTCCTGAGTAGCAATGTACAAAATGAATATGACCACCGGTTGTAATTCGGGAGAGAATTACAGCGACAACAGTCATCGAAATTAAGTCCGGCTCTGTTAGCATCCAAGTATATGTGAAAGCACAGCTAATGCAACTACATGTATGTAGGAATGAACTGTGCAGGCGTCACTCAAACAATGACTGCACTCAAACAATGAATGACATACTATCAACAAACACAGCCAAAAATCACACAAGCATGACCTTCTGCACAAACTTGGGATACTAAAGCATACAACATTATTCAGACATTACTGGCCAAAATTCACATTTATTTAAATTATAACACAAACATAACAACATAATCATATCAAACTTTATACACAGCTGACAGTTCCGCCAACAACAAGTCCAGTTTCATATCAAATACGAACTGGTGTATCTCACTGTCACCACTTCTGATCCAAATAAACATCAATCTGTCAGCATTTGACAGTTTTCGTTTGTGAATATGTTAACAAATTCTGGTAAAGGCACTGGCACTGTTCACTCCTGCTGTTCACGGCAAAACAGTGACTAATCACACTCGCATCATTTATTCAAAACTCATCCAAATAATATTTATCAGAGTACACCTGTTTAATGACAGCTCAGCAACTTCTGAGAGAGCCGATCAAAGTATAACAAGAGAAAAATTATCTAACTCCAACGCTCCATCTCTGGGGATGTCTATTTTGGTGGGTATGCACACACATCTAATATACCTGTTGGAAAAGCCGAACTGTCACCATCGTCAGCTAACAATATACGATTCTATCCTGCTACAAAGTCATAACTACAGACGTGGTAAAAAAGCAACTGTGGTTAAGGTACTGAATTTTCTATTAAGTGACCAGCATTTGATTCTTGCTGAGATCCAAATGAGTCACAGGCTAGCATATCAGCAGCAGTAAAGTGACTCTAGCAAAAAGATGACTGCACTATCAGTGCAGGGTTCACAAAGCAGTTGAAACAAAAAATCAATGACTTAAGGATTTTCACTGTGTCTCTGAATGATCAAACTTACTGGCATAAAATTAAAACTATCACAAGACTCATTGCGACAGGTGCTTAAGCAACAGAGATGCATCCACGAAGAATGATAAATAGCTGACAAGTCTCGTGTCATGTCCACAATTTTTATACACAAAATGCCAGATCTTAGAAATAGCAGTAGCATCAAAATGCCAAAAAATGCAAGTAGTTTCGACGGCTTGAATCTTTTAAGGCTGAACAAAAGCACTTTCAAGGACTGTTCAAGCACACTATAAACCCTGTTAGCAGCATCATATCTGCAGCAGCTAGCTGCCACATCGTATCACACGAGCCACAAAAAGCTGAGAAGACATCACTACCTGCAATGACAACAGCTGTTTTTCTATTATAAATGTAACACGAATTGACATAAATAGAGTCAGAGACTTGTTGTAATCGAGAAAAACAAAACAATAAAAACTTGTATGAAGTTTATGGCATTGATACAATATAGCAAACAAAAGTGCATGCATGCATTTTGAAGTCAAACTCTACAAACATAACTATTATTTGTATAACTTAGTTTATGATTTCAATTTCTGGTGATATAATGAGTTTAACTAATAATTATAAGTATTGATGTGTTTAAGGAAAACTCCAAAAGCAAGTAAAAAAACTTCTTTACACAATAAAAAATCAGGCACAAAATCCCGCACTAACACACCACTACAACTTGTGAATATTATTTACAGCATCATCACAATTTACATTATTATTTATTTAATAAAGAAAAGTAGATGGCATTCAGTAGAGTGCATGCCTCCAACATGCAACGATAAACTGCAGTGTCAATACCATCAAGCTGCAGGTACATATGCCAAAACGTTTTACACTGCACTGTAAATGGTTTTAACAACTTCACTTTTCACATCAGTCAAGCACCGGACCACCTGCAAGCAGCATGCTTACTAATTCTAACCTTCCAAAATTAATCAACTCTTCTCTCATTCACAATCTTACCTCTTCCTCAAATTTATTGAAAATTCCTGAGTTATCCTGTGAATAAGTAAACAAACTGACAACTGGCAACAACAAATAGTATCACTGTCAACAGCGGCAGAGGTAAAAAAACTGCTGCTCACACGACAATAAGTTGCAAATAACATCACAAGTACATCAGACCTTATACATTTCTGATCACATGCAATGCTACGTTATTTGACTATCAGTGATCATGTTTCGGGGAACGTTTACAATTCTTTCCCATTAGGAATATAAATACCAAATATCATCATTAACTAAACATTCAGGCTTACAGATGACCATTTCGTGATCCCAACTGATGCACAGTCTGTTTGAATACAAAATCTAAATTATCATGTTCGCACAGTTAAAACCCTCATCACAATTTGATTAGGCATTTTTGCAGTTTATCTGTGCAAATGAAGATTTAGTACATTGTCCAATTACATCAAGCTGTTAACAATGTGCACGCGTGGTCCATTAAGATATGTATCCATTTTATACCTGTACATATAACATTGTAGCAGTACTTCGGCATCGGTATACTAAAAATATGTACACCCTCAATAATACACGAGGTAACTAGCTACGTTCCAGGAATATATCACACAGAAGACTCAATCACACACCACTAGGAATTCAATACTCAACGTCTAATACTTAAGAAACTGCTAATCGTGATGCACTCATGCTTACAAAAAATAACAGTAGTAATAATGAAAATAATAGATACAGGTATGAGTCACTATGGAAAGGAAAGGTTTGACTTTTAGTATTGCATTGTCTGAGAAAGCACAACGGGACTGCGAATGATTCTAGCTATGTGATCCCACATCAGCCAATGGGTTGTCAACTTCGAGTCGGTCGAACTATTGTATAACATCATGACTGCACAACTTCAGTGGCTTCAAATGACGAATAGTAACATATACCATGTGAACCTACAAACAGATCCAGTCGCCAAGCAGCAATGTAATTCACAACTTCACAGCCATAACACGTTACATAAAATTGGCCATCTTCCATGAAAAAAATGTGCATTTCCGTGAAATCTGTGAAATTCCATAAAATCTGTGATTTCTGGTTTATTTCAATGTATTTTGTTGCGTTTCTGTTGCTTTTCTTCTGTTCCAAGCTCCGTTTGTCCCAGTCTGTACAAACCCTACTTCAATCCTGAGTTTATCGCATGGATGATTAGCCTGCTTTCCAGCACACACGCTGTTCAGAGCCTGCAGACAGTCAGCACAGATAGGATGCTGTCAGTAGCAGCAGCTGACGGCATGCATGCTGGCACCGCAGCACCAAGGACTGTCAGCAGTCACTTTAGCAAGTCAAGTAATGGCTGCAAGGGCATCTGGCCTGTAAAATCTGAGCAGTGGGGTGCAGGCGTGGCTATCTGTCTGGAGCAAAGTACAGACTTGCATATGGCCCAGCTGATGCCACTTCCACTCACTGTCTTGTGCTTCAGTAAAATCCAGACTGGTTCTACCTTTCTGGTACCCACTCATCCGGGTAGTCCTGGACAAGCGGCCGTTAAACGGGTGTGTATGTGTGTGTTAATTGTTGCTTTTATCAACAGTTGGTAATTTGGGTTGTTTTGGTGAAGAGAAATAAGGTAAATCTGTATGACCAGAAGAAAATACTTACAAGACTTTGACATATTCATCACATCCTCAAAAGCTACAACACACGACATAAAAAGATGATTCACCAAAAAGACAACTTCAACACAGAAAATGAACAAATATATTCAACACTGATACCATTATACTGCGACTTATTTCAACACTGTTGGTTGGGTAACAGAAAAAGCATTCAATATGTAAATAATTTATGCTATCAATCCTCAAAATGCACTCTTTAAAATAACTGAAGCAAGAAAATAAATAACTCATCTGAGAAATACAGTTATAGTTTATCAAAGCATTGCAAACATCGCAAACTCATTACATGAAGCTGGTGAATGAAAACATTCAACCAAAATGGTGCCAAGCTTATGCAGACAGTACACTACAAACTATGCAAAATATCTCATTGTACTCACCGTGATACATAAACAGCTGCAGTGTTAATAAGTCAAACGGGACAGCAGTCTGACTTCTATCAGTGCTTGAATCTTGGTCCGCAGATTCAGATCTGTCATCACCCACTGTCTGGCAATGTGCATCTTGCATTGCCACCTTTGCTGTCAATGACAAGCACGGTTTGTCTGCATGTCTTGGCCTCTCGGCACTAGGAATCACATCTGGCAGCTGGCTTCCACCAGGAATCCCAGCCGACAAGTTATATTTCCTATCCTTCATTTTATCCATTCTTCTCTGCTGCGACGCTGCTGTGAATGGGACATACTTTCCTCCACTGACAGTCATCCATCTTCTAGCTGATGGATTTGTGGAGACATATGCTTGTGTACGTACAGGATGAAGCTCAGCAGAAGTGTTTGCTGTGGGGCGAAAACGAGGACAAGTGGCTCGACACTTTGGCTCTGAATTATATCTTCTAAATGACAAACTATCGTTTCTTGAAGTGTTATTTTGAGCATCTGACATCTGACGGTTTACAAAGCCACTAACTGTGGACTCATAGACAACAGCAGTAGACTGTGGACTGTTTGATCGCTCACTGGAAGCTGAACTACAAACCATGCTGCTGTTATGACTTGCTACAGGCCCCAGTGTTTCACACTCAGCTTTGTCTGGCGCCACTTTCTGGTTCTTGGTTCGTCGTTTTTTCTGCCGTACAACTGTGAATTCAGGCTCCGGTTTAGCAAACTCTTCACCAGACAGAAATGATGCAGCAAATGACAGTTCGCTGTCAGCATTCCACCCAGACATTGTGATGCTGCTGCTGGCAGTCATCTCATGTACACTGCTAATCAAACTTTCTTCATTCATTTCTACAGCTGACTGATCAGCAGCTGGAATCAACAAATCAGACAACATTTCAACAACAACATCCACACTTTCCGATACCGAAGAAACAGATGGTGACAAAGCACCGTCAGAATGGCTGCCATCTGCTCGGTCTGAAATTTCTGTATCTCCAAATCCGGAGTCATTTTCTACTGCAGCATCCTTTACTGACTCTTTCTTCATAGACTGCAACTTCTCTGTTTCTGTCAGTAATCCAGCATCCGGTCGTGACCGACTCCGCCACAACTTACGGCCACAGTCAATGAACTCAATGAGGTCATCAACCGGAAGGCTGCCACAGTATCCATCAACGTCCTCTGAACGAACCACAAGTCCCTCGTTTCTTACCTTCTTCGACCGCTTGCCCACACTGCCAGATTCATCAGCTGCAGGTACTGATGACTGCACAGATGATGAATCAAACTCCAATGCTGATATGTCATCACCCGTATAACCACTGCCAATCACAATCTTTTCTGAACGCTTCTTGCTTTTTGTCTTCTTCTTCTTTGCCTTTTCAGTCAATGAAGCCTGATGTGTGAGCAAAGTGTCGGTAGCACTTTGAGATAATTTCTGAGACTGGCTCTCACTTACTGCATCAATGACCCTATTGTCTGTATGATGCAATGAGTTATTATCTTCAGATAACTTTGTTTCTTTAGGCACAGCAGTGCTGAGAAATGAAGTGGTACCATCACCTATACAATCACAAAAAATGGCCACTTTTACCCGGTACTCATTGATATGTCACTGTCATACTGCGGTGGTGCAAAATTTGAAGCAGTTTTGTCATTGCTGCTAGTCATTGTTATTAAAAGCGGCTTTGCAGCTAGACCCACCCGTCCCACTGCTGTAATTCCATTCTCCTTTGCTTCAGCACAACAACAGTGGGGTGTGCAAGACTGGCAGATGGCCACTGCTACTTCACATTGATGTGGGTAAAAGGAGAAGAGATGAGTGTCATCTCCACAGAGGGACGAGATGGGAATGCTGAAGGAGAGCAGAGGACAAAGAATGGAGCACAGAGACCACCAGAGGAAGTATATAGAACACACACACACACACACACCTGTTTAACGGCCCTTTGTCTGGGACTACCCGGGTGAGCCGGTACCAGAAAGGTAAAACCAATCTGGATTTTACTAAAGCAAGAGACAGTGAGTGGCAGTGGCATCAGATGGGCCATATGCAAGTGTGCACCTCGCTCCAGACAAATAACCACACCAGCACCCCACCATTCCGATTTTTACAGGCTGGATGCCATTCCTGCCGCCCAATCAGCAGCGTCAAAGCACTGAAGGGATAGGAAGTATACAGAAAGACTGAGTATTTTTGACACATCAAAAAGTAACAGCTAGATGATAAGAACAAAACCATGAAAACCTAAAGGAGGTGAAAGGAGAGAGACTAAGACGATGTGCTCAATACTGTCAAAGGCAGTGAAGAGGTCGAGAAGGCAAAGGCATGACACTTTTTGTAACAGTTAATATGAACACTATCTTCTTAGTTCTTACCCGGGTACATTATGATACACACAGACACATACACCCGTTTAACGGCCCTTTGTCCAGGAGTACCCAGGTGAGGCGGTAACAGAAAGGTAAAACCAATCTAGATTTTACTGAAGCAAGAGACTGAGTGGCAGTGGGATCCGCTGGGCCATATGCAAGTTTGCACCTCGCTCCAGACAGATAACCACGCCAGCACCCCACCATTCTGTTTTTTATAGGCCGGATGCCCTTCCTGCCGCCCAACCAACAGTGTCAAAGCACTGAAGGCAATTATGATACATTATGATACTGTTAAATATTCAAACTGATGTATTATAAATATTCCTATATACTACATAGCCTCCATTTGCTTCAGAACTTTGAAAAACTTGCGTGAAATGCTCAAAAAACTCTGTAGATTATAATTAGCTCTCTGCACAGGAGTGTGCCGAGATGAAGCTGTCCTCCCCAGCAGCTTAATAGTGGGTGCATAGAACCTGTCATAGTAACCTGATAGGCCTACACTTACCGCACACAGCCACAGCTGAGCACAAAGTATGAGAAACAAGGAGGGGTCTAGAGCCATAGGCCCCAGTGTCACATATGACTAATAAAATGCAACTAGAAATTCAAACCTATGCGAGAGCTGCAATGTAAAGATGAAAGACTGGTGCGGTGACATTTGCTAGGTAAACTGTGTCGCGATTTCAGCAGACTTAACATATCAAACTAGAGTCTACAACATTAACAATTTAACATACAACACACCACAATAATCAACTGCACAATACCACACAGAAACCATATCATTATACCAGATATCAAATTATTTCTGTGTATGACTTCAAACTGGTCTGAATATTAGCAAATTAATATCTTGACATAATTAATATGTTATAATGCTTAAAGCAACAGTATTCGAGCTAATTACGTTAAATGCTTAGAGACAATTGATAGCAACAAAAATTTCAAGAATCCTGAATGCAAAGCCTGCTGTGTGGCTGTTATATCCATTTTAAAGTGCAAAAAAGTAATAATAATAACAATAATCAAATAAAACAAGATAAGAACATAAAAATCACGTGACAATAACGTTGTTGAATGTTCAGCAGTACTTAGTGGGTTACAGAGACTTTAATTGTGATAACATGTATCACGTTTGTGTGGTGAAAACTAGCCTCATTCATTGACACATTTAAGTTACATTATCTGCAAAATGCATCAACCAAATGAAAATCTTACTTCTAAATGTAAAAACTTATGATCCCACAATGCCCACAGTGACCGCAAAACGTGCACCTGCCGTTCAACGTCCACAGCACACTACAGCGACGAAGTAGCAATACGTTGTTTCAGTTCAATAAGCAGTCTGTCAGTGCCTCGGCAACCAACTACGACCTTGCTTATTACCGATGTACTGCGACACACAATGTCGAACGAACACTTGTCAACAAGCACACGGTTCACACTAATGTCAAAACAACACCGCCAGCAACAACCTTGACCTTTAATACATGTGCGATCGAATATTTATTGTCTCCAGGAAAAAATAGACTAAACTCCGAAAAGGACGAAAATTGTATGACTGTACGAATATCGAAGATTGACTAGCATACAGCTTTCACCAATGGGCTCATTTTGGTCATTATTACGTGTTATCGACGGACCACGCACTTTCGCCCGCAACCCACACATTAATTCACGATAGAGTGAATGAGCCATACTTTAGAAACGTTACTTTTTTATGCAAACTGCAAAGCATCAGCATTTTTTACACCGTGACTGTACCGCCGAGTACTTGTTTCTCGTCATCATCTTCGTTTATCAAAAACAAAGTAGACGTAGTTGCATTGGACTTCAGCAAAGAGTAGATAGTAGTAGCACTCGCTTAGAGTAGGAGTATTACCGTAGAATGGGATAACCAGTTGGCTCAGCTGCAGGG